>Ga0335072_10006470_pt1 | contig 17111 bp, 14 predicted proteins | sample Lox_Sample_21_FD_206725 | JGI IMG/M metagenome (GOLD analysis project Ga0335072, IMG submission 206725) | Soil microbial communities from Loxahatchee National Wildlife Refuge, Florida, United States - Lox_Sample_2.1 | ecosystem: Environmental > Terrestrial > Soil > Wetlands | place: USA...
AATTCTGGTCGGACGCCGCTGTCATATGCTGCAGAGAACGGGCACGAGGTGGTGGTGAAGCTGTTGCTGGAGAAAGGTGCTGAGCTGGAGGCTAAAGGCAGCAATTCTGGTCGGACGCCGCTGTCATATGCTGCACTGAAGGGGCACGAGGCGGTGGTGAAGCTGCTGGTGGAGAAAGGCGCCGACCTGGAGGCTAAGGGTGAAGATCGGAATGGTCGGAATGGTCGGACGCCGCTGTTATGGGCTGCAGAGAAGGGGCACGAGGCAGTGGTGAAGCTGCTGATGGAGAAAGGCGCCGAGCTGGAGGCCAAAGACAGCAATTGTAGTCGGACGCCGCTGTTATGGGCTGCAGAGAAGGGGCACGAGGCGGTGGTGAAGCTGCTACTGGAGAAGGGGGCTTAAAACCACAATAATTTATAGTTATGAAATCTTTATAACTTTGATAGAGAGGGTCCTAGGGAACCTGATCTTTATATACTATGGAATGTTGCCACCAGATGTATCTAGCATGTTTTAGAAACTCCGCTTAGAGTATTCAAAGGGCTTCAAATGTCCACGTGCTATGGTAACGTGACCAGTTCATTTCCAATGCGGAAGCCCTCTGCGCGACGCCTAGGACTCACCATAGGTGCTTACCAAGCGCACGCTTAGGTGCCAGACATACGCCTGGATACCAGACGCACGCCTACATGCCAGCGCATACCTAGGTGTCCGACGCACACCTAAAAGCACGCCTAGGTGCCATAGGGGTCAGACGTACGCCTAGATACCAGACGCACGCCTAAATTCCAGACGCACACCTAAGTGCCAGGCGTATAATTGGGTTGCAGGCGTGGGCCTAGGTGGCAGGCGTAGACCCAGATGATAGATAAGTAGGCGCACGTAAACGAAGGCGTAGGCGTATGTGGACGAAGGGTGTATGCGTATAGTACAAAGTAGACCAAGATGTAAGCGTAAGAGCTATGCAAAGAGTGATCCAGAGGCAGGTGTAGTCGGCAATTAGTAATTTTGTGACTGGAAAAGTTGAATTTGCACTTTCAGTCAAAATACGCTGCCTTGAGAACCCCTGGCCTCGTCTGCACAAGCTACCGGTTCCTTACTTGTAGTACACAGATTGCCAGGCCCGCTTGCCGGCGTATTAGTTACATCCGCGGACACGGAACACCTCACCAAACTATCTGATCTCTAGGAAGTGGCATTTGGAAAGTTCAGCCTAAGCCCTCCAATCGGACGCGACAAGTTCTGTAGAAGTCAAATAGTATCCCTTTGTTAGAATAATTGCAGCATTATACACACTATTTCAGATACAGATACAAAGGCACATTTCCGGGGCGATTTTTGAAATCCTATTAGCGCCGTATAGGGCCATCGCCGCCGTTCTTCTCAAAAAGGCATCCAGGTATGTATGCATGAGATCTTTTGGTTTAGACACTCTCTTGGTTTACAGCATCTTTTGGTTCAGTCTTGTTATTCATTGACTGCTACGGACAACTATGGCCTCGATGGCGCCTGATTGGTTTTGGTTTTTGTTGTTGCTCGTCCTCGTCTGCCGCGCTGCCCCTTCTTCTCTCGCGGACCTGCTGCACCTGCTACCCTTTCACAATGGTCTGAATAGATTGTCATTCATTAATATGTGTTATCTGTTGTAGGATGCTGTCGATAAGAATTGAAGGGGCCTTCCAGCCTCCCCGGCCTCCGCAGTCATGACACCACGACTCCGCCCAAACCATCACCATTATGTCATGATTCTTCACAGAGCGATCAGTCTGACCACAGCCTGTGCAACTCAGGAAGAGGCTGACCCGAAGTTAAGCCTGGTCACATGACACGTGCTGGATCATCCCCCTCGAGAATGCTTCGGACAGTTCGGTAACGGCTACCCAATTTGCCTGGGGTTCAGGCATTCTCTTTCAAATCCACTAGTGACGTAGTCGCCTCTTGCCCTCTGCACTGCAGAGCTTAACATCAATTCTATTACATTCCAAGACTGGGTTAACCGTGCAACAGATCTCTTTTATGACATTTTCCATAATATTGTGTGGTCCTTTATATGTGAAATCTAACACTCTGTCTGTAGATTCTGACAGCACCGCAGTTCACTTTCGGTACCTCCCAATTACTACCGCACATCGACTGGCACCTTAGCTGACGTAAGCTCTATTTGAAACTGGACCAACAATACGATTGACCGGAATGATTGGACTGAATGGCGCCTTGACGACTCGAAGGTAGCCAGGAAGGAGTCCCTGGTGGGATGCTCTGGAAGGTGGTCGAGCGAGGTAGATCCATGCGAAAATTGGCTGATGGAGGGGGGGTTAATGGATTACATTGGACAATGGTGGCTCTTCTCTCGGCTGGGCGAACGGGGCGGATTCATACGAGCAGTGCTAGGTGGAGAGCCTTCTGGAACTCGGCTTGGATGTCATCATATGGCCGACTTGTGACTAAGAACTTCAACCGGCCCCGCCGCATCGTGGACGAAGAGGGCGATATATGGGTGTAAAACCTAGCCGGCAGGTCAATCAGTCGCCGCAGATCGGAAAGTTGACATTCGTCCAGAGCATCCAGAACACGCGTTACATCGTGAGCCTCGTCATCCCTTGCCGCTACCAGCAACCTGCGCCATAGTTCCTGTGCCTCTTTTTGCAGTGTGTCGCCGGTTTTCTCCCATGCAGGAATTGCATATTGGATCAGCCGAGGCTGGTGGGAGAACAACTGATGGAGGAGAGCGCAAAGAGCCGTAGCTAAGTTATCCTGCTCCTCGTTATCTTTGAAGAAGAAATAACATACTGTATGGGTGTCCGTGCTCTGAAGCTCGTTGTCGACTAAGGATTTGGCGAGTACCGACTTTGCCACAGCCAGGATCGGCCGAGATCCAGAGCAGGTCGTCGTGTGATTTTGTGTACCATTGAAGATATTGAGGGTGAGACAGCACCCACTGGCAAGTACCAGATACTCGTTGTGGGGTTGATGTCTTTCTGTTCTTCATACGGACCATTGTCCAGAAAAAGCACCGCACGCTGCTGTGGCTGCTACTTGCGACGATTGTGGTCGTAGCTGTCGGCCTCCGAATCCCGCAAATTGCGTTGATGGTCAACATAGGCAAGGGCCCTGTACAGCACGCCCTATTTGATTCTCCTCACGCAAAGAATCTGGTATACGGACTGCGGCTTCATCCTGATGGAAATATTGCTCTCGTTCATCTATATCTGGTGGTTCTACATCTACCTTGATGATCTACCAAAGCCCATGAAAGCGGCGTTCGAGCGCAAGACAATGGCATGGCTGGCATCATGCTTTGTGGTTACCCTCGCACTCGGCATGCTGCACGTGGTCTGCCTCAACAGGAAACTCCGGCTGTTAGACGACAATCTGGAGACCCTCTCATGCGCAATCAAGCTCAAGCTCGAGTTCGCGGTGCTGAACCGCTTGACAAAGGTCACCGAGACCAAAAGGATGATTCTTGCGCAGGGCAATTGGACGAGCGGTTTGCCGATAACCACTGCGCCGCCGTACTTATATGAAGTATCCGAATTCACTTCCGCGCATGAGAGTATGCGCACAATCTCACCATCACTCGACAAAGAGGAAGTCATCGTCTCTGCGACCGACCAACTTGAGCGTCTGTACCTTGGGGGATTTGAAGTGAAGGAGTGATATTCCAGCCTGGTAGACTCTACACTCCACAAAAACGAGGCTCTCACTAGATGCACGATCATGACAGCAAGCGAAGTTTTCACCTTGCTACCGGTGCACAACTGATTTGATTGGTACGGCAAATGACAAAGGTGTTCTGAGCAGAGCTTCGAGGACCAATCATTGCCTGATCATTGCCGCATCTCGCCCACCCAAGGAGCAAAAGTGGAGTCAAAGACCTCGATGCGTAGCTAAATCAATTGCGATACACGTGATGCTATACCTTTGCATCCTCGACAAGCACAACTTCCCCAGCCTTTTGATCGTGCGACGCATACTTGCCAATGTGCAACATCTCCTGCACATCTTGTCGAACCTTTTCCTCTTCGGTGGGATAAGCGTGCTTCCACATAGTCCACAGAGGCCGCTGGAAGAGGTCGTCCATACTCTCGATGGAGCGTCCTTTCATCTCCGGCAAGCAGAAGTAGATGAAGACCACACCACCATAAGTCAGCATTGCATACAGCAAGAACGTGCCCCAGCCCATCTCCTCAAGCATCAAGGGCGTCGCTTTTGTGATGCCGTAGTCCACGATCCAGTTGACGAAGAAGCAGATGGACATGCAGAAGGATCTGATTCTGGCGGGAAAAATCTCCGCTGCCACAATGTAGCAGGCAACCGAGTGGCCGAAGCTCCATCCGAAGGCGTAAATGTAGATGAAGATGATTCCGACTATGCCACCAGCAGGAGTACCTCCAACAGCGCCGACGCTCTCGTTGCCGCCTGCAAATCGGATGTAGAGTGCCAAGTACAACATTGCGGTTGCTTGCAGTGTGGCACCAATCAGAAGTGGCAAACGACGACCAACACGGCTGGAAGATGATCAATTTATAATTCAAGAATGTCAAGGACGAGCAACTTACTCAACAAGATACCCAATGTAGAAGATGGTGGCGACAACTTTGACTACTCCATACACGCCCGTTGTGAGAAGTGTGTTGCTGTTGCCTTTCACGCCGATGAGCTCGAAGATGGCTGGTGCGTAGTAGTTCAAGCTATCGGTGCCTGTGAACTTGTGGAACAAGAACAGCATCACTGCCAGGAAGAAGCGCTGGAAATTGCTTCGGTCGGTGAAGATATCCTTCAGAACGAGCCAGACGCCATGTCCTTTGTGCAGCTACCGAGTAAGTTAGTCATGTCATTGAAGATCTGAGGGGGCTAAATGATACCTCTTGCTCGTTTCGAACTTGCGCCTCGATTTCTTGGTACTCCGTCTGAACATATGGATGCTCGGCAGGAAGCTTGCGCAGCTTTATCAGATTCTTCATACCTTGTTCCGACTTGCCATGGTTGATGAGGTAGCGAGGTGTCTCTGGGATGAATGGAACCATGATACACATCAAAGCACCGGGAATGAGCTGAGTACCCATGGCAGTCCTCCACTGGCCATCATCATTAGCCGCAGCGTGCCAGCGGCTGACACCATAGTTGACCCAGAAAGCCAGCATGAGTGAGGTGACGATCATGAGGTTGTACGTTGCGGTCATGGATCCACGAACGGACTTTGGAGCATTCTCGGCGAGGAACTGCGGGCTAAGCATGCTTGAGGCTCCCACGCCCATGCCGCCAATGAATCGTCCGGCTAGGAGAACGTTGTAGTTGGAAATCATCTGCATGACAGCACCGATGATGAATACAATGCCCCAGAGGAAGACCGACCACTTTCGGCCTAAATAGTCGGAAGTCGGCCAAGCCAGGAGCGAACCGGCAGAGCCCTGTCTGTGGTCAGTTTGGTGTGAAAATGGCGCGAGTAGGAATGAACATACACCTGCCGCCAGCATCGCAGCGATTGTGCCCTGTGCTAGTCAGTTGACGCAGCTAGAGTAGGTCTCGACTTTTGTACCTTGCGTTCAGCCAACCCTGTCTTGTCCAGGCCGCTCAAGCCGAAGGCGTTCTCGAAAGACTTCAGCGTAAGGATGCCACCAATGTTGCCCGAGTCGAAGCCATAGAAACAACCAGCCCACGCGATGGTTACGAGTAGGTACAGCAGCCGTAAGTTGAAGATCTGTTTCGGATCTGTCCTCGCCTCCTTGCCGATCCAGATACTTGTACCACCGGCCATGATGAGGATAGAAGGGAAGAACGATGACAGGCTGGACTGATCTCGATTGTTCCTGTTTGAGAGGACACTGATGGAGGACAAAGTGAAAGATCATCGAGTGCTACTGACGGCGCCGCGCACGAGTAAATAGTCCTCATGGCGGATTGAATGCCACGACTGTTCTCCGCGCTCCGCAATGCTTGACCCCATGGACCGGAAAACAAATCTGGGGAATGACTAGCAAAGTGGGTCTGCTGTATGCCCTAAAAGTCGGAGGCGTGGGCTCCGAGGGGCTTTCTTGCGGGTGGTTTCCGATATTTGGATCTCCGTGCGGAGCAGGCCGAGCGAGAAGTCCATCCTCGCGGAATGCTGACCGCTGGAGTCGGATGATGAAGCAAATGTTGCGTGTATTCTCTGCTCATATGAGTGTGTTCTGTCAGCGAGTCTGTCAATCCAACTGAGAATCTAACACCAAAATGGGCAGCTACATCGGGAGCACGATTGATTTTGGCACTGCTACGCTGGTGGCCCAAGACATCCCGTTGAAGCACAAGGAGTGCTATATTCCTGCTCTGTCAGCCCAGTGCCATGCATCAAATCTGCTCAAGCTTGCGAATGGCGACATTCTATGCGCGTGGTTTGGCGGCTTGCAAGAGGGTAAACCAGACATCAGCATCTACCTCTCACGGCTTCCGAAGGCGAGCACCACGTGGAGTGCGGCCAAGAAGGTGACCTTCGACGACACGAGAAGCGAGCAAAATCCAGTCCTGTTCCAAGCAGCTCCAGGCCAGCTGTGGTTGCTATACACCTCACAGCACGCCGGTGACCAGGACTCCGCAATCGTCAAGAAGCAGGTGTCGACTGACGATGGCCAGTCGTGGTCAGCACCAACTGTCATGTTTTCCGAGCCGGGCACTTTTATCAGACAGCCCGCTGTCATTCTTGAAGATGGCGCGTGGGTTATCCCAACTTTCAAGTGTCGCACTGAGCCAGGGGCTCGGTGGATTGGCAATGACGATATTTCCACAGTTCGTGTCTCTCGCGATCGTGGCGAGAGCTGGATAGAGAAAGAAGTGCAGAACAGCTTCGGAGCCGTCCACATGGAGATCCAACAGTTGAAAGACAAGAGCTATCTGGCGCTGTACCGAAGCCGTTGGGCAGACAACATTTACCTTTCGCGATCAGAAAATGGGATTGACTGGTCACAACCGCAACCGACAAGCTTGCCAAATCCAAATGCAGGAATTTGCTTCGATGTTCTGCAATCTGGACGCATCGTTGTGGTTTATAACCACTCATCAAAAGCGAACGCCCAAGGTCGGCGAGAAGGATTGTATGATGACATTGCGGAAGCTGGAGATGTGCGCAAGAATCAGGTCAGCAAGCACGGCCGGGAGGCGTTTTGGGGTGCTCCACGGGCACCGCTCTGCATTGGCTGGAGCGATGATGCAGGCGAGACGTGGCAGTACAAGATGCTCGAAGATGGTGATGGCTACTGCATGACGAACAACAGTGAGCAGAAGCTGAACCGCGAGCTGTCGTATCCAAGCATGCTTGTGGATGAAGCTGGTATTGTACACATCGCGTTCACGTTCTGGAGGCAACGCATCAAATACGTGCAGATAGACCCAGCTGTGCTGGATAACTAGGTAGCTGAATAGAAGTTGTCTGAAAGCCTCACCATCTTCTCCAAAGCGATGATGTCAAGAAAGGTAAGGACGACGAAGGATGACACTATACCCATTTGACGGGGTAAGCATTTCCGCACAAGCATTCCCCACGCGACATCCGGAGCTTCCTTCCGGCATCACTTCGACGTCGGAGACAACGCCCCGATAGCAGCGGCGTACACGCCGACATCTTGCAGCATGGCACGCAGCGTGTCCGTGCGGAGCAATGCGTTGCGAGGTTCTGCCATCAAGAATCGCTGGATGCGGAATTATACCGGGCTATTAAGGGTCGCTGCATCTGTGCATACTGGAGAACTCCATCGTCCTGTACAGAACACTACTACGAAACACCATCATGAGTTCAGACATAAGCGCCATACCAGCTGGAGTCTGGTGCCCGGCAATCTCAATCTACAAGCCCACTTCTAGGCAAGAAGTCGACCTCGAAGCATCATATCAATATTTCTGTCATCTGATACGTGGTGGGATCAATGGGCTCATGCTGCAGGGCTCAACTGCTGAAGCAGCACTGCTGCTCCCTGAAGAGAAAATCGAGCTGACGAGGGCCGCAAGAAGAGCAGCGACAGATCTTGGCGTGCCTAGGTTCCCACTTGCAGCAGGCATCAGCGGGCAGTCCACGATCGAGACACTGAGGTTAGCAGAGGACGCTGCGGCGGCAGGTGCAGATTTTGGACTGTTATTACCACCGAGTTACTGGCCCAAAGCTGTATCGAACAATGCCATCGTCAACTTTTACAAAGAAGTCGCGGACCAAAGTCCAATACCCATCATAGTTTACAATGTATGTGCCTGTGCCTGTACAGCTTTTGGCTCGGCTGACGACGGATATAGTTCCCCGGTGTCACCTCAGGCATTGATCTTGGTGTAGACATCCTCTCTCAGCTGGCCCCCCATCCAAACATCGTTGGCGTGAAACTCACGTGCGGAAATGCTGGTAAAGTGGCTTGTCTCACTGCGCGATTCCCGCCATCACAGTTCGCCGTGTTTTCGGGACAGTCAGATTGGCTGCTGCCGTGTCTCGTTGCCGGCGGCATGGGCTGCGTGACCGGCATTGGCAATGTGTTCCCCAAGTCGGTCGCAAAGCTATATGCGTTGTGGCAAGATGGCAAGCTGGATGAAGCGCGCACACTGCAAGGTCAGGTCGCATTAGCTGAGCTGGCTTGCAAACGAGGCCTTTCCGCCACCAAGTTCGCCACGGAGTACTTTGCAGCGCCCTTGGCCGGGTTATCGCAAAACGCATCATTCGCGCCGCGCAAGCCTTATGAGCCTGCGTCCAAAGACTTGCAAAAGACGACCATCAACACCATTCAGCATCTAACGGGCTTCGAGAAGTCGTTGCCTGATGCAGTTCTTGGCGGCCAAGCGAAGTCGAAGCTTGTGAACGAACATTTCAGTGGAACAAATGGTGTACAAACTGCCAAGTTGCGGACGCATTTCACGCTGAACACGGGAGCTCAAATACCCTCCGTCGGCTTCGGCACCTGGAAAGCGGAGCCCGGCATGGCGGCTGCGTCCGTCAAAGCCGCTTTTGAGGTTGGCTACCGCCACTTTGATTGTGCACCGCTGTATTACAACGAGGCGGAAATCGGAGAAGTGTTCAAGAACGCTCCAGTACCAAGATCGGAATACTTCGTTACCACGAAGCTGTGGTCATCTGACCATCAGCGCGTACCGCAAGCTCTTGACAAATCGTTGCGCGACCTTGGTCTCGACTATGTTGATTTGTACTTGATGCACTGGCCTGTAACACTGAGCCCAGACACCGGGGCGGAGTATGGAAAAGAGGACCGAAAAGTACACGCCCAGGGCTGGGACTTCCGAGATACGTGGCGGGAGATGGAGAAGTTGCTGGAGTCAGGCAAGGTGCGGGCCATCGGTGTTGCCAACTTTTCGACTGTCAACCTCGAGAAGTTGCTGGCGAGTGCAAAGGTTGTACCTGCCGTCAATCAAACAGAGATACAGCCGCTCCTGCCTCAGGATAAGCTGCACAAGTACTGCGGTGAAAAGGGCATTCACCAGACTGCCTTCGGACCCTTGGGAGGAAGCGGTAGTACGCTACATGAAGAACCGGTCATCGTGTCGATTGCGAAGAAACGAGGTATACCGACCGGGAACGTGATGTTGAGCTGGGGCGTTGCAAAGGGCTGGAGTGTGATCCCCAAGAGCACAACCCCGAGCCGCATCGCTGCCAACCTCAAAGACAACGTTGCGCTCAATGAGGATGAGATATATCAGATCGACCAATTGGCGAAGACGAAGGGCAAGCGCTTCAACACACCCGACTGGGGCACAACCATCTTCCATGACGATGCAGATGTCGGGCTTGTGTAGCATAGTATCACCTCCGCGCTTTAGATGATGTAATTGTACTGCATATCTGGCAACATCATGTCACCAAATCCTGTGTACAAGAAGTCGGTCGAAAAGTCGGTCGAAAAGTCGGTCGAAAAGTCGGTCGGTAAAGGCATGTCAAACGACGCAGACGTTGCTTCAGCAGGTGCATTATTGCCCGCATCGCGTGCAGCCGCCCACTCTGAGTTGTTGAACGGGCTCTCGCAGAGAATCGAGTCCAAACCCACGCTAGATGTGTATTCGGACAGCTTCCTTAGCAAGCCAGCAGTGACGCGTGCGATAGGATGTCGAGGCATGACCGGAGTGCGTGCGAACAGGGCGACAACGGTGCTGACCCGTCTGAAGTCCTCTTCCATGATTGCGTTGAGCTGATCCTTGTACTTGGTGGATACTTCGAGCAAGAACTGACCGGCAAACGAGATCATGATGTGAAAATAATGCGGCATTCCTATTATGTTATCACGAAAGGCTTCGTTTTCGAGGATCAGGGTGAAGATCGTGATTGCTGCGTCGCGGGCGCTGGCAGCAACAGCGAGGAAATGTGGTGGAATGGGATCAGACTTCAGGCCCCGCAGCACAAAGTGGCCAAGATATAGCCTGGCGAATTGATGATGCATGGTCAAGCCTGCATGCGGAAACGTGCCAATGTACGGATCTGGTTCTGACAGATTGTCAGTCTGATGATCACAGCAATGAGCAGGGAGCCTACCAAAGATCGGAGAATATCTTGCAAACCACTGATCAATTTCTCGTGAAAAATGGGAGAACTGGATGCCCAAAGTCTTGGAAACCGCTTTATTCTGCTCGCAGCCGAACACGTCTCTGATTTGGCTCATGATGACCAACAGAGAGACTTGCGACATTAATCGAACATCCTGTGGCAAGTCGGCACGTGGATGTGTCGTCAAGAATTGCTCGCGTTCCAAGATTGCATCGTTCTCAGGCCGGATGATGGGATCTCGATTATGCAGGACCGACAGATGCTGATCGCATATGTAGAGAAGATACCACAAGCGAGCCTTGTCCCGCACGTCATTGTGTTGGTCCTGATTCGATTCAGCTGTAGCTTCAAGGCTGGTCAGCAGATGAAAGTTCCTGCTTAAGCGACAATCGGCAGCTCTCCGTACGGCATCGCTGAAGAGAATCCTCGAAGCATCAGGTAGCCAAAAAGAGCCGATACACAAGGCACGGATATGCTCCACACCATGGTTCTCGAACAGCGAGCTTGACACCAGATGTCGAAACTCGCGGTTGCAGACGTCGAAAAGCGGCCGGTAGTCCAGACTCTGAAATGCGGAGACTGTGCAGATTGCAGCTAGTAACGTGGGCGACGCCTTTCGAATGTCGTCAACGTCTTTGTAATGACTTGCTAGTCCATACAGAAAGCGATCCAGTCGATATAGATAATTGTGCACTAGTCTACTAGCGTCTTCAGCACCGAGTAGACCCTTGCTGATGAGGTCACGTCGCTCACTGGTTTTCCGGCGTTGCAGCATTGCCTGGGGACTCGTGATGTTCGAAGCAGTTTCTTGTTGCGCACTTGCCAGATATGTATCGATGGGTGCTTGGAGTCTGGAGGGTGATTCTGGCGGCAAGGGCTCGTAAGCACTTTCGTCGCCCGCTTGATCAGCCAAAGGTGACCCGTCGTGGGTGTTGCGGGGTTGGCTCAGCTCAGATACGAGCAGCTGAGAAGGCGGTTCCATGTTGAGATGTTCGCAGATGCTTGTTAATGTCGCATGTAGATTCGTGACATCCGTGTCCAGCATTCTCATATGCCTGTGCGCGTGAGCGATAGTGGAGGCACGGGCGACTGGAGAACAGACCTTTGGTCCGCTTGTGGCTGTCTTTGAGCCGTATGCAAGATACATTCCAACCCGCGGCGTCGACATCGTAGACAAGGAGGCTCTTCATTAACCATATCACATTTGATCTGCAGAATTAGCATAACATCTATGACTATCCATAGTCCCAAGCATACTTTCTGTTTCCGGCATGCCGTACATGCGGCCATGACCTTCTTCGGTTCTATTCCGCTGTCTATCGTATCGCGCTTCCGTTTGGTGCCATTCTGACTCGCCATGATGCCCGCTTTCCTTTTACGTGTTTTGGAAGACACTTCTGATGATGACCTTGGCTGATAGGCAATGTCTGCACACGACCATCGCCAGCAGTACAGCTATCAGGTCGCAGCTATATGCTATTTGAGGCGCTATGTGGATGGCAAAGATGAGTTGCGATGAGTTTCGAAGACTGAGGGCAGCTTCCGCCCGGTTGGGGGGTTTCGGATGAGAAAGATGGAGCTAAGACGAATCAGGAAACCGCACGTCTTGGGCCATGTGGATGTCAGAGTTATGGAATCTTGTGTTATTGATGTGTGGACATAAAATAAGTACAGTGCTACAGAAACAGCAGGAATGCATCACAACCTCGCTCTCGGCTTCCACCGAATCCAGGGATGGTCATCAGTGCTTCGAATGAATGGTTCCAAGGCGGAGGTGTTGACCATTCCTGGATGCGCCTGATCAATATCCTTGATGCCCGAGAGCTTCATCGACGTCTCCAGCTCGTCCTGCAGAATGTCGCACATCTGCTCAACGCCTTCTTGGCCATAGTTCAGCGCATACAGCCACGGTCTGCCTATCCCAACGGCAACAGCGCCGAGCGCAACCGCCTTCAGAACATCTGTACCTCTAGAGAACCCGCCATCGACATATACTTCGAGCTTGTCGAAGACCCAGGGGCATGTTCTGTGGAACTCGAGGAGTGTGAGCATTGCGGGTTGCGTTGTATCAAGAGAACGACCTCCATGGTTGCTGAGCATAATGCCTTCCACGCCATGTTCTGCGGCCATGACTGCATCAGCTGCTGTTTGAATGCCTTTCAGCACAAGCGGAAGCCCCGAGACTTCCCTCAACCACGCGAGATCGCCCCAAGTCAGATTCGCGTCGATGTACTTCGCCATCACTCTGCCGAGCCCGCCGCCTTTCTTATCATTTGTTGCGACTGCTCCACTAATGGCAGCAACGACATTCCCAGCTGCGAGCCGTTCATCGGCCTCACGCTTGCCTGGTACAGGAGCATCGACCGTAACGAAAATGGCCTTGATTCCGAGCTTCTTCGCAGTGCGTAGCAGCTCTTCTGTCTTTGACCTGTCGCTGTTCACATAAAGCTGCAGGAAGAATGGTTGGTTCGGGCGACCAGCAGCGATGATGTCAGCGAGAGGATATGAGGCATTGCTCGAGATCTGCTAGCAACATCAGCGAAGTGACGCCATATGGAAGCAGGCGAAATACTGACCGTCATAACGATATTAGCGTTCCCGCAGGCGCGCGCAACGGCAAGCTCTCCCTCAGGGTGTGCAAGCTTGGCCATAGCGGCAGGACTCAGGAAGTATGGCGCACTGCAGTTAAAGCCTAGTACTTTTCGCCTGGTAGCAACATGACGTACGGCCCTGAGTACTCGAGGCCGCAATAACAACTTTTTATGACACCGTAGGTTTTCTTGATGTGCCACCAGGTCTGTTGCTGCTGACGAGTAGAATGCGTATGTTTTTGCTGAATACATCTCGCGAGCCACATCTTCGAAGTCGTGCAAAGATATGAGAGTGCTTAATGGTGGTTTCTGATAGCCTGAGGCTTGTTCCAGTGAAGTCTTTGCGCTGTCACTGTTGGGCTTGACAAGCAGCGCCAACTCATTTTGGCTGACATGCCCAAGCTTTTGAGCCGGCGAAAGGCCATCGAGGATGCCAGGTGCATGTATCTCGTCAAACGCTACCGTCGCATCGGCACCAGCGTACTTAAGTATGACTAATTATATCGTCAGAGATTGCCTTGCGAAGTATTTTGTGTAGCCAAGCCTACCCGCAGCACCACCAGGGTGGTCAAACGTTGACAGATCATACACTGTGTTACGGACGACTAGCCAGCAGTCGCCGAGTTTGTTGTGTTTACAGATCTCTGAAGCTGAGATCGTCTTTGCTTCTGCCTCAGCTGCCGATGATTGCGCCATGAATGTTGATGTTGACATATTGGCGTCCGTGCTCGATAGGAAAAGTGATGCGATCCGGTGCCCATGGATACCAGACGTTGAACTAAGAGTCAACGTGGCGCCCTGGCCCCTTGTACAGGTCCGCTTGACCGCCGTCGTGGTCGCCGCCGATGGCTGGACTCGGAGCAGTCCCTCCGGTAGGGCGGAAGTGGTCTCCGGTCCATGAGCTCGGGGGAAACGGCAGCGTGTCAGCCGCGATGTCGATGACGGGCTCCCATATGAGGTGCAATTTGCATAGCAGTAGGGATCGATTGATGATCCTCGATGACTGTCACTTAGATCGCTGCTTGTACAATGAGAGTTGAGATGGGCGAAGCAGCGGAGACCGTGCGAGCACTGTCGAAGGAGGACAAGGAACGTGCGCTGTCGCGCCTGCCCGCGCCAAAACAGCAGAGTTTGTCATCAGAGCAGGTTCAAGCCCAACCAGTGCTTGTGGTCCTTGACGATGGTAAGTCTTTGTCGGTTGTTATGTCGTTGTCCAGATGTTGATGATGAACAGATCCCACCGGCACTCAAACATGTCATGACATCAACGTTCTCACCGTTTGGGACGAGCGCACTCTTATCGATGAATTCGAGAGTAACTGCACAGGCTTCTTCATCCTCACAAATTCGCGCGCATTGCCACCATCTGACGCTCGAACCTTGATAAGGACCATTTGCAAAGCTGTCAAAGATGCAGCGGCAACTACCGGCAAAGACTTTGAGATTGTCCTCCGCGGAGATTCAACGCTACGAGGCCACTTTCCTGATGAGCCCGAAGCAGCAGAAGAAGCGCTCGGTGAAGTCGATATCTGGGTCTTGGCACCTTTCTTCGAGCAAGGAGGGCGTCTGACGATAGATGACGTTCACTATGTTGCCAACCCGGACGGCAGCTTAACACCAGCTGCTCAAACTCCTTTCGCACGGGATGCAACTTTTGGCTACACACAGTCAAACCTCCGCCAGTATGTGCAAGAGAAGACGAAAGGGCAAATAGCCGCTGAGCAAGTGCGCTCGATCACTCTCGACGACATCCGGAATGGCGGAGCAAGTCGTGTAGCGGAGCGGCTTCTGGCGGTTGAACGTCGGTCCGTTGTGATTGTAAATGCAGTCGTCACGGCAGATATGGATGTGTTTGTGCAAGGCTTGCTTCAAGCTCGATCGAAAGGAAAAAGCGTCATATACCGCACGGGTGCAGCTTTTGTCTCGTCTAGGCTGGGCATAAGACCGATACCTCCACTCTCCGCCACGGACCTGAAGTTGGATCGCAGTAAATCTGCACCTGGCGGGCTAATTATCGCCGGCTCATATGTGCCAAAGACCACGCAGCAGCTTGAGTCATTGACCAGCGGGCGCGTCAGCCATCTCCATGTCATCACTCTCGACGTTGGCCAACTCCTCGATGCAGCCAACAGTACCCAACGGACGGTACTTGATGCAGCAAAAAAAGCGGATGAACTCATTGCAGATGGCAAAGACGTCTTACTTATGACCAGCCGCAAACTCATCACTGGCGCAGATGCCCTGTCAAGTCTTCAAGTAGGCACTATCATTGCGGAAAGCCTGGTGCTGTTCCTCCGGTGCTTGATATCAAAACCACGATACATCATCGCGAAAGGCGGGATTACCAGCTCTGATGCTGCGACAAAAGGTCTGGGCTTCAAGCGAGCGAAGATCTGCGGCCAAGCAGCCCCAGGTGTGCCACTGTGGAGGTGTAACGAGAAGACGTCAAAGTATCCAGGTATCCCTTACGTCGTCTTCCCTGGCAATGTGGGCGAGAAAGATACACTTCGAGACCTGGTAGCCAACTGGGCGATTCCCTCGCCAGATACGGCAAAACCGCCCATGCAATACCAACGGCTTGGTAACAGCGGGCTGAAAGTCTCACGCCTAATACTTGGCTGCATGACTTTCGGGAATCCAAAATGGGAGGGCTCGCCATGGGTCCTCGGAGAGGAGAAAGCTCTTCCGCTGCTGAAGAAAGCCTACGATGTCGGCATCAACACGTTCGAGACGGCAAACACATACTCCAATGGGCAATCGGAAGCGATCATCGGGAGCTTCTTGCGCCGATACAACATACCGCGCAGCAGGGTTGTGATCATGACCAAGCTGTATTATCCAACACTGGAAGATCAACCAGACTCGCGTCCTCAACCAGCACGTAACGATGGAGCACTTGTCAATCAAATGGGGCTCAGCCGCAAACACATATTCGAAGCAGTCGAAGGCTCACTCCGTCGCCTCGGCACCAGTTACATTGATGTTCTCTCCCTCCATCGATTGGACACGCAGACAAGTCCCGAAGAAATCATGTCCGCTCTGCATGATCTCGTCAAGATGGGCAAAGTTCACTATCTCGGCGCGTCGAGTATGCACTGCTGGCAATTTGCGCGGCTTCAGTACATAGCGAAGATGAACGGCTGGACGACATTCACGTGCATGTCAGGGCTGCACAACCTGCTGTACCGCGAGGAGGAGCGCGAGATGATTCCGTTCTGCAACGCTGAAGGTATCGGCCTTGTGCCATGGAGCCCAGTTGCGCGAGGTCTCCTTACGCGGAAATGGAATGAGCAAACCGAGCGAGCGCAGCAGGACGCAAAAGCCAAGAAGTGGTTCCAAGGTGGACAAGATGAAGCCATCGTCAAGCGTGTTGAAAAGCTGGCGAATGCAAAGGGCTGTTCGATGTCGAGCATAGCTCTGGCTTGGTTGATGAGCAACAACGAGTGCCCAATCGTGGGATTGAACAGCGAAGCACGTATTGAGGCTGCGTCTGAGGCCTTTGCAGTGAATTTGACGGAGGACGATCTTGTGTATCTGGAAGAGTGCTATAGACCACTCGCTCTACCAGCTATCTAGAATAACGATATTCAGTCTTTCTGGAATTGAATCAAGTGGCGCTTCTGAATGAGTCCTCCTTAAAAGCTTGTCCACGAGAGTCATTGTCATAATCAGCAGCCAGCATGGCATCAGCGCTTCAGCAACAAACTACGTGTTGAAGTCACACGACTTGACCCAGATTCGGCCTCAAAAGCAGGCACAATCCTGGGACGAAGGCTCGGAAGACTCTGCCGGGCATATGGCAGCTCGCCGCACGCACCGCGTCCTCCGTGCTCCGAGCGGGAGCCATGCAGGGCATCGGAAGCTGCATCCACCCGCTTTTCTCCGCGGGGTCGGAGTGCGGCGAGCGATAGGGACCTTTAATCTCTTAGCGCCAAAACTCGTTTTTCACAAACTCAGATCTCGACAAATCGACCACCAAAGCAATGGGTGATTTGTCTGGGGTTATCTCTGTGGCACTG
>Ga0335072_10006471_pt1 | contig 17109 bp, 13 predicted proteins | sample Lox_Sample_21_FD_206725 | JGI IMG/M metagenome (GOLD analysis project Ga0335072, IMG submission 206725) | Soil microbial communities from Loxahatchee National Wildlife Refuge, Florida, United States - Lox_Sample_2.1 | ecosystem: Environmental > Terrestrial > Soil > Wetlands | place: USA...
GATCGGGCGCGGCGGAGGCATTGGCATAGCGTGGTATCTCTTCCTGTGACGCGGCCGTCATGGACCGGCGACACCGGACGGCGCAATCCTGGGCGGCGCAATCCTGGGCGGCGCGCGGGGCCCGCGCGGAACGGCCAACGTGGCCCGCTGCGGTGTTCGGCAGGCAGCGCGAATAGGTTTCTATCCTCCCGATCGCCCTCACCTCGACGCTTCGAGTCTTGACCTCTCCCGCTGCGCGGGAGATTTTTTTGCGACCAAGGGAGCAATCACCATGAACCAGGCCCTGTCCGGCATTCGCGTCATCGACATGACCCACAACCAGGCGGGGCCGGCCTGCGCGCAGATCCTCGGCTTCCTGGGCGCGGACGTGATCAAGCTGGAAGAACCGAAAGGCGGCGACGTCGCCCGCGTCAACATGCGCGACAAGCCCGACAGCGACAGTCTGTTCTTTTTGATTTTGAATGCCAACAAGCGCAGCCTGACGCTGAATTTGAAATCCGATGAAGGCAAGTCCCTGTTCAAACGTGTGATCGCGCAATCCGACGTGCTGCTGGAAAATTTCGGCCCGGGCGCGCTGGATCGCCTGGGGTTGGGCTACGACGCGCTGAAGCTCATAAACCCCAGGCTGATCTACGCCACCATCAAGGGCTTCGGCACCTACGGCCCGTACAGCGGCTTCAAAAGCTTCGAGCCGATCGCGCAGGCAATGGGCGGCGCGATGAGCGTGACCGGCTTCCCCGACAACCCGCCCACCTACGTCTATCCCGCGATCGGCGATTCCGGCACCGGCATGCATATGGCGATTGGCATCCTCGCGGCCTTGCAGCAGCGCCACGCCACCGGCCAGGGCCAGCATGTCGAAGTCTCCATGCAGGATGCGGTGGTAAACCTGATCCGTGTCAGCCTGCGCGACCATCAGCGCGCGGGTCGGCCGATGCCGCGCCAGGGCAATCAGCTCGGGCGCACGGTGCCGGGCACCACCTATCCCTGCGCACCGGGCGGGCCGAACGACCACGTGTATATCTTTGCCCAACCACAGATGTGGCGCGCCTTCGTTGGCGCCATCGGCCAGCCGAACCTGGCCGACGATCCGCGCTTCAACACGCCTGACGGCCGCTGGGAGAATCGCGAGGCACTGAACGCCATCGTCGCCGCCTGGACGCAACTTCGGTCGAAGCATGAGGTGATGCGGATCCTCGGCGAGGCCGGCGTGCCCAGCGGCGCCTGCCAGGACACCGGCGAAGTACTGGCCGATCCGCACCTGCGGGCGCGCGAGATGATCGTCGATGTCGATTACCCGACGCGCGGCACCTACCAGACGGTGGGTTGCCCGATCAAGCTCTCGGGCTCTCCCGCTACGGTGCAGCGCCCGCCGATGCTGGGCGAACATACGGCCGATGTGTTGGGGGCTCTGTGCGGCGTCAGTTCCCAGGAAGTCGAGCGGTTGCGCAGGCAGGGCGTGGTATAGGCCTGCACCCGAAGAACACCGACCGGCGTCAGGACGAGGCGCTTTGAATCAAACTTCCATCGCGAGGCGCTTTTGATCAAAACCTCATCGCAACACGCTTCCGAACAACATGTCATTGCGAGGAGCGAAAGCGACGAAGCAACCTCGGTCGAGCCAACGCCTGGGTAGATCGGGTACGCCTTCAGATAAGACCATCGTTCCCGCCAATGACACTCGCATTCACGACGCTCCCAACGCAAACCGTAGCGCCGCCTCAACATGTAGCGCCGTCGTATCAAGCAACGTCGGCGCGCTATCTTCCTCCCGCAGCAACAGCGGCAGCTCCGTGCACGCTACGACAATCGCTTCCGCACCCGCATCACGAAGCTGCCCGATGATCCCCACGCACTGCTCCCGAGATCGCTGCTCCACCCGCCCAACCGTCAGTTCATCGATGATGATGCGCTGCAGCTCGTCCCGCCCCGCCGCATCGGGCACACTGACCGTCAGCCCAAACCGCTCGCGCAGCCGATCGGCATAGATCGGCGATTCCAGCGTGAACCGAGTGCCGATCAATCCCACATGCCGCACGCCTTGCGCCTGCGCCACCTCGCCGGCCACGTCGGCAATATGCAGCAGCGGCACGTCGATCAAAGCCGCGACTTGCTCTGCGACGATGTGCGCGGTGTTGGCGCCCAGAAGCACGACATCCGCCCCGGCCGCACACAACCGCCGCGCGGCATCGACCAGCAGCACACCAAGACCGTCCCAATCGCCGGCATTGGCGTACGCCAGCGCCTCGGCAAAATCGACACTGACGATGACGCTGCGCGCATTGTGATGCTGCCCGAGCGCGCGTGCAGCGGCCTGGTTCAACAGCCGATAATACAGCGCCGTCGCTTCCCAGCTCAGTCCGCCCACAATGCCGATCAATTTCATCAGGGCACCCACAATCGAATGACAAACACCGGTACACCCCCATCACCGCCCCAGCCAGAACACATCACGCCCCCGCGAATTTGATGAAGGCGATGCGCGCCGGGAATGTGAAAGCGACGACGAGGGGGGTAATTGCCTCCACAGATGTCGGACATGCAGCGCTCGGCGTTGACTGGGCTGACCTTTGAAAACCCAGCCAGCACGGCATTCAACGTTGTCCAACCAGGAAGCAAGCGGCAATCCCCTAAACGGGCAGGCCGGGAAGCATTCCCACAGGCTGCGCTACGACTGCCTGCCTACCCCCGCCGCTTCTCGATATCCGGCAGCAGCACCGTCAGCAGCCCGATCAGCGGCAGGAACGAGCACACCTCATAAACCGCCCCGATGGACGACATATCAGCGATCCTCCCCAGCGCGCCAGCACCCAATCCGCCCAGCCCGAACGAGAATCCAAAGAACATCCCCGCCACCATGCCCACGCGTCCCGGTAACAACTCCTGCGCATAGACCAGAATGGCGGAGAACGCCGACGCCAGGATCAGCCCGATCGCCACCGACAGCACGCCGGTCCACCACAGACTTGCGTAAGGCAGCAGCATCGCGAACGGCGCCGCGCCGAGGATGGAGAACCAGATCACCGGCCGCCGCCCGAACCGGTCCCCGATCGGGCCGCCGGCAAAAGTTCCCGCCGCCACCGCACCCAGAAATACGAACAAATGGATCTGGGCGTTGGTTACCGACACGTGGAATTTCTGCATCAGGTAGAACGTGTAGTACGAACTCAGGCTGGACGTGTAGACGTTCTTCGAGAACAGCAGCGTCAGAAGTACCACGACGGTCCATACCACCTGGCCGCGCGACAGCACACCTGCTCGCACCGGCATACCCGTGCGCCGCCCGCGCCGCTGCTGCATCGACGGGTGCCGCGCGTACCACAGGCTGACCTGGCTCAAAATCAGGATTGCCAGCAGCGCCGCGGCGGAGAACCAGGCGATGCTCCCCTGCCCGCGCGGCACCACGATGAACGCCGCCAGCAGCGGACCGATCGCCGAGCCCGTGCTGCCGCCCAATTGGAACAACGACTGCGCAAACCCGTATCGCCCACCGGACGCCATCCGCGCCACGCGAGACGCCTCCGGGTGGAACACCGCCGATCCCATGCCCACCAGCGCTGCGGAGAACAGAATCATGCCGTAGCTGTGCGCCCTGGCCAGCAACAGCAGCCCGATCAGACTGCTTGCCATCCCGATCGGAAGGGAAAACGGCTGCGCGCGCCGATCCGTGACAATGCCCACCACCGGCTGCAGCATGGAGGCAGTAAGCTGGAACGCCAGAGTGATCAGCCCGATCTGGCCAAAATCCAGGCTGTAGGACTGCTTCAGCACCGGATAGATCGCCGGCACCAGCGATTGGTTCATGTCGTTGAGCAAGTGGCACGCCGACAGCGACACGAGAATCGCGAACGTGGTGCCCGTTTCCGGCGCGGCCGAAACGGCAATGGCCGGCGCACCCGCCGCCACGGTGTTTTCGCTCACGACTGCCCCTGCTTACGATCGTGCGATCAACTCGCCATTATGACAGCGAAAGCGCAGCGGACCTATGCGCATTCGTTCTGCCAGCCCAGCGTTCTGCCAGCCCAGCGTTCTGCCTAAATCATTTCACCTTCCGTGCCACAATATGCCTTAATGCGTGATTAAGATCACAGCATCGAAAAGCGGCCTGGATTATGGCCTGCTTCATCGCAGGCGGAGAAGAGCGATGTACCGCTGGAAGCAGCATCCCGAAACGGTCAGCGTTCGCGCGTTCGCGGTTTCCGTGGCGTGGATCCTTGCCCTGCTCGGCGGGTACTGGCTCCTTGCCGAGTGGAACCAGGTGCCCGCCCTCGCCTCGGCACTGCTGCCGTTCTGGCACTGAAACTCATATGCGACTGCGAGGCGCGTCCGTGTCCTGGCCGTGCTGACGCTCGCAGCGCAGGCGGATGCTGGCTTTCGTTGGCAGTGATGCCAGGAACAGGACGACACATACACAAAGAAGAGCGATATCTTTATACAAGAACTCCCCGGTGAGATTCCACGCGATTGGGTCTGTGGATATGCTCCATTTGACGACACCGGGTGTCGAGAAGAAAAACGACCACGTAATCGCAAAGGTGCAAATTCCCATCAATGAGCCGAGTGCCGACAGCAACGGGATAAATGCGCCGGCAGCCAGTAGAGCGGCTATCGTCAGCTCGATAGTGCCGAGCAAATATGCTTCGCCGCGGATCCCGAATGCAGACAGCCACCAAATGAACGGGCTATTGGAAATGTATAATACAATGCCGTGTGCCGACTGAGGTGTGAATTTTTGAATGCCAAAGGAAATGAAGATTACCACCATCACCCATCGTAGGATGCCAAGCGGCCAGTACGCACCATGGCCTTTTTCGGAGATGTTAAAGCCTTGGATCATGTATTGCCCTTCTCGATAGGAGGCGTCAAAGCCACGCCACTTGCTTCGTCAGCCCCTGCTTATGATGCCGACGCTCTATCCCCCGCTTCGCCGAAGAATAAAATCGGTTTTAATCATGACCGGCGGGTTCGCCCTCCCTGATTCCAGGCCCTGGGCCTGGGGCGGATAGCCGCCAAGGGACGGTGTCTTCACCTGCCCCGGCTTGCCTGCATCGCTTGCCACACATGAAACGGCGTCGCCGGTCCGTCGAACCGCGACACGCCCAGCGGCACCAGAGCATCCAGCACGGCGTTGTTGATCGCGGGGAACAGGGCGACGGCGCCGGCCTCGCCGCAGCCCTTCACACCAAGCGGGTTGGTCGTGCAGCGCGTGCCGTTGAACTCCAGCCGGAATGACGGCAGGTCACCGGCACGCGGCAACGCGTAGTCCATGAACGAACCCGTGACCGGCTGGCCGCTCGCCGGATCGTACACCGCACGCTCCAGCAGTGCCTGTCCTGCGCCTTGTGCGATCGCGCCATGCGCCTGGCCGGCAGCGACCATCGGGTTCACCAGCACGCCGTAATCGTCCACCGCAGTCAGGCGCAGCAGTGCAACGGCTCCGGTCTCGGGATCGATTTCCACTTCCGCCACGTGGGTGCCGTTGGGGAACGTCATGTGTTCGCGCGTCCAGGCGTGGTACGTGTCGAGCGATGCACCGTCTTCGCGTGCCCGCGCCGCCACCTCCAGCAGCGCAACCGAGCGATTGGTGCCGACGACAGCAAAATGTCCGTCGGCGAACTCGATATCGGCGTCCGCAGCTTCCAGCATTTCAGCGGCGATTTGTCGCCCCTTGGCGACGATCGTCTCCGCCGCGCGCCACATCGCCGTGCCGCCCATATATGTGGCACGCGAGCTGCCATGGCCGCCGCCCATCGATATCAAATCGGTGTCGCCCTGGCGCAGCCGGATCAACGCGTTGGGGATGCCTAGCCGGTCGGCGAGGATCTGTGGGAACGTCGTTTCATGCCCCTGGCCGATGGTCTGGGTGCCGGTGATCAACGACACCGTGCCGTCGTTTTCGAAGCGGATTTCGACGTTCTCGTGCGGCGAACCGCCTGTGCCCTTGATGTGATATGCCAACCCGAGGCCGCGTAACATGCCGCGTGACTCGCTTTTCGCACGGCGCGTGGCAAAACCGGCGACATCCGCCACATCCAAAGCGCGGTCGAATGTCGCGCGGAAATCACCGCTGTCCACAGAGAAGCCGAAAACGTTGGTCATTGGCATCGCGGCTGCCGGCACGAAGTTGCGTCGGCGTAGCGCGACGCGGTCGAATCCGCACTGGCGCGCGGCGGCGTCGATCAGGCGTTCGATGATGTTGACGGCTTCGGCGAAACCGGGGCCACGGGTGACGCCGATCGGTGTCGTATTGGTCAGCACCGCACGGATGTGCAATGCGATCGCCGGAATCGCATAGACCGAGCCCGGCAGATGCACGTACTGGTTGGTCTGCACGCCCCCTGCACCGCCCGCCATGTAGGCGCCGGTATTCGCCATGCTGGCGACCCGCAAGGCAAGGAAGTTTCCCTCTGCGTCCAGCGCCAACGCCGCTTCTGCCACGTGGTCGCGTGCCTGATGATCGGCGAGAAACACTTCGCTGCGCGTGGCGATCCATTTCACCGGGCGGCCGACACGCTTCGCTGCCCACAGCAGCAGCGCGTATTCGGCATAGACGAAATTCTTCGCGCCGAACCCGCCGCCGACATCCGGCGCGATGAATCGCACCCGCGACGGCGGTACGTTCAAGGCGCGCGCCGTGGCGTCGCGGTTGCCATGAATATTCTGGCTCGACAACGTCAGGGTGTAGCGGTCCTGCGCCCGATCATACTGACCGACGCCGCCTCGCGGCTCCATCGGGTTGGTGACCACCCGATGATTGTCGAGTGCCAACGCCACAACATGTGCCGCGCTGCCAAACGCGGCCTCGACCGCAGCCGCCTCGCCGGTATGCCAGTCCAGGCAGACATTGCCGGGCACTTCCTCGGACAACACAGGTGCGCCGGGCGCGACGGCAGCAGCCACAGTCGTGACAGCTTGTAGCGGCGCGTACTCGACAACCACATGATCGGCCGCATCCAGTGCCTGCGCACGGGTCAGAGCAACGATCAGCGCAACCGGCTCACCCACGTAACGGACCTTGCCGCTGGCGAGCAGAGGCTGCGGCGCGAAGGCGAATGGCTCACCGGTTTGCACGTTGGCTTCGGCCGTCGGACGCAATGGCAGCAGCCCATCCGCGGCAACATCATCCGCCGTGAGCACTGAAAGCACTCCCGGCATGGCGCGTGCCGCCGCGGTATCGATATCGCGGATATGCGCATGGGCATGCGGAGAACGCACGATGACCGCATGCGCCAGCCCTTCGAATGCGAGATCGTCGAGATAGGCACCGCCGCCGGTGACAAAGCGCGCATCCTCCCGCCGCTTCACCGCATCGCCGATAATTGAAACCGCAGTCATGGATTCCGTCTCCCCCAGTCCGGGTCTTTCGGGAATGATATTCCCCTGTCATGGCATTGCGTGGAAGCTTCTGGCCGATTGCGATTGCAGGGGTGCCAAGCGAAAAATCCCGGTGATAAACCCCAGGTCTTAGCCGCTACACAGCCGCTGACAACCATGGAGATCATCGTCGGCCATGCATCTGCCCCCGTCCCTGCGGCCGCTTTACATCTTGTCCGGCTTCCTGGTCGGATTGCTCGTCGGCCAGACCGGCATGGGCGGCGGTGCATTGATGACCCCGATCCTCGTCCTGTTGTTTGGCGTGCATCCGGCCGCCGCGGTGGGCACGGATCTGCTGTATGCCTGTATTACCAAATCGGTTGGCACCGCCGTGCACGGCGCCAACCGCACGGTGCAATGGTCGATCGTCGGACGACTGGCGCTCGGCAGTGTACCCGCCACCGCGCTGACCCTGTTCGTGATGTCGCATTTCGACCTGTCCAGCCGGGCCGCCTCGCACGTCATTTCGCTGGTGCTCGGCGTGATGCTGCTGCTGACGGCAGCGGCGCTGTTGTTTCGTACCCAAATTCTTGCCTGGGGCGGCATGCGGCTTGGCGGCCCACCGCCGCGCCACGCCGCGGCACTCACCGTGGTGACTGGCGTCGTTCTGGGCCTTTTGGTAACGATTTCGTCGGTCGGCGCCGGCGCGATCGGCGTCACGGTATTGCTCTTGCTCTATCCCGATCTGCCGATGGCGCGCATCGTCGGCTCTGATATCGCGCATGCCGTGCCGCTGACGCTGTTGGCCGGCATCGGCCACTGGTTCCTCGGCGGCGTGAACCTGTCGATGCTGGGATCGCTGCTGCTCGGCTCCATCCCCGGCATTGTGCTGGGCAGCCTGTTTGCGGTGCGCGTGCCCGATTCCGTGCTGCGGCCGATCCTGGCGGTGACTCTCGCCGTTGTGGGCGTGACGCTGGTGGCGTGATACGCGGATACGGCCGGCGTAAGCACCCAGATCAGCGGACCTCGATGTGGCGATCGATTATTCGCAGCGGTTAATTGCCGCCCTGCCGCTCCGCCCGCATCTGCTGCCGCCACGCACGAATGTCTTGCAACGTAACAAAGCCTTTGTGCTGCGCATCGATCTCATCAAAGTGGCGGACGATCATTGGCATATGCGCCGCCTCCGCCTGCGCCAGGGTCAGGTGGCCGTCCCCGGTGGTGTTTGCCGCCCGGAACCGTTCGATGAACCGCTGCGCACCGCCCTGCGGCGGCGCCGAGAAGCCGGCCGGCGGCGGGGTCTGATCCTGCCCGGCAATCTGCGCCAAAGCAGGAACCGACACGACGACACAGGCCAGGAGCCCAGCCTGCATCAACAACGGAATGCGCGACGGAATGCGCGACATCGGTGAATTTGCTCCCCTGTAGCCAACGACGGCACACTGCCAGCACGATGCAACGCAAGCTTTGCCGGATTGTATGGGAGTGTTGCGCGCAGCCCGCGACGCCGGCGCCCCTGGACCGTTCATCATCGGCAGTCCACCATGACGTACCACCAAGCGCTATGACGTGGCCGGCCATGCAAAACAGGACTGCGACTGAATGAGTCTGACGCGCCTCGCCGTCGATATCGGCGGCACCTTCACCGACCTTGTGCTGGCACTGCCGGACCGAACCTTCTCCGCCAAATTGCTCACCACCCACGATGCACCGGAACGCGCAGTGATCGAAGGCACTGCCGCAATCCTGCAAGACGCCGGCATCCAGGCCGCACAACTTGATCTTGTCATCCATGGCACCACGCTCGCGACCAATGCCCTGATCGAGCGCAAAGGCGCGCGAACAGCGCTGGTCACCACGCAGGGTTTCCGCGATTCGCTGGAAATCGCCTACGAACACCGGTTCGAACAATACGATCTCTATATGGAACGCCCTGCCCCGCTGGTAGAACGCGATTTGCGGCTGGAAGTGGCGGAACGACTGGCCGCTGACGGTTCGACGCTGCTGCCGTTGGACGCAACCGGGCTGGATGCGCTGGTGCCCGTTCTGCGCCGCCGCAATATCGAGGCGGTGGCGATCAGCTTCCTGCATGCCTACGTCAATCCGGCGCACGAGGAAGCCGCACGCGCACGACTGGCGCGCCTCTTGCCGGACGTCGCCATCACCATCTCGTCCGAAGTCTGCCGCGAGATCCGCGAATACGAGCGCACGTCCACCGCGGTCGCGAACGCCTATGTCCTGCCGCTGATGGACCGCTATCTCGCGCGCATGCAGGACCGCCTGCAGGCGCTGGGCGCCGACTGCCCACTGCTGCTGATGATGTCGTCGGGCGGCATCTGCACGGTGGACACAGCGCGGCGCTTCCCGGTGCGCCTGGTGGAAAGCGGCCCGGCGGGCGGCGTGATCCTGGCGCGGCAGATTGCGGCGCGTGGCGGCTGGGATCGCGCCTTGTCGTTCGACATGGGTGGTACCACCGCGAAGATCACGCTGATCGATGACTTTACCCCGCAGCAGTCGCGGCATTTCGAAGTCGCGCGCACCTATCGCTTCGCCAAGGGCAGCGGCTTTCCGGTGCGCATTCCGGTCATCGACATGGTGGAGATCGGCGCCGGCGGCGGTTCCATCGCGCGGGTCGATTCGCTGCGCCGGATACAGGTAGGGCCCGACAGCGCCGGCAGCGATCCGGGCCCTGCCTGCTACGCCCGCGGTGGCGAGGCGCCGACGGTCACCGATGCCGACGTGGTGCTGGGCCGCATCGATCCTGCCCATTTCGCCGGCGGCAAGATTGCGTTGGACGCCGTACGCGGCAACGCCGCCGTTGGCGCATTGGGTACCGCCCTTGGCATGTCGAACTCTGAAGCGGCGCGCGGCATCGCCGAAATCGTCGACGAAACCATGGCCAGTGCCGCGCGCGTGCATGCGGTAGAGAACGGCAAGGACACCGCTGCGCGCACGCTGATCGCATTCGGCGGTGCCGCGCCGCTGCATGCCGCGCGTTTGGCGCAGAAGCTGGGCATGCGGCGTGTGGTGGTGCCGGTCGATGCGGGCGTCGGTTCTGCCCACGGCTTCCTGATGGCACCGGTCGCTTATGAAGTTGTGCGCACGTTGCTCGTGCGGCTGGACGCTCTGGAACAAGGCGCGACCGATGCTCTGTTCGCCGAGATGCGGGCCGAAGCGGAAGGCGTCGTGCGCCTCGGCGCGCGTGACGGCGCGTTGCAGGTAATGCGGACAGTCTTCATGCGCTATCGCGGCCAAGGCCACGAAGTGGCGGTGCCGCTGCCGGACGGAGCTCTCGATCCCACAACTTTGCGCACGGCATTCGACGCGACCTATACGCGGCTTTACGGCCGCACTATTCCCCGTCTGGAAGTCGAGGCGGTGACCTGGACGCTGGCGCTGTCGCAGGTCTCGGAGCTGCCGCCGCGGGCCGGGACGCCGACAGATGCAGGCGCCGCCTCCCCGTCTGGCGAATGCCGCATCGTTGACACCGCGACCGGTGAAACACACACGGCCGCAGTGTTCTCGCGTGCCGCGCTGCGGCCGGGGCACTGGATGACCGGGCCCGCGGCCATTGTCGAAGACGGTACCACGACGATCATCCCTCCTTGCTTCACAGCACGCATCGCCGCGGGGGGAGAGATCGTCATTGAGGACTCCACGCCATGATCCGCCGCAATATCCCGGAAATCGAACTTCAGATCATGTGGAACCGCCTGCTCTCGGTGGTAGAGGAGCAAGCGACCACGCTGGTGCGCACAGCCTTCAGCACCTCGGCGCGCGAGGCAGGCGACATTTCTGCAGGTGTGTTCGATCTGCAGGGGAGAATGCTGGCTCAGGCCGTTACCGGCACGCCGGGCCACGTCAACACGATGGCGCGGTCGGTGGGACATTTTCTTGACGTGTTCCCGGTGGCGACGATGCGGGACGGCGATGTGTTCGTGACCAACGATCCTTGGAAAGGCACCGGGCATCTGTATGATCTGGTGGTGGTGTCGCCCACCTTCATGGATGGCGAGATCGTTGCGTTGTTCGCCTGCACCACGCATCTGGTAGACATGGGCGGTGTCGGCCAGACCCCTGAGGGGCGGCAGATCTTCCATGAAGGTTTGTACATTCCCCTGCTGTATCTTGCTCGCGGCGGGGCGATGAATGAGGACCTGCTGGCGATGATCCGCGCCAATGTGCGCGAGCCGGTGCAGGTGGTGGGCGACGTCTATGCGCTGACGGCGTGCAATGAAACCGGCAGCCGCCGCCTGGTTGCGATGATGCGCGAGTTCGGATTGCGCGACCTCGACGTGCTGGGCGAGGAGATCATTGCCCGCAGCCGCCGCGGCATGTCGGAAGCCATTGCCGCTCTGCCGAAGGGCACGTGGCATGGATCGATGCGCATCGATGGCTATGAAGCACCGATCGACCTGGTCGCCGCTCTCACCATCGGCGATCATCATATCGCGGTGGATTATGCCGGGACGTCCGGCATGTCTTCCTACGCCATCAACTGCCCGCTTTGTTATACCGAGGCTTATACGACATTCGGCATCAACTGCGTGGTGGCGCCGCATATTCCCAACAATGCCGGCACGCTCGATGCGGTGCGCGTCACGGCGCCGGAGGGCTGCATTCTGAATGCGACCTGGCCGGCGGCGGTGTATGCGCGCTCGGTGATGGGGCACATGCTGCCAGACGTGGTGTACGGCTGTCTGGATCAGGCGCTGCCGGATCGCGTGCCGGCCGAAGGCACGTCGAATTTATGGACGTTGAATTTGATCGCCGGCCACGGGTTGACGGGTATCGGCAATCATGTCGGCACCTCGTTCATGGTGAACAGTTTCCATTCCGGTGGGGCAGGGGCTCGGCCGAGGCAGGATGGGTTGTCGGCGACGCCCTTTCCGTCCGGCGTGCGCAACGTGCCTGTCGAAGCGACCGAGGCGATCACGCCTCTGGTGATCTGGCGCAAGGAACTGCGGCAGGATTCCGGCGGCGCGGGGCGGCAGCGCGGTGGGTTGGGACAGGTGATGGAGATCGGCTCGCGGGAGGACGCAGCCTTCGGCATTTTCGCGCGGTTCGAACGAGTGGCCCATCCGGCGCGGGGACGGCATGGCGGCGGGGATGGTGGCGCGGGGCGGCTGTCGCTGAAGTCCGGCACGGTGCTGAAGCCGAAGGGGCTGGGCGTGGTGCCGCCGGGCGATCGGCTGGTGGTTGAGATGCCGGGCGGTGGCGGAATGGGTCCGGCACGCGAGCGCGATCCGGCGGCGGTGCGGCGGGACGTGCGGCTGGGGTATCTGAGTGGCGAGGCAGCGCGGCGGGAGTATGGGGTGACGCCGGATGACTGACCGACGGGCATCAGACCGTCCGCGCGCCCGGACGGTCGCAGTGACGCCGATCAATCCCTGCCCAGCGCTATGACTCTGACGAATGCCGCACGGGACGTGCGCACCATGCCATGCCGGGCGAGGCATCCGCCGGAGAAGGCCTGTGGCGCGCAGTCCACGACTTTCTTTGGCGCGTGCAATATTCTTGTGGCTGCTGACGGTCCTCGGCATGACGCGAAGGCACGGTCTCTCCTCGTCCGGCCGGATCGATGTCTCAGGATCACAACACTAAAGAGCAGCCGTGTTGTAAATCACGATATCGCTGAAGTTCTGGAACCCAAGGAAAAACTCCAGCGCTTCGGGAGAGATCCCCTGCAACTTGGCCGTACAATCCTTGTTCGCAACGTACTCGCCAACGAAGTCGACGAATTTGGGCGCTCGTTCAGTGTTCTTGCACGTTTCCGGCTTGGGTAACTGGCGCCACCCGATGACATTCACCCAGGGCACGACCAGAGTTGATAGTTCCCGGCTGCCAACATTCTTTGACCCGGCGGCCTCCGCCATCGCGTAGTTCACAATAGCCCGCCCGGTTGGGATGAACACCGCATAGACGTAGCCCTGTTTCGAAACTTTGTTGGTTAGTCCCCAGGTAGGCGACCCATAGTAGGCCTTCACCTGGGAATAATAAGTGGCACGAAGCGCAGGATCGAGCGTCAGCGACACCATGCCGGTTGAGGCCCCCTCCTGGCTTACGCCATGGCGCTGACCGGCCTGGGGAAAAAAGCCACCGCCCTGCTCGATCAAGTCCGGATCGCGCGTATCGCCGCGATAGAGAATATTTGACGTTTCGCTTTTCGGGTGATGCTTGAATCGCTTGTAGCTCGCCGGATCGTATCGGTCGAGCCTTCCAAGCTTTCGCAAAAAAGCCGACATCAGCCCCCCTCTGTTCAGTGCACCGCATTCATGTTGGCGTAATCCATTGCCGCGTTATGCCACGCATTGCACCAACAGGCCAGAAAATCCGTCATTTTCAGCCTAGGTCGCCTTCGAACCGATTGCTCCGCGATACTCCGCGAGAAGGGCGATACACGGCCGGACTACACCGCTGGAGCGACACGGCTACGGCCCAAAGGCGCGGACAACGGCATTTCGCCGACCCGGCGACTGACCGATCGGGGGACTTGCCCGGACCGCCGCAAATGCCGAAACTGCTGCAACTAGCAATACAACGCGCAGGGACGAACGACAATGGAATTCGGCATGTTTCATGAGTTTCAGCGGATGCCCGGCCAGACCGAGGCCGAGGCCTTCGCCACCTCCTTTGAACAAGTCGATGCCGCCGAGAAAAGCGGGTTGGACGTGATGTGGCTGGCGGAACTGCACAGCGCACCGGAACGCTCGGTGCTGGCGGCGCCGCTCAGCATCGCCAGCGCCATCGCCACGCGCACCCAACGGATGAAGATCGGCATTGCGGTGCAAGTGCTGCCGCTGTGCCACCCGGTGCGCATCGCAGAGGAAGCGACCACCGTCGATCACATCAGCCATGGCCGCCTGATCATGGGCGTCGGCCGCAGCGGGTTTCCGCGCACCTACCAGGCCTATGGCATCTCCTACGCCGAAAGCCGCGAACGCTTCGTCGAGGTACTCGACATTCTGAAGCGCGCCTGGACGCAGGAGCGGTTCTCCTACGACGGCAGGTATTATCATTTCGACAATGTGTGCGTGACGCCGAAGCCCTATCAGGCGCCGTATCCGGAAATCCGCATCGCGGCGAACAGTCCGGATACGTTCGAATCATGCGGGACTGAGGGGATGGCGATTTTCGTGGCCACCCGGTTGGGCAATCTGAACGAACTGGTGCCGAACCTGCGCGTGTATCGCGAGAACTGGGCGAAGGCAGGCCATCCCGGGAACGGCAAGGTGTTCCTCCGCGTGCCGGTCTATGTCGCCGCCACCGAGGCGCAGGCGCTGTCCGAGCCGGAAGAAAGCATCATGTATTTCTACCGTTATCTCGGGCAGCGGATCGAGGCATCGGCGACCCAGGAAGGCACGCGCGCCATCGAGAACCGCGCCGAGCGCGGCCAGCGGCTGCAGCAGATCACCTGGGATGAGGTGGTGCGCAGCAAGGTCATTATCGGCACGCCCGCGATGGTGGCCGACCGCCTGGCGCAGTTACAGCAGGAACTGGGGTTGTCCGGTATCCTGGCCGAGCTGAACTGCGGCATGCGGATTTCGCCCCAGCGGGTGATGAATTCTCTGCGGATGATGTGTGAGGACGTGATTCCGCATTTCCGGCACTGATCTCATATGTCATTACGGCTGGCGAATTTCATATGTCATTGCGGTAAGCAAATTTCATATGTCATTGCGAGGAGCGAAGCAACGAAGCAATCTCGGTCGTGTCCAGCACATTCAGTCTCGATCGAGATTGCTTCGTCGCTACGCTCCCCGCAATGACATTTTGAGCAAACGCTACTTGACCATCCCCTTCCAGGTCGAGGTACAGAACGCATACAGCGAATCCCCCGCGATCACGCCGGCACCGAACACTTCCATCCCCTCGCCTTTAGCGACTCGCTCCCAAATAACACGAAGAACGATCCCCACCAGCACCGCCCAGCCGGCGATCGGGAACAGGATCAGCAATCCTGTCGAAAGCAGCACCCCAAGCTGCCGCCGTGGCCCACCGAGAAATTGGATGACGGCCCCTGGAATCGCCCAGATCAGCAACTGCTTCGCCACATAGGCGGACGCGCCTGCCTTGATCGTTGCGACGTACACCCGGTCCACCGGCGCCACTTTGTTCATCGCGAAAAATCCATGATACGACGCCAGCACAACGACCCCAGCCACCACAAACGCAAACAACGCGGCGAACCATTGCTGGCGGCGCCCGTCCAGTTCGAATGCACGGTCACTGCCGTTGCCGCGCAACATGAAGCCGGCCTTCAAATCGTACCCCATATCGGCAAAAGCCGGCCCTGTCGCGGCAGAGAATCCCACCAGCAGCGCCAGCGCCATGGGCGGGAATCCGATCAGCATGCCGATCACCAGCGTGATCAGAGCCACCGCAAATGCCGGGAACCAACCGGAATGCATCGCCGCCAGGCCCACGATCAGCTCATGCACCAGAGCGGCGAACGCGGCGTAGACAAGGAACAATACCAGCATCGGGGCCGACATTTGCGCAATCACGCCGCCCATCAGCGCGATCACCACCGCGATCAGCACATACCCGCCGGCACCTATCCCCAGCCAGCGCCGCACCTCGCCATGCGAGCGCGATGTCCCCGCATGCGGATTGCCGCGGCGCAGGATAATTGCTGCAACCTGTATCAGTGCCACGATGCCGGCACCAACCATCATGCCATGCGGTACATAGGCCTTGTTGATATCGCCATCCGGAATCAGCCCCGCGAACGCCGGATGATTGAACAACAGCGCAGAGTGGCCGCGGATCAGCAGGCCAACGCCGAACATCGTCAAGGCCCAGATATTACCGATGAACGCCACGCCAAACGCCGACATCGCACCCGGCGCGATCAGCCAATTTCCCGCAATCCCCACCAGCACGCCGATGCCGAGGATGCCCGCCTTACGCCCGCCTTCATCGCCCGCGCGGATCGCCTCCGCCGCCGCAACGCCGGGCGGCCAGGCACCGGACGCAGGAAACACCTCGGAATCGAACATGCGGTACAGCATGAACCCGTCCAACAGCATGGCCAGGAACACGCCGACGAACATCGGCACCACCAGGTCCGGCCGGCCCAGCACGAAGGGAATGCCCAAAGGCAGCAACAACGCATTGCCGGCGCCGAACGTGGCGGCCGAGATCGCACTCTGCGCCAGGTTCTGCACATGGACCGACCGGTAACGCCGCATCGCCCCCAGCGGCACGCGCGCGAGACCCATCGCCGCCAGCGCACCGATCAGTGACGTGTTAGCGGTGATGCCCAGCGTAACGATAAGCTGCACGCCGATGATCGCGCCCACCACGCAAAGCGGCGCAATCAGGCACAGTGACGCAGGTTCCAGAAACCGCGGATGCGGTCCGGAACGGGCAGGCGTTGTCCGACCATCGGCAAGTTCGCTCATGATTGCGGTTTCCCCTGATCCCGCTGCCCCTGACTGGCGATCTATTCTGCAGCTTTTCCTGCCGTCAGATCGGCACCGTAATCACGCGCCGCCGCTTCCGGCGCAACGATGCCTTCCGCCACATCCTGTGCCACCAGCACCGCCCGGCGTTCGTGCGGATCGCCATAACCGGCACCACCGGCAAGCTGGATTTCGACAATCTGGTCAGCGCGCGTCAGCGTTACCAACTCGCCGGTGCCGCAATCGCGCAGCACGTTGCCTGACTGGTCAACCACCCGGCCATGCACGCTGCCGCCGTGCCGGCCGCCATGCAGCCCTTCCACCGTCACACCGACACCCTCCGGATAAACCGAAGCCAGCGTCGGCAGCCCGTCGTCGTACAACTTGC
>Ga0335072_10006472_pt1 | contig 17109 bp, 23 predicted proteins | sample Lox_Sample_21_FD_206725 | JGI IMG/M metagenome (GOLD analysis project Ga0335072, IMG submission 206725) | Soil microbial communities from Loxahatchee National Wildlife Refuge, Florida, United States - Lox_Sample_2.1 | ecosystem: Environmental > Terrestrial > Soil > Wetlands | place: USA...
GCAACTGGCCGGAGACTATGGCACGTCCGCGCAGGCGATCGAGGAAGCGCTCCGCTGCGAGCTCGACCGCCAAGCGGCTTGAGTCGGCGGTCTTCTACCTCGACGAGTCGATCTATTCGCGAGTTCTGGCCGAAGCCCTCGAGAAGGCCGGGGCGCAAATCCGACGTCCGGGTATCGACGTCCCGTTCGGGACGGCTGATGCCGAATGGTTGCGTCTGGTCGGGGCTCAGGGCTGGATCGTGCTCATGCGGGATCAGCGCGTCCGCCATCGTCCGCTCGAGCTCGAGGCCCTCCGCGCTGCTCGCGTCGCAGCCTTCGTGCTCACCGCCGGACAGGCCAGCGCTCAGCAGTCCGCGGACGTCATCAGCTCGAAGCTACAGAAAATCCTCAACATCTCCACGAGCGAGCCCCGACCGTTCGTGTACACGCTGAGCGCCGGTGGCGCTCTCACGCGATTGAAGCTTCGCCGAGGATAGGATGAGGCAAAGACATCATGTGGATCCGCGGGCTGCGCTACGGGCGCAGATGTATCGGACTTACTGGCGACAACTGAGAAAGACGTTGATGTTGCAAACGAACGTGCGGGGCCCCGCTTTTAAATGACTTAGTAATTTCTCCCGTCGCGTCCTACACAGCTGTCTAACTGTTTGTTGCAACGACCCGGTCACGCGCTCACGGCTTCTTATTGAGCCGCGCTTTCACGTTGACGGTCCAATTATGGAAGTCGGATAGCCGCTCAGCGTGCCGGAGAGAGGACCGTCATGAGCTACGGTTCAGGATCGAAGGCGGACGGGTCTCTTGTGAATGCGGGTGTGTTATGGGTGCTCGCCATCTATTCCGGAACACCTGGCGATTCACGTAGTGGTGGCTTGCCGTATTTCCCATCCCAGCTACATACAGCCGATAGAGGTGCGCTGAAGCGGGGATTCCAGGCAGAACGAGAAAAATGCGGGGTTGCCTACGCCTACTGAGGTTACCACGCCCGGTCTTCCCGTCAAGATCTGCGCGCGATCCTTCGGGCCGTGCTCGCGAGCGCCTCCGGCGATCCTGACGGGTGCGCTGCGGCCTGGGGCTTCGTCCTCGGGCAATCCCGCCCGAGATCAAGACGGAGCTCCCTCATGAGCGCACTCAAATCCATTCTGATCGAGGATCGCGAGTTCGGTACCGTACGCAAGGCGATGGCCGACGAGATCATCCACGCGGCGCTGGCTTGCATGGCGAGTCGGATGCGCCGCGGCGCGTCTCTCGAGGCGCCACAAGCCGTGCGTAATTATCTGATACTGCGCTTCGGAGCGCTTCAGCACGAAGTCTTCAGCGTCATCTACCTCGACAGCGGTACCGGGTGATCGACTGCCAGGACCTCTTTCGCGGCACCGTCGATGGTGCGAGCGTGCATTCCCGTGAGGTCGTGAAGGAAGCCCTTCGGCGGAACGCCGCGGCGTGCATCCTGGCGCACAACCACCCGAGCGGTGTCGCCGAGGCCAGCACGGCCGACGAACTCATCACCCAGAAAATTCGGGATGCTCTCGCGCTCGTGGACATCCGCGTCGTGGATCACGTCGTCGTAGCGGCCGGCGGAAGCGTCAGTTTTGCAGACCGTGGTCTGCTTTGACAGGGAGCGTAGCCCGGCTCCGGTACACACCGGGGTCGGGCTGCATCATGTTCATCGCAATCGGCGACGACCCCGCCTGGGCAGCGCTGACCGCCTTCCGGGCGCTGATAGCCCCGGCCGGGCGGATCTCTTTCACGTGCGAGCACTGCAGGCGCTCGACGGCCTGGCTGCCGGGGCCTCCCAGCGCGAGCTTGCGGTCGCGCTCTTCGGAAGCTCCGCCGTCGCGCGCGGGTGGCAGCCGGACGGTGTGCTCTCCGTGCTCAGGTGCGGTACCTCATCCGCAGGGCACAGGCGCTCATGGCCGGGGAATACCGCACGCTGATAGCCGCTGGGCCTTCCGCCTCCTGCTCCGGCGGAAGGGCAGGGCATGGAAACCAGGCGGCTTCCCATGAGGTGTGACATCGTATAGGATGTCACATCGTATGAAATCACCCCGGGTCGTTCTCGATACGTCGGTGATCGTGGCGGGGCTGCGGAGCCGGCTCGGCGCCAGCAATCGCCTCCTGGAGCTTGTCGCCGAGGAACGCCTGGTGCCGCTCGCGACGACGGCGCTTTTCCTCGAGTACGAGGAGGTCCTGAAGCGCCCCGAGCAGCGCTTGGCGACCGGCATGGACGAGAAGGACATCGCCGGCTTCATGGCCGCGTTTGCAAGCGCGGCCGAGCCCGTCGAGGTCCACTTTCTCTGGCGTCCACAGCTCGCCGATCCCGACGATGAGATTGTGCTCGAGGCCGCGGTGAACGGCAGGTCGAAGGCGATCGTCACGCATAATGTGCGGGACTTCCAGCCCGCGGTTGGGAACTTCGGTATCGAGGTGGTGACACCCGGGACGTTCCTGAAGAGGATCAAGCCATGAGCAAGAGCACGTATCCCCTGAAGTTGCCCGCGTCGGTCAAGAAGGCGGCGGCCGAGCTGGCAGCGAGTGACGGGGTTTCTCTGAACCAGTTCATCGCCGCCGCCGTGGCGGAGAAGGTCGGATGCCTGCGCACCGCGCGGGAGTTCCTGCGCGAGCGCGCAGGATCGGCGAAGCCAAAGGATATGCTCAAGTATCTCCGCCGCGCCCCGAAGGTACCGCCGTCTACCGAGGATCAGCTGTAGCGGCATCCATCGCTTTGTACACTTGGTTGTGGTGCCCAGTGTGGGACAACTACCTTGCTGATTTCGTGCGGGATGCTTTCGCAGCGGCGGCAGGAGCCGGGTTCGGCGCGTGGCTCGCTTTCCGGTTCTCCAGGATGCAAACAAACGCGGACCGCCTTCGCGCGGCTCAAGAGGCTGCGGCCGCTCTTGCTGCTCAGCGGGCCACGGCTGGCAATCTCGCGATCTTTGCGCTATCGCAGATGCACAACGATCTCTTGGCCTACAAGGCGCAAATGCTCGATTCCGCCAATAGAACGGATGCGCCTTGGTTTTGGATGCCCCCGCTCACAGTCAGCCCTGCGGGCTACTATCGAATCAATGTCGAAAGTCTCTCGTTTCTATTTCAGTCTCCGCATCCTGAGGCGCCTACATTGCCGATCAAGCTTACTCTGGAGGAATCTCGATTCGCAGTGCTGCTCGATACGATCCAGCATCGTGCAGAGTTTCATCAAGAAAGCGTCCTCCCGGCCGTCGCGAAGCTCCAAGCATTCAAGGCCGCTAGTGGAAAGGGCAGACTATCTTCGCAAGAATTACGCGAGCACCTCGGAGAAACCATCTTCGCGACCCTCAGAAACTATTACTCGGATATAGCCACGTTGATCCCGCTCGGCCTTGAGAGCACAAAACGTGCAGCGCAGGAACTTCGCGACCTTCTCATTGCTGAGTTGCCGAGCCAGAAAATCATCGACTTTGATATTGCCGAGAGGCTTGCGCCAGGCGGCTCACCCACGATGCGAGCGAGGAATAAATTTGCGGAGGAGAACGACGACGGGCAGGCGGCTCGGAATCAGGCAAGGTTGGGTGGACAAAGCAATGAATGAGGCGCGCCATCGCTCACCCCCGTTTGTCGCGGGGTCCTTGTTCGCTATGCGTTCGAAAACGGCGCGAGCATCTCGAAGCCTCCGAGCGCGCACATCGCTGACCGTCGGCAGACGGACCACGAGCTTGCCGTCACGAGGAATCGTCCGGCTCGTTGCATCTCGCCACCGCCTTCAGGCTGGAGGTGACGATCGACTCTGCTGTGCTTGCGCCCAGTTCGCTTGCGGTTGATCGCACTGCCGACAATGCGATGTGGCAACCAGGCGTTGCTTTGCAAGTTTCCGTTCTCCTCTGAGAGGTCTTCGTCTCACCGATCCCGAACGCGTCACTCGGGATAGCGTCGTCCGCCCGCTCGGGCCCGCCAGGGTTTCACGAGCACGCAAGCGTGCCCTGGCAGGCCACGTGATCGTTTGGCTCCGCGCGAAGGAGGCGGAAGCCTGGCGCCATTCTCTAAGGAGGCTTCCGCAACGTCTCCCATTCAGCCGAAGGAACTCTCGCTTGATGGCGGCCGGAGCACCCTCGCGTCGCGATTCGCGACGTTGATCCGAAAACCTCACAGAGGAGATGTTCCATGAGCAACACAAAGCCCGCCTACCTCAACGTTCTCATCGTCGAGCAGTTCGAGACCGCTGCCGGCAGAACGGTGCGTAACTGGACCAAGGTCGGAGTCGCCTTCCCCCACGCGGAAGGCGGTGGTTTCAACATCGAGCTCAAGGCGTTCCCGCGTGACGGCAAGCTCGTAGTTCTGCCGCCGCAGGGGGAAGAGCGCGCCGACAAAGGTCCAGAGGGAAACGGCGGCGCCGCCGACCCGGCGCGTACCGCCAAGGCGCCTGCGACGAGGGAGCGCCAACGCTGACGGCGTGCGTCATTCATCCAATTCGAGGGGCCGAGGGACCCCTCGCTCTTTGGGAGATCGAACTCTCCGATGGGGACAAGGGTGGCAGGTCACGGAGCCTCGAACGAGCGAAGAACAGCGCTCGACTCTGCCCTATGTACCGCGCTGGCCATCCTGGGAGCGGCTGATACTCATTACCACTACATAGGCGAGAGATGCCGGGCTTGCCAGCTTCTTAAAGTCTAGCACGCCGACCTTGCCGTCAAATCGACCTGCGGCGCAGGCGCGTCCTCACGGCCGCGGATTTGACCGGTCGGCTGCGGCGTGTGCGCGGCGGCGCGCAGGCAACCCCGCCTGCGATTCGCACGGAGACCGCCGCAATGAGCTCCACCGCCGCTGAACTCGATGTCGACCAAGCCACGCGCCTCAACGAACGGACTGCCGGGCTCGTCCCGAACCAAGTCATCCACGGTGACTGCACGCAAGTCCTCCAAACGTTTCGGCTCCAAACGCGCCTCCCGGCGTTCCACAGATCTTGGCCGTGTCGCGGGGAAACTTGATATCGAATGCGCCCTTGCCCCAGACCTCTTCAAAGAGAGGTCTGTATACGGCAGCGGAAAGGCGAGAAGCAACGCAAGCAGTGTCGGGAAAGCCCATCTCCAGATAGTCGACAGGGGGCCCCTGTGCCTGCTCGGCATCGGGAATCCTTAGGCTGTATCCAGTTGCACGCGAGTCCCAGAAGTTTCCTCCAAAAAGCAGCCCCTGTTCCCGATTGTATTGAAGTACCGGGAAAAAGGGCGAATAGGGATGCCGTTGCGCCGTGCGCTTTCCAGCTCGAAAATGAGCCGTTCCGGGATAACCGACCATCGTAAGGTTGACGGAGGGGATCGGTCCGCTAAACCCCGCATACGGCATATGGCAAAACGCGCAGGCTTCATTTTTGTTCGGTGAAATGCTCTTGTCGAAGAGCATCAGCTCGCCTAATGTTTCGATCGACTCCGTCCCGGTACTCTCCAGTATAGGCGGCTGACCCTCGAGCATCGGGGGCGCCAGGGCGTGCCAGCGCGCAAGCGCCCGACCTTCGATGACGTCCACCTCGCGCAACACCCGGACTATTTCGGAATTCAGGTTGCGCGGCACGATTCCGGCAGGATAGGGATTGTAGGTTGTATCGGGCTGCTCGGTGTCGCGGCCTTGCAATCGCGTTTGGGCCGAAGTCAGCTGAGGAGCCGCCAGAAACACTCCGATAGCAGCCGCATACGGCGCTAGAGCTCTGATCCAACGCATCGCTCGCATGACAGCCTGACCGTGAGATTCTCGTGGCAGATACTGCGCCCGTTTGGCGCGCTCGGGCAAGCTCCAGGCCGCGCGCATATTACTTGTTGATGGGGATTGATATCTGCCTCGTTCTGGGGATCAACGCGTTTTCCGCATTTTTCTGGCATGCCGTTTGCCGTTCCTGCCGAGCCGTTCCTATGCTGCTGGGCGTGGGAAGTCGACCTTTTGACATCCGGTGATCTACCTCAGCGGATTCATGAGCTGCTTCCGCGGGCGTATGTCGTGAAGGTTTTCTGTCCGGGCGCGGCCGCTCCCGCCGAAACCGATGCCGGCCGGGGCAATTGCGAGGTCATCGCAGGCCCTGTCGACCAGGCCATCCAGATCTGCCAGTCCTGGCAGGAAAGCCGTCGTCCGCAGGCTGCGCGCAACGAAGCCCAGCCGATCGGTCGCGCGAATCTCGCGGACGACTAGGTGCCGTGGCTGTGCAGAAATCCGCGCGCTCCGGCCGATCGCAAGCGCGACCGGCCGGAGCGTTATTCACGGGACATCAACCTTGATTTTGCGCGTGCGGAACTCGACCCGTTTCGGGATACGCACCGTCAGCAGGCCGTCCTTGAGAGTTGCTGCGATGTGCTCGGTATCGAGTTCACCGCTCAATACAAAGCTGCGGCGATACTGGGTGGTCTGCAGATCGGCGTACACCGCCGACATGCCCGCGGGGATGTCGAGGCCGATTCGACCTTCAATCACCAGGTTATTGCGGTCCGCCTGAACGCTGAGGCCTTCCTTGGACACGCCCGGCATCTCGGCCTGGACCGTGATCTGGTGCGCGTCCTCGAAGATATCCACGACCGGCAGCATCGCCAGCTCCTTCTCCTTCGCCGGTGACTGCTGTTCGCCCTCAATGGAGGACGCTTCGGGCTTCTGCTCGGCGGCGCTCGACCGCCGAGTCGTAACGTCTTGAGCTGCTACCATGGCCTTATCCTCTCGTTTAATTCACGGTGATCTGGCGCGCCCGCGCCGACTCACGACGCTGGATGGTTATCTGCAAGACCCCATCGCGGTACTTCGCATCCACACGCTCGGGGTCAAGGTCATCCGGCAGGCTGATGACGCGCCGGAAGTCACCGTTGAATCGTTCCCGGCGGTAGTAGTCAACGTTTTCGTTGACCTCTACGTTGCGGCTTCCGGCGATGCTGAGCAGGTTCTGCTGGATCGACAGATCCAGGCTCTTCGGATCCAGGCCCGCGGCGAAGACGTACACATCAACGCGCTCGGGCGTCGCTCCGATATTGAGTGGCGGAAAAGTGCCTCGTTGCATGGATCGGATCTCCGCAGGCCAGGACGACCCACGGAGGAGTTGGTCCATCTGGTTCTCCAGACGCCGGAATTCGTCAAAGACGCCGCCCGGACCGAAACTGAACAGACTTTCGAACATGGTCCATACCTCTCGGTTGTTGCCATTGCCAGTTCCGCAAACTGGGTTACGCTCGGGTAGTTTCAAGGGGGGCTTCTCCGGGTCACTTGCATGGCTGTCCTCGCCTCGGCGATCTAACGACGACCCTCATCGGTAATCGCCAACGTGCCGCAGGCGCAATGCGCGTCGCATCGACTGGTCTCGCGCTGCCGAATGGATCTATCAGAGTGGGCCCAACGGACCCGCGGGCCGTCTGCACGAGTGCAAACATCGCGAGCAACGCGCAGCCCCACCAGCGAAACTCAGCGAACCGCTGAGCGGAGTCATTTCGGAATCGACGTGCGTTCATCGTACTGTCCTCCACAATTCGATGAGTTAGCGACATGCTTGCAATCGAGGAAGGTCGCAGGCTTGCACCTTCGTCTGCTATATTATTGATTTATAAGAGGTTTAGTCCTCCAATTAGCACTCAAGCTTAGAGAGTGCTAATGATATCCATGGCGCGTTCCGGGTCAAGAGGGTGCTGCGGCGAGGGGTTCAGTGGGCCTTGCGCCAAGCCGTCGCTGAAGCCCGCGCGCCTGGCTTGGCTGTAGCCGGAGCTTCGGCGAGCCCCACTCTCGGCGACGTTGCCCTCCCCGAGCCTCGGGGTATTTACTCCACCAACAGTTATCTGCGCGTGTGGAGTGGAGATTTTGCCATGGCTAAGCTCACCTTTGGGCTGCCACAGTCCCTGGACGGTTACGTCGACCACGACAAACTGGGACCGCCAAGCCCGGTGGTGTTTCGTCACTTCATAGAGCGCGTGCGCGATTTGGCGGGCATGGTGTACGGTCGGCGCACGTACGAAGTCATGCGCTATTGGGACGACGAACAGCCGGAATGGGATGAGTCAGAACTCGGTGCGCGCGCGCGCGAATTCGCGGTGGTGTGGCGGAGGCAGCCCAAGTGGGTGGTATCTCGTTCGTTGCACTCGGTAGGCCCGATTGCCACACTCATCGCCGATGACGTCGAGTCGGTAATCCGTGGCTTGAAGTCTCGGCTAACCGGTGAGATTGAAGTCGCCGGCCCGGAACTGGCAGGAAGCCCGACCGCTCTTGGCCTTATCGACGAGTACCGACTCTACTTCCGCCCCGTCGTGCTTGGTCGCGGCAAGCCCTTCTTCGCCGGGCCCCGGCCCCCGCTCCGCCTTGTGGCCAGCGATCCAATTGACCCGAGCGTGATTCGGCTCACGTACGTTGCCGCCTGATTCAAGCCGAATTGTCACTTCAGGTATTGCAGGGGGTCAACGTAGACGAGATTCGGGTCGAGACGGACGAATTCACGCACCAGATACTTGTGCCCCTGCCCCATGAACAGAACTGCGCGGTCACCAGGACGGATGACCCTGAGAATGTGCGAGAAAATATAGCAATTTCGCGTATACCACTGTGCCACGTACATGGTTCCCGCGCTGTCGGCATCACGGCCCATTCCATCCAAGATGCCGTACCAGGAGGCGTTCGCTTGAATCGCGCTGTCGCTATTCAGATAGCGCAACTCGCCGAGATAGGTTCCATGTTGTTCCAAGTAGTGGTCGTGTGCAACAAACGCATGGAACTCGGGGTCCTCAACCATTGTGAGATGCGTCTTCAAATAGGCATCGATACGTTTTCCAACGGGCGAATTATCGTCATAAATCGACGGTCCCCAGGTGTCGATTGGATATACGGTAGTGTTGCCGGACCGCGCCGCAAGCCTGAAGCCGTATTGGTATATCTCGTCCGCACCAAGCGTAAAGCGCCCGGTCAGATATTGGCGGTACTCATCGGCGTATTTTCTTCGACTGCGGAATGGCGCCTCGATCAACACCTTGGTTGGATGAAAGCGCGCAAGGCGACTTTCGATATCGGCGATCTGTGCCTGGCGCTCGGCAGAAAGCGGGCTATTCGCATACACGTTGCTGTAAACGTCGCGGCGTCTCACCAGGTGGGCGTCGCCGACAATCATGACTTGCGCTTTCGACGCTTGTGCTGCTGCAACGGGCGTACCGGCAAGCGTGACAAGGGAAATGAATATCGCCGCGTAAAAAAGTCCGAGTATCCGCATTTGGCATCCCCGTTGCTGTTCGTACGAGTCGGTTTCTCTGGTCGAGGTCTCACTCTTGATAGCGCGACGCAAACCAGACTGCAAGCTGAAGATGTACGCCCGGCCGGCGGTGACATATGAATCGCCGGGGACTGCCAGCGAGACCGGAAGCCAAAAGAATAGCGCGTCCTGCCGGGCAGCGCGATCTGGCGCCTCACGGCGCTCGAGGCTGATTTCTACTTTTCCGCGTAGCGGCCGTACACTCTGGCGGTTGGAGCGGCGGGCATGGTGTGCGCGTACCGCGAGAGTGAGATGACCGATAGATCGAACGGGTATGAAGGAATTGCAGCCAAGTTCCTGGCAGTGCGTGTGGGCCCGGGATCTGGGTGTATCGGCGCTGAAAAGGTCCGAGCGTGGGCTCGTCAGCTGGCAGAGGGATCCGCGGTCCTCGATCTTGGTTGCGGCGCCGGCGTTCCAGTCACCGAGGTCCTGATTGACCGAGGCCTTGCGGTCTATGGCGTGGTCGCGTGGGGATTGGTATTCCTGTTGTCAGCCGCCAGTCAACGTGAGCTCATCGGACGAATCAGCGACGCTTTGAAGCCTGGTGGCCGCCTGCTATTTACCTCCCCGGCCGGAGAAGTAGCGTGGAACGACCTGCTTACCGGCCAGAGTTCGCTATCGCTCGGCGCCGCTGAATACCAACGCGAACTCTCGAGCGTCGGACTCACCGTCCTCGGCCAATACGATGACGAAGGCATGAACCACTATTTCGACGTGATAAAGGAGTCCGGTGACTCAGGTGCGAGGAAGCCTTGATCGGAGTCCGGGCAGAGTGCGGGCCAACTCCGGCTGCAGCGATATCCAATCTATCTAGCAGCCTGTCGGGCTTAATCGAGTGAAATAGGCGATAATCATAGCGGTCCCCTCACGACGGTGAATCGATGAGCAACTTCCGGCCGATCAACCGCGACACGGGATTCTTGCTGCCGCCGTCGGTGGATGAGTGGCTGCCGCAGCGACACCTGGCGCGCTTCGTTGTGGAAGTGATCGACGGGCTGGATCTGTCGGAACTGGTGAAAGCCTACCGCGGATCGGGGTCTGCGTCCTACCACCCGGCGGTGCTGCTGGGGCTGATGGTCTACGGGTACGCGACCAAGACATTTTCCAGTCGAGCAATTGAACGTGCGACCTATGACTCGGTGGCATTTCGCTTCATCGCTGGCAACGAGCATCCCGATCACGACACGATCGCCACGTTTCGCAAGCGCTTCTTGCCGCAGATTCAGACCCTGTTTGTCGATGTCCTGAGGCTGGCGCGCACGATGGGGGTGCTCAAGCTCGGCACGGTGGCCTTGGATGGCACGAAGGTTCACGCCAACGCCAGCCGTCACAGTGCGCTCTCGTATGGGCATGCGAAAAGGATCGAGAAGCAGTTGAAGAAGGAAGTGCAACAGCTGCTGCGGCTCGCCGAGCAGGCCGATGGGGTGAATACACCGGATGGGATGTCGATCCCCGAAGAGTTGGAGCGTCGGGAGCTGCGCTTGGCGGCAATCGCTGCGGCGAAAGCGAGGATCGAGGAACGGGCCGAGGAGCGCTTGGAGCGTGAGCAGGCCGAGCATCAGAGCAAACTGGCCGCGCGCGCGGAGCAGGAAAAGCGCACTGGCAAGAAGCCGCGTGGCCGCCCACCCGAGCCGCCCACCGGCGGGGTGAAGGACAAGGACCAAGTGAACCTGACAGACGAAGACTCGCGCATCATGAAAGTTGCCGGCGGGGGCTTTGATCAGTGTTACAACGCCCAAGCGGTAGTCGCCACGGGTAGCATGCTCATCGTAGCCGCAGATGTCACGCAGGCGACCAACGACAAAAGACAACTGCTGCCGATGATCGAGAAGCTGCAGGCACTGCCCGAAGAGCTCGGTCGCGCCAAGCGCATCCTTGCCGACAGCGGGTATTTGAGTGAGCGCAACGTGGAGCAGTGCGTGGCGGCCACGATCGAGCCACTGATCGCGACGGGGCGCACGGCGCATCATGCGAGCTGGAAACAGCGCTTTGCCGCAGCTCCCAAAAGCCCACCCGAGTCGGCAACGGCGCTGCAGAAGATGGCGTATCGGCTGAAGACACCCCGAGGTCGGAAGCTGTACGCGCTGCGTAAACAAACACCCGAGCCGGTGTTTGGCATCATCAAATCGGTGATGGGATACCGGCAATGCCTGTTGCGAGGACTGGAAAGTGTCAGAGGTGAGTGGAATTTGGTGAGCCTGAGTTGGAATATCAAGCGAATGTTTGCTCTTCAACTTGGTTGATGGGGTCGCGCACCCCGTCAATTTTAGACTGAGTCTGAAAATGATCATGAATCGCTCAACTCGGCACCGAAATCACCTGTCAATCGGCGGTGTCAGCCCGACAGGCTGCTAGGGGGCTGTAATGTCGAACGTCTCCACCGCCCCGACTCGAGCAATTGCAGCCTGCACGTCCGGGTATGCGATTAGCGCCTCCCAGCGGGCCCGCTGCGCCTGGATCCGCGGGAGAGACGGATAATCATGGAAACTCTGCACCTCGAGCAAGGCGTCGCGTCTTTGCCGAGGATCGTTCAGGCGCGATACCAGAAGCTGGCGAGCCTCGGGTAGCTCGCCGGCAAGCAGAAGGGCCTCCTGAAGTGTGCGCGTCGAATCAGCCGCATGATGCCGCAGATACCTCAGATTGCTGTCCACCTGACTGCGATCATTCATCTGAATCGCGGCCCTCAGCGTCTCCAGCCCAATCTGTAGTCGCCCGTACGGTGAGACGAAGGCGTCCGGAAGCAGCGCCAGCGTGGCGAGTGCCTTGCGAGGATTGCCCAGGTCGTTATACCGCTCCGCAAGATTGATGGTCTGACTCACGTTCCGACCCCTGGCCTCAGACGTGCGTCGTGCGGCTTCCAACTGCTCGATCGCTTCCTCATATAGCCCTAGATCCCACAGAGCATCGGCGCGCATTTGCAACAGCCAGCTTTGCAGGGTCCCCTGGTCGATGAATGCAGCGCGTCGATGAGCTTTGGCGCTCTGAATTCGTGCATAGGTGGCCTGAACATCGCGCAGTACCTCCGCGGCCTGATGATCCGCAAGCAGGAGGTAATCGAGCCATATCAGAGGTGCCAGCATGTCCGGCTCCCGCGCCCGCAGGGTACGCATGCGCGCGATATCTGCCGCCATCGCCGCATCGACATCCAGAGCATGCTCCCCCAACTCGGCGCGCACGGGCGCAAATCGCTTATCCACGCGGATATCGATTACCTGCCATGGGGTAGTCACATGCCGCAGCACCTGCGCTGCCGCGTCCGTATCGCCGCGTTCCAAGTAATCCAATCCAAGCAGCTCCCAAAGACCACTGTCGTAGCCCGAGTGCGGCATGTAATCCGCGTCGAACAGGGCCCGCAGGAGTGTGAACTGTTCAGCCGGGTGATTCCTCGCCGACAGCAGCGCCGTGTGCGCGATACTCTGATCCGAGAGCATTCGCAGCGATAGCGGCCAACGCGTCGCCAACTCCTGCAGCGCGCGAACCTCATCTGCATCACTCCCGTGGTATAGTGCAAATTCATAGCGTGTTATCCATTCGCGTTCCTCGGCTGTTGGCAAATACGGTTGGCGGATAACTGACGGGTTTCCCGTCGGGGCGCTGGAAGTAGCGCAGCCTGCAAGCGCGAGGGCAAGCGCGCCGACGAGGGCGGCCCCCGCGAATCGGCTGCTGTTGAGTGTGAAGACCCTGGTATGCACAGGCTTTCAGCCTTTCTTTGTTTGAGAGCCAGAACTCTGCTATAACAACCTATGGAAGGGGCTCTATGCCAAGGACGAGAGGGTCACGAGCCCCGCCTCGGTGGTTTACGACCCTCGGGGTACGCTTCAGCGAGAGTTGGCTATCATGACGTCGGCTTCTCGCGAGGCGACCGCAGCGCTCGGTCTTCTCGATGCGCTTCGACGTTACCGCGGAGATGCGCCATTCATCCTGAGTCTCCCAAAAGCCGTGTACCTCAATACTGGAGCGAATTGCCAACGTGTCGTGTCGGAATGAAGACTTTTTGGAGAGCCCGGCAAGATATGGAACGGCGTTGTCGCGAAATCTGCGGAACATGACGGCGAATATGACAGTTGAGACCGGAGAGATTCTAGTGTGGCCCTCTGGAACGGACAAGCGGGTGTCCGGTACCGTTCTACCTATAGCCGCGGAAAGAGCGATTTCGTCGAATCGTTACCGAGGTGTATGGTCTGAAACCCTCTCCGGCGCGCGGGAAGCACGTTACGGCCAGAACCCGTCATTGACCATCGAGTTCAAGGATTCCGCCCGCACGAGGAGCAGGTAGCCGGGAATGAGAAACGAAGCGCTCGGCGCGCACTGGGCGGCTACTGCAAGACGTTTGCGACCGCTGCCTTTCGCTGATCGACGAGGGCTACACATGACGGCTCAACTCAACCACACCATCGTGTACTCGTCAGACCGGGCAAAGTCCGCCCGTTTTCTGACCGAGATACTAGGGCTGCCGGCGCCAGTCCGGTTCGGTCCCTTCGAGGTGGTCGAACTCGGCAACGAAGTGTCTCTCGATTTCGCGGCCGCTGATGGACCGATCCAGCCACAGCACTACGCTTTCCTGATCTCCGAGGCTGATTTCGATGCCGTCTTCGGCCGCATCCGTGAGCAGGGTCTCGAATACTGGGCCGACCCGAGGCGTTGCCGCCCAGGAGAGATCAATCACAACGACGGCGGACGCGGGGTCTATTTTCCCGACCCCGACGGCCACTATCTGGAAGTGATTACGCGTCCATACGGGAGCGGTGGCAGTTGAGCGGCGAGGCTACTTCGCCTCTGCCTCCCATTTCAAAGTCGGCAGCCTGCCGAGGCGCTCGGGCTATCCCCGTCCGGCGTCAGCCGGGCACCGGCGCGGCTCCTGGCCCGAACCACCCGGGCGCTCACACTGACGGACGAAGGCCGGCGCTTCTACGAGCAGGTGGGGCCGCACTTCCCGGAATGGTCGGACGAGCAGTTTCCTCTCTACGCCATCTATCCCTCGCGGCTGCACCGAGCCGCCAAGGTGCGGGCGTTCATTGAGTTCTGCCTGGAGATTATGGGCGGGAATCAGAACCCGACTCTTTAGCCTCGCCGAGCTCGTCTTTGCCCATGCCTAAAAAGCAGGCCCCCAGCTTATAAAGTCTTTCCAAACGCCGCCGCAAGCCCCTAGATTGGTCCATCTCGCGATCCAATCCAAGCCTGAGTCAACACGTATGAGCAACCTGAAAGGCAAAACTGCCCTGGTCACCGGCGCCTCGCGCGGCATCGGGCGCGCCACCGCGCTCGCGCTGGCGCAGGCCGGCGCCCAGGTGCTGGTCCACTACGGCAGCAGCGAGAAGGAGGCCGAGGCCGTCGTCGCCGAAATCCGCAATGGCGGCGGCACGGCCGAGAAGGTCGGTGCCGACCTGCGCCAGCCGGAAGGGCCGCACACTCTGGCCAAGCAGGTCCGCGCCATCGTTGGCGACCGTCTCGACATCCTGGTCGTCAATGCGGGGATTTCCAAGTCGGCGACCATCGAAAATACGACGGTCGACGACTTCGACGACCTCTTTGCCGTCAACGTCCGCGCGCCATTCTTCTTGGTGCAGCAACTGCTTCCTGCCCTGCGCAAAGGAAGCGCCGTCATCTTCATGTCGTCGCTCGCTGCCCGTACCTCGGCCGGTACCCTGTATGCTTACGCTGCGACGAAAGGCGCGATCGAGACGCTGGTGAAGCATTTCGCTGCCGCGCTCGGCCCGCGCGGCATCCGGGTCAATGCCGTCGCTCCGGGCGTGATCGAGACGGATATGTCCAACTTTACCAAGACCGAGGCGGGGCGGGAGGTGGCGCTCAGCATGCAGGCCCTGAAGCGCCTGGCGCAGCCGAACGACATCGCCCCCGTGGTGGCATTCCTGGCTGCCGACGAGGCGCACTGGATCACCGGCGCTTCCATTCACGTCGACGGCGGTTCGAAACTCTGAGGAAGGTTCTCGGCCATGAGCGTCCTATTTTCGCCGATCAGCCTGCAGCGGTCGAGGCGGAGGGCCGAATCACTGCCGGGGATCTCGGCCTGTGGAACGGCGCGACCGAAGCTGCGCTGCAACCCGTGCTGGCTGCAATCCGTCAATACTCGAAGATTGCCGTAATCATGCAGCTGGCGCACGCCGGGCGCAAAGCCTCCAGCAAGGTGCCCTGGGAGGGTGGGCAGCTGGTTCCGCAGTCCGCCGGCAGATGGATGCCGGTGGCTCCCTCGGCACTGCCGCACCAGGTTGGGGAGCCGGCGCCTGTCGCGCTCGATAGTGCAGGGATGCAGCGTATCCGCGCAGCGTTTGTGGCATCCGCCATGCGGGCGATGCGCCTGGGGTTGGACGGAATCGAAATCCACGCCGCTTGAAGCGCACAACATTGCCGGTGCAGCCGCGTCTTTAGGCTTCCACTACCGGCGTCCCGATGATTCTGCCGGCGACGATCGTGGCGCCGATCAGCAAGCCGCCGCCCACCGCCTCCACGAGCAGCCATAGCGGAGGATCGGGATTTGGCGCCGCCAACGCGAGGCCCGCGACCGTGAAGAGCATGAAGGCATGGCTGTTGAGAACCAGCGGAATCATCTCACCGAGCGCGAAAATCGCGTAAACGGCGGCCAGGATGTAGATCAACCGACCCCATTCTGCGCCGATGAGGTGCGCCAGCGGGCCGATCACGATCGGTGCAAGTATCACGAGTCCGATGCCGGCGGCGGCGCCGACGAGGATATGCGGCGTCCGCTTCGGGTTCATGTGTTCGCCGAAGAAGAGGACCCAGGCGACGTACGCCGGCCATGCCGGTAGCTCGAGACGGCCGGTGACGAGCTCGGTGACGACGATGAGCGCGATCACATAGAGTCCGAGAATCAGGCGGTGGCGGTTGAACTTCATCAGGCAGCTCCCACCGCTTCTACTCGAAGGGCATCGCTGAAGCGCGCCAGATGATGGTCGGCGTCGCCAAACGTCATATCGATCATCGTGAGGCGCTTGAAGTAATGGCCGACGTTCAGCTCGTCGACGACTCCCATCGCGCCGTGCAGCTGCACGGCCTGCTGGCCGACGAAGCGTGCGGCCTGTCCTATGTATGCCTTCGCGCCCGATATGGCGCGGCGGCGCGCCGCTGGTTCGTCGCCCGCGGCTTGGAGTGCCGCAATGATGGCCATCGAGCGGGTCTGCTCGGCCGCAATGAACATGTCGGCCATTCGATGTTGCAGCGCCTGGAAGCTGCCGATCACGGTGCCGAACTGCTTGCGGGTTTTCAAATAATGGAGTGTCGCCTCATTGAGCGCGGTCACGATACCCGCCGCTTCGGCGCAGAGTGCGGCGATACCCTGGTCGACGGCGCGCTCGATGACGGGAAGCGCTCGCTCGGGCGCGCCGATTACGGCGCCGTCCTCGACATGCACCTCTTGCAGCTGCACATCCGCGGCTCTGCCGCCGGATTGGGTGGGATAGGCTTGCAGCGTCAATCCTGGCGTGTCACGTCGCACCAGAAACAGGGAGATGCCCTCGGCGTCGGTCCGATTACCGCTGCTGCGCGCCGAGACAAGAAGGTAATCGGCCGATGGGGCATCGAGCACGACGGACTTGTGTCCGGTCAGCCGCCAGCCTTTGGCGTCACGGACCGCCGTCGAGGCGACGTGCGTGAGCTCGTAGCGCCCGGCCGCCTCGTAGGCGGCGAGAGCGATCTTGAGCTTTCCCGCGGCGATCTGCGGCAACAGCGCCTCCTTGATCGCGCGGGCAGCGGCATCGCGAACCAGCCCCCCGCAGAGCACGACCGTACTCAGGTAAGGCTCCAGCAGCAGGCCCCGGCCGACCAGCTCCATGACGGCCATGATGTCGACACCGCTGCCGCCGAGGCCGCCGAATTCCTCCGGATAGGGCAGGCCGAGCAGGCCGAGCTCGGCC
>Ga0335072_10006473_pt1 | contig 17109 bp, 17 predicted proteins | sample Lox_Sample_21_FD_206725 | JGI IMG/M metagenome (GOLD analysis project Ga0335072, IMG submission 206725) | Soil microbial communities from Loxahatchee National Wildlife Refuge, Florida, United States - Lox_Sample_2.1 | ecosystem: Environmental > Terrestrial > Soil > Wetlands | place: USA...
ATTGGGCAATCATACGCCGGCTGAAATTGGCAGTGGCTTAGCCGGCGCTTTAGCTACCCTGCAAAAAGAGAACTCGGACTACTTTCCAAAAACAACCTGCCCAACAAATGTTACATGGTACAGTTACGGCTCATGGAATCATCCCCTAGACACATTGGATGCCATGCTCACTTTGGGGCAATATCGTTACAACAATGATGGAACTACCACGACAATTTCTGATTTTTACTCCTTCCCGTTTTCCCAGGACGATAATTACGGTGGAACTACTTACCATAATGCGGGATTATCACCTCTAGGAATAATTAACTCCGGCTATCCAGTTAGCGGGCAATATCCGACTCCTTAACAATATTGTAAAGGAACGTTATGAAATTATTCGTGGATACGATTGGAGACATAATTGGCATTGTGGGAATTTTTGTTCTGATATTTTATGTTCCATTTGCCAAGACTTGGCAGAGAGCCGTTTTCAGTGTCTTTTTCATTGCTCTTCTATGGGGAATTGTTCGTATTCTTGCTTCGGGATTTTCAGGTGAAGCCGATGCTCCTGGAATAGGTTTTTTAGTTGTACCCTTTTTTTATGCTTTGGTTGCAGGCTTGATTAGAGGAATAACAGCGCTTTTATTTAAAATTCCCATTTTAGCTAAATATAAAGAAAAGATGCGAGGGCAGAGGTAATAACCACTAGCGCGTGTTCCATGGGCTATTACTACACGCGGGATCATCTCGGAAGCGTGAGGGAAATGTGCAGCAGTTCGGGGGCTATCGTCGCCAGATACTCCTACGATCCCTATGGCGTAACCACCTTGGTGCAAGGGACTGACCTTGCTACAAAGAAATACACAGGAGATTACTATCATGCGCCAAGCGGTCTTTACCTAACCCGAGGTGGAATAGCGGGAAGTACTGGACGTTTTTATGATCCGGCTACGGCACGTTGGGGTAGCCGCGATCCCATTGAAGAGAGTGGTGGTTTGAACTTATATGATTATGTCGGAGACAACCCCGTTAACAGTACCGATCCATTTGGCTTGTACACTCCTGGAAGAGGGCCTGCACCTCATCCACAGCCTCCGACGCCACCTCTGTTACCTCCTTATCCTGCAAATGCCAGTGGAGCAGAAGGAATGCTTGGATATGGTTATGGGCTTACCGTTGTCACCTGCTGCCGCAATGGCAAACTTCACTTTCTCATTTTTGAAAAACATTGCATAGGATTGGGGATTGGGGTTGGAGCATCAACTGGCGTGGTTACGGGGATGGCTGCCAATGGCCCTTCTTGCGATCCCTCAACTTATTCGGGAGGTTTTCTGGAGTACGGCGTCGGCCCGTGGGGAGCTGGAATTGGCCTGACGGATGACAATCACTCCAGTGGCGTTAATGAGTTCAATGGAGGAGCCATGTACGGCGTCAAGGTGATGATGTACTGCTACTACACGCTCATTGGAGACTTAACCAGCAAATGAAGCCCTATCAACTAGTCGTTACTTACGCAAAGCACGTGGGTGTTCTTCAAGGGCTGCTCCATGCGTTACTGCTGGGGGCTTGCTGGTATTTTTTTACCCTGGTTGTCCGCACAGAATCGGCGGTGCCATCTACCACAAGCGACCACAGAGTTACCTATTTGCTGACCGAACATGGCACAACATTTGAATGGCCGCTTGCGGGTAAGAAACACACCTTGAAGTATCATCTGATCCAAGGGGGGCTTGTGGTATCGGCCATCTTGCTGGTGGGATTGATCATCTACAATTTTAGCAAAATCAAAATAGACGATGATGTTCCCTTAAGACTGAGCGGCTTTGAGCGGGAGAAAAAAGCCAAGCCCGCCAAAGAAACATCCACGCCATGACCGCTGCACCCAACGCAAAACCCACCCGGCACGCATGCCAGAGGGCGCACGCACCACGCCCGTTGCCGGTGGGGACTCTTACATACTAAGTGCCCTTGAAAGATTCAAATCACTCTTCTTCGGGCTTAGCCAAGAATTTGTGACATGCACTATTTGCCAAGACCCAGGTCCAAAACATAACGCGAGACTGGCGTGCATTCATTGGCAAACCAATAATAACGGAATAATGGAAAGCGCATCTGCTGGACCATACACGGGAAACTAATGGTCAGAAAAACCATATACGGTTCACTGGTGCTACTGCTAATAGCTTCCATATTTTTTGGAACTATTAGTCATGGGCTTCCAAAACACAGTGCAGCAGAATTTGAAATCAGAGCGCTCCAGAGCTATGCCAATGACAATAAAGAGAGCTTCCTCAAAATGACCAGCGTGGACAATGCCTCGTTTGTTTCCGCTGCCAAGCCCAAGGGTGAAATCTGGAAATACAACGACAAGGGCGAAGTCCTTGACCCTTGGGGGCAGCCTTGCGTCATCAGCCGGAACAACGACCAGATCATCATCGCATCGCCTGGGCTCGACCGGTACAACAAGCTCTCGTCGTTCCAAAAATGGTGGAGCAACTAGTAATAACCGCCGCAATCCACGATGAAACTCCACACCATGACTGCCGCGCCTGAATCAAACCCCACCCGGAATGAACGCCAGAGGCCGCACACGCCCCGACTGTTGCCGGATTGATTGCAGGTGGGCTTCGTGGTGCTGCTGCTGATAAATAAATGCTAGGGAAGGCTATCAACTATTTCGCAGACGGAGTAGTTGGCGGCGCAGCGGCAGGAGATACAGGATGCGGACGTCCGCCTTCGAATCTGGAGAGGAGGGGGGCGATGGTCGGATCGGCCTTGATCATGGCGGCGTCAATCTTGTCTTGCAGGGCGCGCATTTCCTCGATCAGTTTGGCGTTTTTGGCCTGCAGCCCGGGATTGGCCTGAAGCGCGGCGGCGCGGGCGGCGCGCAATTCCTGCCATTCCTGCTGCGTGATAGTGATCTGGCCGGCCCCGCCTGGCGGAGCGCCCGGTGGCGGCGCGGAAGCCGGAGCGGGCTGTTGCGCCCAGGCGGTTCCGGCCAGGGGCAGAATGAGAAGGGAAAAAAGGAGAAGCCGTTTCATAAGGTTACCTGGAGCCGGAGGTTGGCGAGGCCGGGGCCAGGCGCGCGCTATTGCGCTGGCGCAGGGCGACGAGCTTGGCGACGATGGAGGCGACCTTGGGATCGGCCTTGATCATGGCGGCGTCGAGTTCGGTTTGCTGGGTCTGCATTTCGCTGATGATTTTCTTGTACTCATCGGCCAAATCGGGGTTGGCCTGAAAGACGGCGTCTCTGGCGGCGCGCAGGCGTTGAAAGTCGCTCATCGAAACCAGCGGAATAGAAGGCGGCGGCGTTGGCGGAGGGTGGAACGGCGGATTGGCCGGCGCGGCGTTGGCCACGGAGGCGGCTGCAGGAGCCTGACTCGGCTCCGAAGTCCCGCCAACCGATCCATGCAAAATCCAGCCGAGCGCACACAACCCCACAGCTGCGGCTCCGGCAAGAATACCAAGAATAAAGTTTTTCACACTACGGGAATTATGTGTTCACAAGCCCGCTCGCCAAGTCTTTTTCTCTCCGGCGCGGTTACAATTTGGTTCAATCCGGCATTTCTTTTTCTTTATTCGGCATGACGAGACGACGGTCAATGCGGACGCAACCTTGCTCGAACTTTATCAGCAGCACCAAATTGGAAAGCCGAAACGTACTTCCGTCACTTGGAATGAGCGATAGCCAAAATCGCCGTCTTCAATGCGCGTGCCAGTGTAGGCCACGCCATGACAACCTTGGCCAAATCGGGATCAAAACTATTTTGTGTGCCTATTTGTGTGTCTGGCTCTGTAAGTGATTGTGGTTGCAATTCCGAGCCCAAGGTTCGAATCCTGTTCTGCCCACATCCCCTCTGACAGAGGTAAAACGGCTTCTCTTCGTTTTCCGCTCGAATTGCCCGAAAGCGAATAAAAGTACATAATATGGCGCTTTTATTGGCACTTGAAGGCACTCACCTTGCGCTCAGATTGGCTCAGGAGGGGCGATTGCCGGGCGACTGTGTAACGGTGTCAACGATAGGTTATTTTTCAATCCCGTTCACTGTCGTCAGACACCACCATTCCGAACTCGACCTGCTATCTTCAAACGGGTGATTCCACGCGATGTGTGCACAGTAACTGGCGGCAAGATCGAAGATGTCCGATCCATTGTCGTACAACCAAAGGTTCTGAGGAGCAACCACAGCGGATTCCTAGAGTCCCTGATTAAGCAACGCTGCGGGGCCATTCCCAAACAATACCATTTGGGCAGAGTGTAGCCCGACCACAGTAGCCAAATCGAGAAACAGAGGATCGGCAGCTTTCTCCATCCCTTTGACTTCTGAGCGGAGTCTACTTCGCGAGAATTTTGAAAGATTCCGCGAACTCTTTGTGAATTGATTCGCTGAGCTTTTGAACTTGCTTGGAGGAAGCAAACCGGATTTGCCGCTTCGCAGCGGCGGCCTTAAAATCCGCATGGAAGCCAGTTCCATCGGCTTTCTTAGCTTTCTCGGTTATCGTGCTCATGGCTACTCACAAATCTACTGTTGTGGAGGTTAAAAAACAACAAAAAGCTTTCGACCGCTTACGAAGCTTATGGGCGCTTACGAGCCATCTCACCTTCACTGTCTCAACGTAGTCATTCAGCAGTCTCTCTCCGGCGAAACTCGCGATAACACGATTGAGCCTCGTTCCCAAGCGTGAACCCGTTCTGCCCAGACTCTTTCGATGAGGCCGGAACAGCGTGCGCGAATCCGGAAGAGTTCCAACGAGGATATCAGCGGTGGCCGAAACCTCCATGGAAGCCGCCATGAAACCCGCCGGCATAACCACCATAAAAACCGCCGCGCCAGCCCCAGCCGCCCCCGCCCCAATATCCACCCCACGGATAGTAGGCGGGACCATAGCCATAATAGGCGTAAACGGGAGGAGGCGGGTAGGCGTAATACGCATAGGGCGGTGGCGCATAATAATAGTAAGGGGGAGGATAGGCGGGCGCCGTGGCCGGAGGAGGGGTTGCCGTTGCCGGTGGGGTCATATCGACACCCGCTTGAGCCTGGCTGATTAATCCCAAGGTAAACAATGCCGCCGCGATCAAATAGATTTTCATAAACGTCCTTTCCGCATTTGATGCTTGTGCCGGGAATAAGCCTCACTTTAACCCGCTCGCGGCGAATCTCAACGGAAGTTTCCTTGTCGCGTCGTAATGTAATGAAAAGGAAATAAGGGCAGGACCCTTTCTGCCTGCTCAGCAAGATTACGAACACGGAAATGGACTCATTTCCAACTTAAATTACCAAGAAACGGCTCGGCCACCTTAAGCCGTAATGAAATGATGATGGTGGCGATGATGGTGATGATGGTGCTTACCGCTAGCCATGGCAGGCGTGAATGAAACGAGAGAAAAAACAGTTATGCAGGCAAGGAGACGGAACATGTTCATAAGGTAAAAGACTCTAAAACAATTGACATGGTTACCATAATCGACTTTTTGATCGTATTAATTTTACAGAAAACCCCGCTCTACCAGCGCCCGGGTGAGCGCGATTTGCTTTTCAAGCGCGGCGGCGTAATCGGACGACAATTTTTCGCGTGGCTCGGTCGATCCGGTGATTTGCACGATCTGTTCGGCCCAATCATGAATGGGCTTCTCCGTCTGCGCGGCGGCGAGCGCCTGGATGGCGGCGCCAAGGGCCGCGCCTTCCGGCTCCGCTAGAGTGACGGTGCGGCAAGCGAAGACATCGGCGCAAATCTGCCGCCAGATCGCGCTTTTGCTGCCGCCGCCGGTAAGCCGGATTTCCGTGGGTGAGAGGCCGAGCGCGCGCAGACGTTTGAGGCCATAGGCCAGGCCGAGAGTGGCGCCCTCCATGGCGGCGCGGGCAAGGTGGCCAGGCGTCATGTTGCCCGTGGTCAGTCCATGATAAACGCCGGTGCCATGGGGCAGGTTCGGCGTCCGTTCACCCTGGAGATAAGGAAGGAAAAGGAGGCCATCGCAACCGGCGGGCGTGACGCGTACCGCTTCCTCGATTTGTCCGTGCGACCAGTCGAGCATGGTGCGCACAGCCTCGGTGGCCACGGTGACATTCATGGTGCAGACGAGCGGCAGCCAGGCGTCGGTGCTGTCGCAGAAACCGGCGATCTCGCCTTCCGGGTCGATGACCGGCCCCGCGCTGTAGGCGTAGATTGTGCCGGAGGTGCCGAGGCTGGCGGTGACACGCCCCGGCGCGGTATTCGCTGTGCCGATGGCCGCCATCATATTGTCGCCGCCGCCGGCGCTGATGACAATTTCGGCAGGCAAATTCCAGCGCTTGGTCAATTCGCGTTTGAGCGTGCCGGCGGGCTGACGCGACGAATGGAGCGGCGGAAGTTTTTCGGCCAGCCCCGGGTCGATGAAATCGAGAATGCTTCCTGCCCAAGTCCGGGCGCGGATGTTCATCAAAGCGGTGCCGGAAGCGTCCCCGTATTCCATGCCGTATTTTCCGGTGAGGCAATAATTGAGATACTCGTGCGGGAGAAGGACGTGGGCTAGGCGGGCGAAGTTCTCCGGTTCATTGCGTTTAAGCCAGAGAATTTTTGGCGCCGTGTAACCGGGAAGCATATCGAGCCCGATGAGCTCGGTCAGCGCCCTGGCGCCGCCGAAATGGTTGCGAATGAGATCGCATTCCTCAACGGTGGAAGTATCGCACCAGAGCTTGGCCGGACGAATGATCCGGCCGTATTTGTCGAGAGGCACAAAGCCATGCTGCTGGCCGGAGACGCCTATGCCGCGAATCTCATCGCGACGCGCGCCGAGAGTTTCCACAACCTGCCGGATCGTCGCATCCATCGCTTCGACCCAAGTGACCGGGTCCTGCTCCATATGGCCGGGCGGAAGATCGGTCAGGATACCGTAACTTTGGGCCGCCGACGCAATAATGCTTCCTGTACCGGCGTCCAGCGCGACGGTTTTGGTGCTTTGCGTGCCGCAATCGATGCCCAGGTAGATCATGGCGCGTCCCTTTGGAGAGAAGAGTTCCGGTCATTGACCGAAGAAAGTTTCGTGGATATTTTGCCCGCCGTCACGTAGTTTCGGTGAAATATTCAATAGGAGCGCGAGGGGGCGCCGCCTGCTATTCGCATAAAGGATCCGATTCACATGCCCACCCAGCACTTTCCAAGAGTCAGGCGGATCGCTTTTGAAGGCCCGTTAACCACCAATCCGCTTGCATTCCGTTACTATGATCCGGATGAAATCATCGGCGGCAAAAAATTGAAGGATCAGCTTCGTTTCTCCATTGCCTATTGGCATTCGTTTCGCGGTGTTGGCTCCGACCCTTTTGGCGTGGCCACCATGATCCGCCCGTGGGAAAAGGGCAAGGATCCGGTCTCCATCGCCAAGACGCGCATGGATGCGGCTTTTGAATTTTTCACCAAGATTCAGGCGCCCTTTTACGCCTTTCACGACCGCGATATCGCGCCGGAGGGACGCTCGCTGGCCGAGACGAACCGTCATCTCGGCAAGCTCGTCGCGCACGCGAAGGAGCTGCAGAAGGCGACCGGCGTGAAGCTGCTTTGGGGCACGGCGAATCTTTTTTCCCACCCGCGCTACATGTGCGGAGCTGCGACCAATCCCGATGCGCACGTTTTCGCCTACGCCGCGGCGCAGGTGAAAAAAGCGCTCGAAATAACCAAGGTGCTTGGCGGCGAGAATTACGTTTTTTGGGGCGGCCGGGAAGGTTACGAGACTCTCCTCAACACCGACCTCAAGCGCGAGCAGGATCACCTGGCCGCGTTTTTGCGCATGGCGGTCGATTATGCAAAGCAAATCGGATTCAAAGGACAATTTTTGATCGAGCCGAAGCCAAAGGAACCGACCAAGCACCAGTACGATTTTGACGTGGCCAGTGGAATCGCCTTCCTGCGCATTTACGGACTCGACAAGCATTTCAAATTCAATATTGAAACCAACCACGCCACGCTGGCCGGCCACACTTTCCAACATGAAATCGAGGTTGCCGCCGCGGCGGGCATGCTCGGTTCCATTGACGCCAACGCGGGCGACCTGCTGCTTGGCTGGGACACGGACCAATTCAATACCGACATCCGGGAATTGACGCTGGCCATGGTTTCCATCCTCAAGGCGGGTGGCCTCGGTTCGGGTGGGTTCAATTTCGACGCGAAACTGCGCCGACCCTCCATTGATCTGGCCGATCTCTTCCACGCCCACATCGGCGGGATGGATGCCTATGCGCTGGCCTACAAAATTGCGCGCAAAATCCGCGCTGAAGGCAAGCTGGAGAAATTCATCGCCGAACGTTACGCGAGTTATGACAGCGGCTACGGCAGAGAAATCGAGAAACGGCGTACGGGCTTCAAGGAACTGGAAAAACTTGTGCTGCGGAAGCTGGGCGAGCCAAAGCCGAAAAGCGGCCGGCAGGAATATCTCGAAAATCTGTTGAACACGTATCTGTACCGGTAAGACCTAGCTCCCAAAAATTTCCATGAAGAAATACCGCATCGCTTGCCAGGAACGCTGGTCGGCGGCGGCGTTGTATTTCGCCCCGGGCTGGTTGAGGACATCGACGCCCTTGTCGGTAAAAGCGTGAACGGCGTGGCCGTAACTGACGATCTGATAATCGACATTGTTCTCGCGCAACTGCTGTTCAAACGCGGCCATGTCGGCGGGCTTTTCATAGGGATCGTCGGCGCCGCAAAGGGCGAGGACTTTAGCCTTGATCGTCGCGCCCCGTGAAAGAGGCTGGGCATCGAGTCCGCCGTGAAAACCGACCACCCCCTTGAGCGGAAGGCCATCGCGCGCCATTTCGATAACCCCGGTGCCGCCGAAACAATAGCCGATGGCGGCCATCCGGGTGGAATCGAGAAGGGGCTGTTTGAGAAAAGCATGGTAAGCGGCGCGGAGGTGCTGACGATAAAGGGCACGGTCGCCCTTATAGATGCCGGTTTGTTTTTGGTATTCCGGGATGCTTTGCGGAAACGGCATCGTCGTAGATCACAAATCCTTCGAGGGGCGCTCCCTTTTCATCGGTATAATCGATGGGTTGCGTGACGATTTTGGCTTGAGCAAGGGGGACGATCAGGAAAAACGCCAGAAGGACGGCGGCGGGAGATTGCATCGGAACGCAAGTAAACCCACATGAAAGCCGAATGCAACCACCGCCGGCTCATCACCCAAGCTGCTCGATAATAAGGCGCCCGATTTCGATGGTACTTAGCGCTTTGTCGCCGGGCCGGGCAAGATCGGCGGTGCGATGACCGCCGGCGAGGACATCCTCAACCGCCTTTTCGATGGCGGCAGCGGCGGCATTTTCACCAAACGAATAACGAAGCATGAGGGCGGCGGAGAGGATTTGCGCGATGGGATTGGCAATGCCCTTGCCGGCAATATCGGGAGCGGAACCGCCGCTCGGTTCGTAGAGGCCGAAGGCGCCTTCGCCGAGCGAGGCGCTGGGCAAAAGACCGAGCGAGCCGACGGTGGCGGCGGCCTCGTCGCTAATGATGTCGCCGAAAAGATTTTCGCACAGCATGACGTCGAACTGCTGCGGTTTGCGAACAAGCTGCATGGCGGCGTTGTCGACATACATAAAATCGAGCGTGACGTCCGGATACTGAAGAGCGAGGGCCTTGACGGTCTTGCGCCAGAGAAGGCTGGTTTCAAGCACATTGGCCTTGTCGATGAGGGTAACCCGCTTACGCCGGAGCCGAGCCGCTTTGAAGGCGACGTGGGCGATGCGCTCGATCTCGCCCGTTTCATAGACCATGCTGTCGACGGCGCGTTCGCCGCCGCCATTGAGGGGGACCGTCTGCTTGGGTTGCCCGAAATAGAGGCCGCCGGTGAGTTCGCGCACTACCAGCACATCGAAGCCCTCCGGGATGAATTCAGTTTTGATCGGCGAGGCGTAGAGAAGGCCGGGATAGCACCGGGCGGGCCGCAGATTGGCGTAGAGACCGAAGTGTTTTCTGAGCGGAAGAAGCGCGGCGCGCTCGGGCTGCTGATGGGGCGGCAGTGATTCCCATTTGGGGCCGCCGATGGAACCGAAGAAAATCGCCTGGGCATCCCGGCAACCCTGCAAAGTATGGGACGGGAGAGCTTCACCGAATTGATCGATGGCGGCACCGCCGACGGCATATTCCCTGGTCTCGACGGTAAAGCTGAAACGCTTGGCGGCGGCGCGGAGGAGATCGAGGCTGGCGGCCATGACTTCGGGGCCGATGCCGTCTCCGGCCAGGGCGGCGATTTTGTAGGTATTGCTCATACGATTTTGATAAGAGTACTAGACGGGATCGCCAAGATTAACAAGAAGGCAGAGAGGCCGGAGGGTGGTGCCGTTTTGAATAGAAGGCAGATTGACCTCCCGGGTGATTTTTCTATGCTGGGAAATTCTTATTCATGTCCACGGTAACTAACAAGACGATCACGGTTTCGGCCGAGATCTTTCGCGATCAAGTGATGGATCCACTACGGGAGCGGGCGCAGGAGACCATCCGCAAGGCGCAAGAACACCTGCTGAGACTGCAAAAGCCGGAAGGCTATTGGGTGGGCGAGTTGCTCGTCGATTCGACGCTGGTTTCCGACGTGGTGGCGTTCATGCACTGGACAGGGGAAGTCGATTTCAACAAACAGTCGCGCTGCGTGAAAAACCTTCTGGAGCGGCAACTGCCGGACGGCGGATGGAACATCTATTACAAGGGCCCCAGCGAACTGAACGCCACCGTCAAAGCCTATTTCGCGCTGAAACTGGCCGGGTTCTCGCCCGACGAGCCACGGATGCTGAAGGCCCACGCCACAATTGTCCGGCTGGGCGGTATTCCCAAGGCCAACACCTATACCAAGCTGTTTTTGGCGATGTTCGGGCAATATCCGTGGAAATATCTGCCGATTATTCCGCCGGAAATCGTTTTGCTGCCAAATTGGCTCTATTTCAACATCTATGAGATGTCGTCGTGGAGCCGGGCCATGGTGGTGCCGCTGTCGATCATCAACCATTTCAAGCCGCAGCGTCATTTGCCGCCGGAAAAGCAATTGCACGAATTGTTTCCCTACGGCACCGAACATTCCAACCTCGATCTGCCCTTCGACCGGAAATTCTTTACCTGGAAAAATTTCTTTCTGTCCTGGAACCGGGTGCTCAAGTTTCTCGACACACTGCCCTGGAAACCTTTTCGCAGCCGCGCGCTGAAAAAAGCGGAGGAATGGATTTTGGAGCGCATTGCTGACGGATCGGACGGTCTCGGGGCCATTTTCCCGAGCATGATGTACGCCCTAATGGTGCTGCGAACGCTTGGCTATGGGGAGGATAACCCCATCATGCGCAAGGCGACGAAGGATTTTCTCGGTCTCGAAGTGGACGACGCCGAGCATGACGAGTTCCGGATGCAGCCATGCCACTCGCCCATCTGGGATTCAGCCATTTGCGCGTTCGTGCTGGCTGAATCGGGCATTCCGGCGGACCATCCGCAATTGCAAAAAGCGGGCGAATGGATCCTGTCGAAGGAAGTGAAAAATTTTCGCGGCGATTGGAAGCATAAAAATCCGACGCCGGTGACGAGCGGCTGGGCCTTCGAGTTCCACAACAAGTATTACCCCGACGTGGACGACACGTTCAAGGTGCTGCTGGCGCTTGGGGTCATCAAAATGTCGGACGAGGAAATCAAAAAACAGGCCATGCGGCGGGCGCTGGAGTGGGCGGTCAGTTTCCAGTGCCGCAACGGCGGTTTTGCCGCGTTCGACAAGGATGTAACGAAGAAGTGGCTGCAGGATGTCCCCTTTGCCGACCACAACGCCATTCTCGATCCGCCCTGCAGCGACATCACCGCGCGTGCGCTGGAAGTTTTTGGGCGGATGGGATTGAATCCCCATAAGCCGTTCATTCGCCGGGCCATCCGCTTCGTACACGATACCCAGTTGGAAGATGGTTCCTGGGAAGGGCGCTGGGGCGTGAATTATATCTACGGAACGTGGCTGGTACTGCGCGGGCTGCGAGCCATCGGCGAGGACATGAATCAGGACTGGATTTTACGCGGGCTGAACTGGCTCGAATCATGTCAAAACGCGGACGGCGGTTGGGGCGAAACGCCAGCCACCTACGATAATCCAAAATTAAAAGGCCAGGGCGAGAGCACTCCGTCACAGACGGCCTGGGCGTTAATGGGCATTATCGCGGCGAGCGACCACCTGCGTCCGAGCATGCGCCTGGGCGTCGAATATTTACATCGGACGCAGAACCCGGATGGCTCGTGGACTGAGGATCATATTACCGGCACCGGCTTTCCGAAGGTATTTTACCTCAAATACGACATGTACCGGAACAATTGGCCGTTGTTGGCCCTGGCCGATTTTCAGAGGCTAGCCGCGCGGGAACGGCAATGATCTGTTATGCGTTTCCCCTGGGCCATGAAGCGGCTGATGTGCTGAAACAATGCCGGCAAAAGGAGTCGTTTTCCATCGGCGGTCTCCAATGCACGCTGGGTAATTTCGGCAACCGGCCCATTTTAATCGCGCTGGTGGGGATGGGGCAGGACCGGGCGCGGGAAAACACCCAGACGATTTTCAGTTTTTTCCGGCTGAAGGCTTTTATCCTGGCGGGCTATGGTGGAGCGCTGGTGGAACCGCTGAAGCTGGGGCAAGTGGTAGTTTCGAACAACTTTACCACCGAAGAAGTGCTGCCTTTCCTGCGACTCCTTTCCGGTTTTGACTTCGCCAGCTTCGGAACGGCCAATGAACTCACCGGCACACCGGAAAAACGGGACATGTTCGCCCGCATGACGGAAGGACATGTGGTGGACATGGAAACGGCCGCGGTGGCCGAGGTGGTTCATTCGCGCCAGATTCCGTTTATGGCCGTGCGGGTGATCACCGACGAGTATCATCAGGTGCTGCCGGTGGGGGCATTGGCGTCCGCTTATGATCAAACGAAAGGAAGGACAACGCCGGCGCGGCTGCTCTGGCGCCTAGCCACCCATCCCAGGGAATACGCGCCATTCAAAAAATTCGTCGATGGACTGGAACCGGCCCGGCGGAATTTGACGTCGTTTTTGCTGCAACTCAACGACGAACTGCCGCGGGGATGGTAAGTTGCCCCTTTGAGTACGCGCAAGGGACGGCTTGAATAATTTCTGAAAGAACTCCAAAGGTATGTCTCAGGCGGCAAAAAGGCATAAAGAATTGGTGGAACAAATCCGGAAGCTGGACCGCGCCTATCATGAAGAAGCGCAGCCGCTGGTTTCCGACCGGGAATACGACCGGCTTTACCGCGAGTTGCTCGACCTGGAGCAAGCCCATCCCGAGTTGCAGACGCCCGATTCGCCAAGCCAGCGCGTGGGCGGCGCGCCGCTGCCTCATTTTACCTCTGTTGCTCACACCGTTCCGATGCAAAGCCTCGACAACACCTATTCGCCGTCGGAGATGGAAACATTTGTGGACCGAATTCAAAAAGCGCTCCCCGGCGAAAAATTCGGATTCGTGGTCGAACCCAAAATTGACGGCGTGGCTGTGAGTGTCCGTTACGAAAAGGGAAAGTTTATGCGGGGACTGACCCGCGGCGATGGGCAGAAAGGCGACGACATCACGGCCAATCTGCGGACGATCAAGAACCTGCCCCTCGTCATCAAAAACCAGGCGGCAGTACTCGAAGTGCGCGGAGAGGTCTATTACCCGAGCGCGGCCTTTGAAAAACTGAACCGGCAGCGCAAGTCCGCCGGCGAGCCCGTTTTCGCTAATCCGCGCAACGCGGCGGCGGGGACGCTCAAGCAACTCGATTCCCGGCTCGTGGCCAAGCGTCCGCTGGCCATTGTGCTCTACGGCCCGGGCGAACTGCGGGGGGTAAGTTGCGCCACTCAGCAAGAGTGGCTGGAGTTCATCGCTCAGGCGGGGCTGCCATCGCCGGAAAAGACCTGGTTTGTGGAAACAAAGACGGAATTGCTGGCCGCCATTGAGACACTCGACACAGCGCGGCGCAAATTCGCCTACGCAACGGATGGCGCGGTGGTGAAACTTAATGAATGGCGGCTGCGCAAGGCTCTGGGGACGACGTCGAAAGCGCCGCGCTGGGCCATCGCTTACAAATATTCGGCGGAAAAGGCGGTGACGACGCTGGAGGATGTGACCTTTCAGGTCGGGCGCACCGGCGTAATCACACCGGTTGCGGAACTCAAGCCCGTGCTGCTGGCTGGAACAACCGTGTCGCGCGCGACACTCCATAACTTTGAGGAAATCAAACGCAAAGACATCCGGCGCGGCGATCACGTGACCATCGAGAAAGCGGGCGAGGTTATCCCCGCCGTGCTCGGCACGGTCACCGAAGCGCGGACAGGCGCGGAAAAAAACATCAAGCCGCCGGAAAAATGTCCCGCCTGCGGAACGGGGCTGGCCTGGGATGGAATTTTCCTGCGTTGTCCCAACGTCTCCTGCCCGGCCCAGACTCAGCGGCGGATCCAACATTTCGCCCAGCGAGGCGCCATGGATATCGACGGCCTGGGTGAATCGTTGGTGGCGCAATTGGTCGAGGCGAATCTAGCCAAGGATCCGGCCGATCTTTACGATCTTACTTTGGAACAACTTTCCCGTCTGGAACGGATGGCAGAAAAATCGGCCCAAAACGTTCTTGACGGTATCGAAACGAGCAAGAAGGCCGATTTGTGGAGGCTTCTTTTTGGGCTCGGTATCCTGCATGTCGGAGCCGGATCGGCGCGGACACTGGCGAACCATTTCCGAACTTTGGAGGCGATCGAAAAAGCGCCGGAAGAGGAACTCCTGAAAATTCACGACATTGGCGAGGTGATGGCACGAAGCATCGTGGCGTGGTTTCACCGCCGGGAAAATCAGGAGTTGCTGCGGCGGTTATGCCAGGTGGGTGTTAATACCCAGGCGCTACAGCCCATGGCGAAATCGGGTGGAACAAACTTGGCGGGAAGGACTTTTGTGCTAACGGGAACGCTAAGCGAGCCGCGCGAAGATGTGAAGGAGAGGATCATTGCGGCAGGGGGAAAAGTATCCTCCAGCGTGAGCAAGAAGACCGATTATGTGGTGGCGGGTGAAAACGCCGGATCCAAGCTGGACGACGCCCGGCGGTTGGGGGTGCGGGTTCTGACCGAAAAGGAATTTGCCAAGCTTGCGGAAAGCTGACAGGGTTCGTATCTTTGGCTAAGGACAGGCAGCCTGTTCGCCGCGTGAGAACTTTAGCTCTCTTTATCAGTTTTAATATTTATCTGGTCCCGTTGTCGGCCTCTGCGCAATACCAGGACCCCGCTGCCCAGCAGGATGAGGAAGCGGCCCGGCAGAAGGTTTTGAAGGCCGCGGATCAGATCGACATGATCGAAGCCAATTCAGAAGAGATGAAGTCGTCGGTTGACACGATACAAGCCACTATCGCCAAGCTGCAGGATGAAAATATGGCGCTGAAACAGCAATTGGCCGATCTGCAGGCTGCTTTCAACAAATCCGAGGCTGACCGGGCCAAGGAACGGCAGGCGCTGCTCGACGCCGTGGCGGAACTCGTCAAGTCGAAGGCTTTAGGAAGCAAAAAGAAAACGGCAACGGCAGCATCTAATGCAACGGCCGCTACATCCATCCCGCCAAAAACGGCGGACTCTGACGCGCCGCTGGCGCCGCCTCCCGATGCCACCTCCGCGACCGCTGGAGATGCCTCCACCTCTGGCGATGAGGCGTCTCCCAAGCCTCGGAAGGGTTACTATCACATTGTGCAACCCGGAGAGACCCTCACGATGATTTGCTCAGCATACCGCCAAAATGGTATTAAGATAACCGTGAGTCAAATTTGCAAGGCCAATGGATTAACGGATAAGAGCGTCTTGCAGGTGGGACAAAAACTATTTATTCCACAACCGGGAACTTGATCTGATTATTATGAGCGAAAACGAGGAGACAAAGGTCGAGCTTCTGCCTGAGCAAGGCTCCTTGCCCATGCTCTGGCGCGTAAAGAAGGTTGCCGACGGTTCCATCTACGGTCCGGTGGATGTGAATACGCTCAAGGAATGGGCCAATTCGGCCCAGGTTGCGCCGCAGGACATGATCGACCTGAGCGATGATAACTGGCGCCGCGCTCCCGAGATCGAATTTCTCGATATGATCTGGCAGGTGACTCTGCCGGGAGACGAAGTCTACGGGCCGACAACGCTGGGCACCCTGCGCGAATTTGTCCAGGAAGGACTGATCAACGATAAGACGGTCGCCACCCATGCGAAAACCAATCAATCGCTGCCCATCGGGGCGCTCTTTGCCGCGATCGAATTCGAAAAAAAGCGCGCCATGCGCCGTCCGCCCAAGGAAAGCAAAAAGTCGACCGCGTCTCTGGCCGTCGACATGGCCAAAGACCAGCGCATCCGGCAGCTCGAGGAAGACCTCAAGGAATTAAAGCGCGAGTATGACACGCTGACCCATAAATACCGGCAATTATCGCTGCAACTGGAAGAGGGAGGCCGAGCTGCATCGGCTAAAAAATCGGAGTAGCACCGGGGTTAAACTCCTTCGCTCGCGCGATTGAGGCCAAATTCGGCTCGCAACGCGCTCTTGCCGGGTTTGGGGATAGGTTCTACTATCTTGGTCTCGCCGGGGTTCGCGCGAACCAGGCCCCTTGAAACTTCACGCCCTTACCCATGCCCATGTCGCACTCCAACGCCCCCGTCCCGGTCACCGTGATCACCGGCTTTCTCGGCGCCGGCAAAACCACGCTGCTCAATCGCATCCTGACGGAAAAACATGGCCGGCGAATCGCGGTGATTGAAAATGAATTCGGCGAAGTGGGCGTAGATCATCAGCTCGTCATCCAATCCGATGAGGAAATCTTTGAATTGAACAACGGCTGCATCTGCTGCCGCGTGCGGGGCGACCTGATCCGAATTCTGGCCAAGCTGCGGCAGCGGCGCGACAAATTCGACCAGGTTTTGATCGAAACAACCGGAATGGCCGATCCGGGCCCGGTGGCACAGACGTTTTTTACCGATGAAGAAGTGAAGGAAGGATTCATCCTCGATGGAATTGTGACCGTCGTGGATGCCAAGCATGTGGAACTTCATTTGGACGATATGGGTGAAGTTCGCGAGCAGATCGGTTTCGCCGATGTCATCCTGCTGAACAAAACCGATCTGGTCCCATCCGCCGGACTGGAAAAAATTGAAGCGCGCATTCGT
>Ga0335072_10006476_pt1 | contig 17102 bp, 14 predicted proteins | sample Lox_Sample_21_FD_206725 | JGI IMG/M metagenome (GOLD analysis project Ga0335072, IMG submission 206725) | Soil microbial communities from Loxahatchee National Wildlife Refuge, Florida, United States - Lox_Sample_2.1 | ecosystem: Environmental > Terrestrial > Soil > Wetlands | place: USA...
ACCTGATGGCCAAGAATGTCGTTGGGCGAAAGGCTGATCGAAAGCAGATCGGTTGCCGGGCCGCGGCCGATATTCTCATAAACCACCAGCTCTTTTGCGAAAGCGAATTCATATTCGTTGCCGAACGGGGTCGGGCCGATCACTTCATAAAATCCGAGATCTTTGCCACTTTTATCTTTGCGATGCGATGTGGTGCGCAGCACCAGCCCCTGCGCGTCTTTCCATTCACGATTCCAATATTTCTGCGGACGCGTGGAGTTGAAATCCTGTACCCAGCGCGGCAATTGATCGCGATAGTAAGTGGAAGTGATCCATGCGCCGCTTTGTGGATCGATCCAATAGGCTCCGTTAGCAGCGAACCCTCCGGGAAGAATCGCGGCGCGGTCTTTGAGTGAAAGGGCAAAAACGCGCGACTTACCCTGCGTCGCCAGCTTCATCTCATCGCCCAGCGTGTCGGCCATCAGATTATGTGGGGACGCCCCAGGCTTGTCAGAGTTGATTCCCACGAGCTTCGTGCTGTCGTCTTCGACCGAGGTGACGATCTTTTGCTTGAGGGGATCCCACCATTCATTGGCGACGATGCCGTGCCCATTCGTATAGGCGCCTGTGAAAAGCGTGGCGTGTCCGGGAGCCGTGCGCGTGTTGGAGTAGTTGTAATTGCAGTTGGGAAAGTACGCGCCGTGATCGGTGAGGAAGCGGAATCCGGAGTCGCCGAACTCGTCGTGATAGCGCTCGAGGTAATCGCCGCGGAATTGATCGATGACGATCACAACGATCACCCGGGGATGGCCGTTATAAGCCGACGCCCAGCTTGGTATGGAGAGGTTAAGCAGGACAGCAAGGCACGCCGAAAAAAAGAGGACAGAAATAGCAGTGGGTCGGGGGAACGATCGCATCGCGAAGGTAGTTTACACAGGCGGAAGAAATCCGCCAAAGAGAAGCTTCCACTCCCGACCACCCACGATCAGGGCAGTGGTAATATGTTTCGGTTTCGCTCTTCAGGAGGACTGACTTCGTGCAAAGAATTCTGGTTGCGGCCATTTCATTTCTGCTGTTGGTTCCGTTCGTTCATTCGCAAAAGCAGAGCCACAGCGCTTCTTCAGCTCTGGTTGAGCGCGGAAAGTACCTTGTTGTGGATGTCGGAATGTGCGGCGACTGCCACACTCCGCACGATCAAAAAGGAGAGCCGATCCAAGATCGCTGGCTGCGCGGTGCTGCCATCGAGTTCAAGCCGACCGTGCCCATACCCGTGTGGGCGGATCAGGCTCCGGACCTTGCCGGGCTCCCAGGCTGGACGAAAGATGCGGCGATCAAGTTCTTCCGCACCGGAATCGGATATAACGGGCTGCCGCGACGTCCTCCTATGCCGCAATTCCGATTCAATCAGCAGGACGCAGAAGCGGTCGTGGCTTATTTGAAATCGCTGCAGCCGAAGTAGGTGTGCGAGTCTTGGCTGGCGAGATCCGGGAATGCTTCGGGCAGCTCTGCATAACTGGCAAAATTGTACGTACAGAGTTGTACGTAAAGAACGTCTGAGCAGCGAGTCAGTTCATCCGCGGGGCGAATTTCCCGCCGGATCTTCTCCTGGAATGCCCATTGCGGGGCCGGAAGCGGCCCTTCCTGCGCGAGAAAGTCGTGAGACCTTAGCGGAGGTCGTCCGCATGCCAATCGCGCCTCTGGCGGCCTTCTAGGGGCCTTCTACGACAAATCAACGACTTCAGGATTATCCCTTTGACGCAAGGGGGTGTCTGTGTTTAGATACCGCCCTAGGGTCAAACCTTATACAGACTTGCAATTTGGCCCTCACAGGAGTTCCTGCATGACTGTGTGTGTGGCTGCCATCGCTGCCAAGTCGAAGGCAATCGTAATGATTGCGGACAAGGCGATTACTTACGGAACAGAGCGTCCAATGCTGGCCGATGTTGGAATCAAAAAAATACTCCCGATTGGTGAGACGGGATGGCACGCATTGATCGCCGGAGACCCCAGTTTTGCAAAAGAAGTGATTGACAGGTGTGTTGAGGACATTTCCGACAAAGGCAAGCCGCAAAATGCGGCCTTTCCGGCGACCGCAAGAAGCATGATGCATTGTTTAAGGGATGCATATAAGGCCGTTCGCGGTCAGGTTGTTTCTGATAAGGTCTTGTCCCCGCTTCTCTTGACAGAGGACAAACTGAGCACCCTGCCGGAGTCCTTGCAAATACAGATGTACGAAAATATGTCTGAAGTAAAGATAACGTGCTCCTTGCTGGTGTGCGGCTTTGATTTGAAGGGGGTGCCTCACATTTTTTCCATTAACTCTCCCGGCATTGCGGCTAACCACGATATACCTGGATTCCATGCAGTCGGTATTGGGAGGGATGTAGCGATTGGTGAGTTTTATCGATTTGAAACGGAAGTAGACGAGTCATTGGAAGCCGCTCTGTATGAGGCTTTCGACGCGAAAGCCACCGCTGAGTTGATTCTGGGGGTTGGATATGAGTGGGACTGTAGCGTGTTAGTTGCCGACAAGGAACCAAAGGAAATAACGACTGCGGCGCGCAAGGCGATGGAAGGAATTTTAGAGGAAGCCTCAGCCTCTCCCTACCACCCCAAGTGGGGAGAACACTTCGATAAAGTGCCGCAATGGAAGGAAACACTGAAAGTGTTTGCTGACGGCATTATTAAGCCTTCCGTTAAGCGGCGGAAGCCTTCTCCGAAGTCAAAGTCTCAAAGGTCAAAACCGAAGCCGTAACCATATGGCGCAACGTATCCTGAAACAAATACGGACTCTTCCGACGGTTGAAGCGGAATGTCATCTCATCCAAGTACGCGGGCAGATGCTTGACGGAGACGCGATGCCACGTTCCCATGATGCCGCGCTTGAGCAGGGAGAATGCAGACTCTACCGTGTTCGTGTAAACGTCGCCGCGAACGTACTCGCCCTTTTTGTGATTCACCGTTTGGTGCTTGTCCTTGAACGTGCTCCCCATCGCGTGCTTGTACGTTCTGTATTCGTCCGTGACGAGCACTTCGACTTCTTCGCTAACGTTATCGTGGATCATCTGGTAAAGAGTTTCCGCTTTCAGATTGTTGGCGCGAATGAATCGCAGATCGCCGCCGCGTTGCCGGATGCCGATGACGATTTCTTTGTTGCCGGAGTTAGCAGGGCCGGGGCCGCATCCGCGCCGTCTCCCGCCGACATACGTTTCGTCAATTTCGACCGTGCCAGTCAGCATCGGCTTCTCGACTTCTTTCATCGCAGCACGAATTCTGTGACACAGATACCACGAGGTCTTGTAGCTCCCGCCGATCATGCGCTTGATCTGATTCGCGCTCATTCCCTTGCGCGATTCGCAGATCAAATACGTAACGAGAAACCACTTCGTCAAGGGCAGGTGGGAGTCATTGAAGATCGTTCCAGCTTTAACCGAGAACTGGTAACGGCAGTCATTGCAATCGTACTGGCTGCGCTTCACTATCTGAGACACCGACTTGCTCTTGCAGCGCGGACAGGTGACACCTTCGGGCCAGCGCAGAGTTTCCAAATACTCGCGGCACTTGTCCTCACTTCCGAACTTGTCCATTACTCCAAGCAAGGTGGCATCAATCATGGCATCTCCTAAGAAAAAGACGAAACCAAAGCCAAAAGCAGTGAAGAATCCGAAGCGGCAGACCGATAGCGAAGTCTTGCGGAAGTTGTTCCCGTCGCAAGTGGTTGATTACGTAGAGACTCAACTGAAAGAGGCTGACGATTCAGATGAGAAGTGACGATCACAAAGGCAGGTTAGCAGAATCGTTACCCTGTGTCAAGGGAATAATCATGAACAACTTACACAAATTGGAGCCGCTGAAGCACCCGCTATACGTCTCGGCGTGCATTGTTCGCGGCTTTTCCGATACATTATTTGAGTTCCCATGCTCGACCTGAATTTTGTCCGCGACAATTTGCCGCTCGTCGAGGAGAAGCTGCGCCAGCGCGGCATGGATCCTGCTGCCGTGCTCAAAGACTTCCGCGACGTCGATACCCAGCGCCGCCACGCCATCAATGAGGCGGAGTCCGCCAAGGCGCGGCGCAATAAGGCTTCAGAAGAAATAGCCAAGTTGAAGAAGGCTGGCCAGGACGCGTCCGAGGCGATGGCGCAGACGAAAGAACTGCGCGAGAAGATTTCGGAACTCGAAAAGGCGGCCAACGAACTCGACGTCCGCCTGCGCGATATTCTGGCCGGCATTCCTAACGTTCCGCATGCCAGCGTTCCGGTTGGCCACAGCGCTGATGACAACGTGGAAGTGCGCCGCTGGGGCACGCCGCCCAAGTTTGATTTCACGCCCAAGCCGCATTGGGACCTTGGCCCGCAGTTGGGAATTCTTGATCTGGAGCGGGCAGTGAAACTCACTGGCGCGCGCTTCGCCGTCTACTGGGATCTCGGAGCTAAGCTTGAGCGTGCCCTGGCCAACTTCATGCTCGATCTGCACACGCGCGAGCATGGATACACCGAAGTCCTCCCGCCTTACCTGGTCAATTCCGATTCAATGTATGGGACCGGACAGCTGCCAAAGTTCGCCGCCGACTTGTTTCGCGTGCCGCATGGAGAAAAGGACCTTTGGCTCATCCCCACCGCCGAGGTTCCAGTGACAAACCTCTACCGGGATGAGGTTTTGGAGGAGAATCGCCTTCCAATTTCCCTTACAGCCTATACCCCTTGCTTCCGCAGCGAGGCCGGATCTTACGGTAAAGATGTACGCGGAATCATCCGGCAGCATCAATTTCAAAAGGTGGAATTGGTGAAGTTCGCCCATCCCGAGCACTCTTATGCGGAGCACGAGAAGTTGACGCGGAATGCCGAAGAGGTTCTGCAGAAACTTGGCCTTCACTACCGTACGGTTGCGCTATGTACGGGCGATATGGGCGCGTCTCCAGCCAAGACGTACGATGTGGAAGTCTGGCTTCCGGGACAGCAGTTGTATCGCGAGATCTCGTCGTGCTCGAATTTTGAGGCTTATCAGGCGCGGCGGGCGAATATCCGCTTCCGGCCGGAAGGGAAGAATAAGACCGAATTTGTCCATACCCTTAACGGCAGCGGATTAGCCGTTGGGCGCACCTGGGTCGCGATTATTGAGAATTATCAGCAGTCCGATGGAAGTGTCGTGATTCCTGAGGCGCTGCGGCCCTATATTGGTGCGGATCGAATTACGCCGCGGAAGCTGTAGGTTTCCTGGCGGCGGGCGGTGGGGGGATCAGTCCGCTGGAAGCTGATAGCTGAGCGCGGATGCGCGAGGAACGAGCCACTTTTGCAGAGAGCCGAAGCCAACCCGGTGCCATCGACGCCTGCCGTTCCATCGGCGCCGTCGTTGCCGGTCAATTCCGTATGGAAGACAATCCAGAGCTACATTCTCTGGCAACATGAGCGCGGCACGCTGCACTACGACATCATGGTCACGCTCATTCTGCTCTTCATTTTCTTCTCGCCGCGGCTGATCGAGTTTAACGACAAACCCATCCCACGCTACTCGCATCCGACCGATGTAGTGGTGACTACCGATGGCAACGGCCACCTGATTTATCAGGTTTCGGCCAGCGCTATCGCGTCCGGTGATGATCATGCAGTGCGGGAGCAGTTGCTGCACGTCATCGAGCCGATTTCGGGGGCAGTATCGATCGCCAGTTATGAGCCGGTTTACGACCATAAAGGAAACTTGCAGGGTTATAAGGTAGTGGTCACGCGGGAGTAGCACCGCCAAAGTTTCTAAGATCGCAATGAAAGGTTACTCGTTCTTCCTCCCGATCGCGCTGCTGATGGGGCTTATGCGGATGACCTCTGCCCCCCAGCAGAAGCCCACGCTCGACGACTTACTCCACAAAATGGACGAGGTGGCAGCGACTTTTCGCAGCGCCGAGGCGCAGATTGAATCCAAGAATTATGAAGCGGTGATCCAGGATTTCGACGAGCCGGAAACGGGCGAGATCTACTATCGCAGGAACGATAAAGGTCTCGAGATGATGCTCGATATCACTAAGCCCGATAAGAAACAGGTTTTGCTAGATGAAGGCACGATTCGCCTGTATCAACCAAAGATTGACCGCGTCACGTTATGGAATCTGGGGAAGAATAAGGCCGAGTTCGAAAGCTACCTCGTGCTGGGTTTCGGCGGAAGCGGGCAGGATCTGGAAAAAGAATTTGACGTCACAAACGCCGGGACGGAAAAGATTGACGGCATCGCCACGGTCAAGCTCCAGTTGGCTCCCAAATCGCAGAAGGTCAAAAACACATTCAACCAGATTGTGTTATGGATGGACCCGAACCGAGGAGTCGCGGTACAACAGCAGTTTTTTCAGCCGGGCGGCAATTATCGGCTTGCCAAATACACGAACATTCAGGTGAATGGGAAGAAAATTCCCGACGATGTCTTTAAGCTGAAGACAAACGGCAAGACGCAAGTCGTCTCACCGGGTGGCTAAGTGATTGATTTGTAAGGTCAACAAGGTATAGGAAATTATTCTGGAGACGATATACTGGTTCAACGATCAGTCGGGTTCAATTCATGGCCAAGGTTTTTACCATTCCAGTTCGGCCCCGTTTGGGAAATAAGCGCCGCGAACGCACCTCAGATCCTCGCTATGTCGACGGGCAGCGACTGCTCGTCGAAGCGATGAAATATTTGGCGCATGAAGACCCCGTGAAGAACCGCTCGGCGATCGAATTGATCTCCGAACATGTGCGCACCCGCTTCCGCATGAGCGACTCGCCGCTGGCATAGTTGCGAATTCAACCCACGAATTTCATCGCATTACTGAGAAAGCCGCTACCCGGCAAGCAATGAGTTGCAAGCTCCAGCCTCAGTAATAAATCTTGAGCGCGAACTGCAGCACGCGCGGCCCGCGATCGGCCGAGACTTGGCCAAACAATGAGTCGAAGCCGATGGCGCCGTCCTGATACGTCGGGCTATAGAACTGCGCGTGATTAAAGGCATTGAAAAACTCGCTGCGAAACTCGATCGACTTGTCCTCCATGAACTTGAAATCTTTCTGAATGGAGAAATCCCAGTTGTTGATGCCGGGACCGCGCATGGCATTGCGGCGGATGTTGCCGTGCGTAAACAGTGGAACTCCGCCGGTAGTGAGACTCGCATCCGTCACGCCAACCGGTGGCCCAACCGAGCAGACAATGTTAGTCGGATCTATCAAGAAATTGCCGGTAACCGTGTTCGGCAGGCAGCTGCCATTGACCCCATTGGCGTTGGGCGAGAAGGTGTGTTGGGATCGCGGATCAAATTTTGCAACGGGCCCGATTACGTCCGGACGGTCGAGATAATTATCGAGCTCGCCGGAGTTATTCTCGGAAAACAACGTGAATGGATTGCCGGATTGGAAGCTGGCGATGGTGGCGACGGTCCATCCCTCGGTGATCTTTCGCATGACCAGATTGTTCTTGAAGGGACGATCCCATGGAACTTGCCAAATCGGGCTGATCACCAATCGTTGCGGAGCATCGAAGTCGGCGAGGCCGCGATCGAACCCCGGATTGGTAGGATCGGTGAAGGTGGAAGAGCGCGCGCGGAATCCTGAAACGTCATCGATCGTCTTTGCGTTCGTGTACGCCAGGCGGAATTGCACTCCGTGGCTTAGCCGCCGATCCACCTCGAGTTGAAACTGATTGCTGGAGGAAGTAGCGTCGCTGATGTTGGTGAAAATCTGTTGAGCGCCGGTCGGGACGCCCGCAGGATCGAGCGGGCTGTCGCAAGCGGCCAGCGGACGCGCACACTCCGGGTTCAACCCCGAATAGCCATTTGCAAGGTATTGTTGCTGGAGGGTTGAAAGCAGCGGATAGTTCGTTTCGATACTGCCGATGGCCTTGCGGCCCAGGCTGCCGACATAAACCGCCTCGATCATCGTCGCGTTATCGAGTTGATATTGGAAACCGAAGTTGAAGTTCTCGGCGTATGGAGTCCGGAAATGCGGCCAGGTCACGTAGGCAAACGGCATCGCGGGTGTAAAGAACGTGCCGCGTTTTCCCGCGAATGGGAAGGGATCAGAGTAGAGATTCTGAAAAGGATCGGCGACGAAAGAGCCGTTAGACGTTGCAGCCAGGCAACCATCTCCGTTAGTCGGATCGGTGCCGAAGCACGGATAGTTGTTAGCAACGTAGCCGAAGGGGGGCTGTCCGCCGAACTGCAGATTCAAAGCTCCATCTTCGATGTCATAGAAAATTCCGGCGCCTCCGCGCATCACCAGCTTGGCGTTGCCGAGCATGTCCCAGGCGAAACCAAAGCGTGGCGCGAAGTTATTCCGGTCGGGGTACACCATTCCACGGTTGGGCGTGCCGGGATCGCCAGGATAGAGGAAGTTCGGCGGAGCTTGCGGGAACACAGTCGATTGTTGCCCCGGGAACCAGCCCATGATCTCGTTGTGTGGATCTTCCTGCGGCGAGTTGTATTCATAGCGCAGTCCGTAGTTGATGGTCAGGCGATTGGTGGCCTTCCAAGCATCCTCCCCAAAGAAGTACAGCGAATGTGTGCGGATGCCGTATACCGCATTGGAAAACTGATAGTAATTGTCGAAAAATCCGCCGACGAAATCGGCCAGCGTGTTGCCGGTGAAGGAGCCGCCCTGCCCGAAAAAGAAACTGCCATTATTGTAGAAGTCGAAGTTGAAGTTATTTTCCACCCAGCGCAGATCCGCACCGAATTTCATGTCGTGGCGGCCGTGTGTCCAAGAGAGGGTGTCCTGGTATTGGAAAGTCGTGTCATGAATCTTCGTTGGGCCTTGGGGCGAAGGACCAAGATTGAAGTCTCCGGTGACGTTCATCAGTGGCGGCGCTGTTCCTTTGGGATCATCGGGGTGAACCGTGGAGAAGCCAAGTTCAGCTGGCGATGTGGTGGTAGTGGGCACAGCGTCATAAGTGGCAACGCGGTTGGTGGCGAAGCGCAATTCGTTGAGAAGCGTGGGCGTGATGGTACGAGTCCAGGTCAGATTGCCGCTCTGATAGCGGTTGGCATCGGAAAATCCTGAACCCACGGGAACATCGCCGCCGGTGGAGGCGCCATTGATGATCTCAAAGGGATATTGATCCGGTGTGTCGTCGAAGATATAGACACCGGAGAGTGTATCTTTGGAGGAAATGTTGTAATCGAAGCGGAAGATAAACTGGTTTTCGCTGATCTTGGCCACTGGATCAGAGATAAAAACGTTGTTTGGTCGGTTGGGCAGCGGCAGGTAGTCGCTGATGTAGTTGCCGATTACCGGATCGACGGGAATGACGTTGCAAGTTGCTCCTCCCGAGCACGTGTACGCATTTCCAGTCGTCGGGTTGAAAAGCTGACCGTAGTCGTAACCGGTTTGGGGATTAATTTGTCCCGTATAAAGCTCGGTGAAGTCGCCGCCGCGCTCTGCCTGGTCCAACACCGGGAGGAAGCCCGAGTTCTGTCCTTCACTGCGCCGCGTGCCCTGATACGAAGCGAAAAAGAAAAGCTTGTCTTTCTTGATGGGAAAGCCGACGGTTCCGCCGAAAATATTTCTCCGCAAAACCGGTACTTGCTGCAAGAAATAGTCGCTGGCATCGAGCGTGGTATTGCGGAAAAATTCGAAGGCGCTGCCGTGAATTGAGTTCGTTCCTGACTTGATGACCTGGTTCACGATGCCGCCCGAAGTACGCCCGTATTCGGCGGTGTAGTTGTTGGTGAGAATCTTGAATTCCGCAACTGCGTCGGGATTCGGATTGACGACGATATTGTTTCCGAGGAAGTCATTGTTGTCGGCGCCGTCGAGCAGGAATGTCATGGATTCGGAGCGCTGGCCACTGACGGAGAAGGGATTACCCGAGCCGTCATCCTGATCGGGAGCGAAAACGCCGGCCTGCAGCAGTCCGAGCTGCAGCGTGTCGCGCTCGACCAGCGGCAGGTCGAGAATGCGCTGCGTGGTTTCCACTTTGCCGAGGGTCGCGCTGACCGTGTCGACTTGGGTCACGTCGCCGGTGACTTCGACGACCTGGCTGGTGGTGCCGATTCGCAAGGGAACGTCGAGATGCGCGTTCTGGTTAATTTCAAGAGTGATGCCTCTGCGCACATATTTATCGAAGCCCTGTTGCACAACCGTGAGTTCATAAGTGCCGATCGGAATGAAGGTAAACAGATAATTCCCGTCTTTATCCGATTTCAGGGTGCGGGCGATGTTGGTCTGTGAGTTGCGCAGAGTGATGGTGGCCCCGACGACAACCGCTCCGCTGGTGTCGCGCACCGTGCCGGTAAGCTGCGCGGTTGCCTGCTGGGCGTGGACGGATGGAGTGGCACCCAGGGAGAACAGGATGGCGACGAAATATCCGCCGGTCAAACAACGGCGTAGGTGCGGCAGCCTGGGGATGAGGCGAAGAAGGAATCTGCCGGCGTTCTTACGGCCACCATCTACGGAACGGTCGGGGCGAGAGGTGCGCATGCGGTTCTCCTTGATACCAAGCGCTCGTGACGAAAGGCTTTCTTTCAGGACGCAATAGCGGAGTGTCCCATGTCCCACAAAGTGCCGCATATTGTGGCGCGGGTGCGTGATGAAGTTCAAGAAGATTTGCGGCAGAGATGACTGAGGGTCAGAAGATGAAGGAGGGTAACGGGCTGCGAAAAGCATGCGGGGGAGTCGGCCGGACGAGTTAGGAAAGGCTTCAATCCCCTGAGAAAGCCTGTTTTCACTTCAGCTTAACGGTTCGGCAGGAAGAGCCGGAGCGGGGGCTGCTGAGTTTGTAGAAGAGAAATTGATGGGACGCCGCCAAAAAAAGCGGACAGACTGGCTGAGCATCCCAAGAAATCCATAACGGTAAAGGATTCAAACTGAGCCATTATCCGAAGCCCCTTTGCGTTGACACAACTTGCGGCTAAGGTTAGACTTAACAGTTTTTATAGCCCTCTTTTTCGCTTAATTATCAGCACACATGGATCAAACGCTGGTACAACTAGGCCGATTACTGCTCGAATCAGTGCCAACGGTTATCTTGTTGATGCTGCTGTACGGCCTTTATACGGTCATCGTTCACAACCCTTTACAGCGGGTACTGGCCGAACGCCGGAACAAGACGGAAGGTGCGATTGAGCGGTCACGCGCCGATGTTGCGGCCGCAGATGCGCGCACGGCCGAATATGAGCAGAAACTCCGCGAGGCACGTGCAGCGATATTTCGTGCGCAGGAAGCGCGCCGGCAAGCGGCAGTGCAGTCTCGCACCAATGCTATGAATGAAGCGCGCACAAAGGCACAAGAGCAGGTGGAAACGGCGAAGACCGATATTGAGAAGGACAGGTCTACAGCCGAAACCGGCCTTGAAGCGCAGGCGCAGTCTTTAGCGCAAGAGATTATCCGGCGCGTGCTTGCGCCAGCGGAGGCGGCCCGCTGATGCTCTCGAAGCGAACGAAATCCGTTGCTCCGGCAGCCCTCGCAGTTCTCCTGGCATCTCTGGTTGGGTTGTTTTTCAACTTGCCGATTCAGGCGCAGCAGCAGCCCCCGGCGCCCGACCAGATTCAGAGCGCTGAGGAACCCGCACGAATGGGGCCCGGCCGGCAGTTGGTACATGAAAGCCGTGAAGCTGCCGGGCAAGAAAAAGATGAGATGGATGAGTTCAAAACGTCAGCATCAGTGCGGCTGATCTCGCGGATCAGTGGCCTCGATCTGAAAGGGGCCTACTGGCTGAGCCTGCTAACGAATTTTGGCGTGATTGTGATCGTGTTTGTGTGGGCCGGGCGCAAGTATCTTCCCGGCATGTTCCGCGACCGAACGGCAGCGATTCAAAAAGCGATGCAGGAAGCGCAGAAGGCCAGCGAAGAAGCGCGGCAGAAGCTGGCGGAGATTGAGGCGCGCCTCCAGAAGCTGGACGTGGAAATCGGGGCCATTCGTGACGCTGCCGAAAAAGAGGCAGCGGCGGAAGTGGCGCGGATCGAGGCGGCTGCCCGGGAAGACGCGCACAAGATCATCGTTGCGGCCGAACAGGAGATTGGCGCGGCGGCCAAAGCGGCGCGCCGTCAACTGACCGCGCACGCGGCCGACCTGGCAGTCGGGCTGGCGAAAAAGCAGATTCGCGTGGATGCCGGAACGGATCAGAATCTGGTGCGGAATTTTGCCTCCCAGTTGACCGCGTCGGCCGATGGAATTTCCTCCAACGGTTCGGGAAAGGACGGAAACTGAGGCGTGGCTTCGGTGGCCAACACGTATGCCCGGGCATTTGCGGACGTGGTGTTCCATGAACATCTCGACGCCGGCCGTGCGACAAGCGGATTGCGGCAGATCGCGCAGTTGTTTGGCGAGAGCGTTGAGTTGCGGCGGGTCTGGGAGAATCCAGCAGTTCCGGCGGATCAGAAGCGCAAACTGCTTGATGCGATTGTGCAGCGGGATGGGATTGAACGCGCGGTGCGGAATCTGATTGCCGTGCTGATTGATCACCGGCGGTTGCATTTTCTTCCGCGAGTCGTGGAGCAGCTCGAGAAGGAACTGGATGAGCGGATGGGATTCGCGGAAGCGCAGATTTCGAGCGCACGCGAGCTCAGCGAATCGGAGAAGAAGACGATTGAAGCGCAGATCGCAAGAACCACGGGCAAGAAGGTTCGAGCGCAGTATGGGCTGGATGCATCGCTTTTGGGCGGTGCTGTGGTTCGGGTCGGCAGCACGATTTACGACGGTTCGGTAAAGGGTCAGCTGGAGAAGATGAAAGAGGCAATCACGGCATAGCTACTGAGCCGAACCTTTTCAGCAAAAAGAATTCCCTGCCGTCGCACGTGAAAGGCAGGAGTGAAAAAATCCTTCGACGCGCGTTGGCCGTTACGGTGTAACGATCAAAGCTTGCTCAGGATGACAATACTCAAGTTTTAGTAACGGCTGAGAGCTGATTCTATGGCGCAAATCAAAGCAGACGAAATTACAAAACTGATTCGCGAGCAGATCGAGAATTATGAGTCATCGATCTCCGTGGACGAAACCGGCACCGTCATCACGCTGGGCGACGGCATCGCCCGCGTGTACGGGCTCGACAAGGTCATGGCCGGCGAACTGTTGCAGTTCCCGCACGGCGTAGCCGGAATCGCCATGAACCTGGAAGAAGACCAGGTCGGCGTGGTGCTGCTCGGCGAGTACACCGAAATCAAAGAGGGCGATGAGGTCAAGCGTACTGGACGCATCATGAGCGTTCCCGTTGGCGATGCGCTGATTGGACGCGTGGTGAATTCGCTGGGCCAGCCGATCGACGATAAGGGGCCAATCAGCAGTGACAAGTTCATTGCGCTCGAGCGCCTCGCCCCGGGCGTCATCGATCGGCAACCGGTGCGCGAGCCGATGGCGACTGGATTGAAGGCGATCGACAGCATGATTCCGATCGGCCGCGGCCAGCGCGAGCTGATCATCGGCGACCGGCAGACAGGAAAGACCGCCGTCGCGCTCGACACCATCATCAACTCCAAGGGCAATGATCTTATTTGTATTTACAACGCGATCGGGCAGAAACGGTCGTCGATTGCCCAGGTGGTCAAGATTCTGGAAGACGCTGGAGCGATGGAGTACACGATCGTCGTGGCCGCTTCGGCTTCGGAGCCCGCGCCGATGCAGTACATTTCGCCATACGCGGCTTGCGCGATGGGCGAATATTTCCGTGACACCAAGCGGCATGCGCTGGTGATCTACGACGATCTTTCGAAGCACGCGGCATCGTATCGTGAAATCTCGTTGCTCCTGCGGCGTCCACCGGGGCGCGAGGCCTATCCCGGAGACGTCTTCTACCTCCACTCGCGGTTGCTGGAACGCGCGGCGAAGCTGAGTGACAAGAACGGCGGCGGATCGCTCACGGCGCTGCCGGTCATTGAGACGCAGGCAGGCGACGTTTCCGCCTACATTCCGACCAACGTTATTTCGATTACCGATGGCCAGATTTACCTGGAAACCGATTTGTTCAACCAAGGAGTGCGTCCGGCGGTGAACGTGGGTTTGTCGGTCAGCCGCGTCGGCGGCAGCGCGCAGATCAAGGCCATGCGGCAGGTGGCAGGAACCTTGAAGCTGGAACTGGCACAGTACCGCGAACTGGCGGCGTTCGCGCAGTTTGGCAGCGATCTGGACAAGGCGACGCAGGCGCAGTTGAATCGCGGGCAGAGGCTCGTTGAATTGCTCAAGCAGAATCAGTTTTCGCCACTGCCGTTCTCGAAGCAGATTCTGATCATCATGGCGGGAACCGGCGGCTTCCTCGATGATCTGCCGGTCAATCAGGTGCGAGACTTCGAGAAAGAGCTGTATAAGTACGTTGACACGACGAACGCCGGGCTGTTGCGCACCATCATGGAGAAGAAGGTTCTCGATGATCAGCTCAAAGCGCAGATGCAGAATGTGATTAAAGAAGCGAAGCAGCAGTTTGTGGCGCAGAAAGAAGCGGTAGCAAAGTAGCTCCGGGCTTTGGTCTTCGGCTTCAGTTAAGAGCTGATAGCCAGTAGCCAAAAGCAAATTCCATTCATGCCTAACATTCTCGACATACGGCGGCGGATTCGCAGCGTGATCAACACGCGGCAGATCACCAAGGCCATGAAAGTGGTCTCGGCAGCGAAGTTGCGGCGAGCGCAGGAGCGGGCACTCGCGGCTCGTCCCTATGCGCACATGCTGACCAATGTGTTGAAGTCGCTGGTGTCGCGCGCGGAGATTTACGATCCCGAGACGGGAGAGCCGAAGCATCCCTTGCTGGCGCAACGGCCGGAGCAGACGATTTTGCTGATCGTGGTGACGGGTGACAAAGGCCTGGCCGGTGCGTTTAACACCAACATCACCAAGGCAGCGGTACGCTTCCTGGATTCGAAGCCGGGCAAGAAAATTGACATTGAGGCTGTCGGGCGCAAAGGGCGCGACTTTCTGCGACGCCGATATCCGGCAGCGAAGGTGCAGACGCGAAGTCTGGCGGAGCTCGAAGAATCGACGGAGAAGGAGCAAGAGGCAGCGGAGCGCGCCGGGACGATCCAGATCACGGGCGAACATGTCGGCATTCTGGGTAAAGTCGAGTTTGCGCAGGCCAAGGCATTGGCTGAAAGCGTGATTGAGCGTTACTGCCGCGAAGAGATCGATTCCGTGTACGTGGTCTTCAACGAGTTCAAGTCAGTGATCGCGCAGCGGCTGATTGTGGAGCAGATTCTTCCCATCGAGGAGATTGGTGAACAGGCCGTGCGGCTTGCCGAAGAGCCCACGGAAGAAGAGAAGAAAAAAGCCAAAGAAGCGGCAGTGAGCGCCGGTGTGGGGATGCGAGGAACGGAAGGCGCGCCGGAGGAGGCATCGGAATTTGGAAACGCGCAAGTGGACTACATCTACGAGCAACCGCCGGGCGAGCTGTTCCGGGCGCTGTTGCCGAAATATGTGAGCATTCAAGTTTTTCGCGCGCTGCTGGAATCGGTCGCCGCCGAACATGCGGCCCGCATGACGGCCATGGATTCAGCGACCAACAATGCCACCGACATGATCGATTCGCTGACGCTGGCAATGAACCGGGCGCGGCAGGCGAAGATCACGAAGGAAATTATCGAGATCGTCAGCGGCGCTGCGGCAATGTGACCGCGCTTCGCGGGCGGGAGCGCAGCGTGTGCCCGCGGCGGTCATCCTGAGCGAAGCGAAGGATCTCGGGTACGCGGAGATGCGGGCAACAGGATTCGACGAGGTGTTATGCCAGAAAACATTGGACACGTGATTCAAGTAGCTGGACCGGCGGTGGACGTGCAGTTCGCCGAAGGGCATCTGCCTCCGATTTATGAGGCTGTGAAAGTCGTCGACGAAGGCTTCAAGGTGCCCACGCCCATCAACGTCATTCTTGAAGTGCAACAGCATTTGGGCGAGGGCCGCGTGCGATGCATCGCCATGGAGCCGACCGATGGCATGGTGCGCGGGATGAAGGCCGTCGATCAGGGCGGGCCGATCTCCGTGCCCGTCGGCCGCGGCACACTTGGCCGCGTGATGAATGTGATCGGAGAGCCGGTCGATCAACTTGGGCCGATTGACTACAAGGAAAGACTGCCGATTCACCGCCTCGCGCCGGCCTTCGACGAGCAAGCCACGACGGCGGAGATGTTCGAAACTGGGGTGAAAGTCGTCGATCTGATCCAGCCGTTCTTGAAAGGCGGCAAGATCGGATTGTTCGGCGGCGCGGGGGTAGGCAAGACCGTCGTCATCATGGAATTGATCAATAACGTCGCCAAGCAACACGGCGGCTACTCGGTTTTTGCCGGAGTTGGTGAGCGTACCCGCGAAGGAAACGACTTGTGGTTGGAGATGACCGAGTCGGGCGTCATCAAGCCAGGCAAGCCCGCGGAGTCGAAAGCCGCGCTGATTTATGGCCAGATGACCGAGCCTCCTGGTGCACGTCTGCGCGTGGCGCTGACCGGTTTGACGGTCGCCGAATATTTTCGCGATGCCGAAGGCGCCGACACGCTGCTGTTCATCGACAACATCTTCCGCTTTACGCAGGCAGGATCAGAAGTTTCGGCATTGCTGGGCCGCATGCCCAGCGCCGTCGGTTACCAGCCAAATCTGGCGACGGAAATGGGTGAATTACAGGAGCGGATCACGTCGACCAAGAAGGGTTCTGTCACTTCGGTGCAGGCGATCTACGTGCCCGCTGACGACTTGACCGACCCGGCTCCGGCGACGACTTTCGCCCACCTCGACGCCACCACGGTGCTTTCGCGTGCGTTGACGGAAATTGGAATTTATCCGGCCGTTGATCCGCTGGCCTCGACCTCGCGCATTCTCGATCCGCGCATTGTTGGCCAGGAGCATTACGACGTGGCCCAGTCGGTCAAGAAGACGCTGCAGACCTACAAAGATTTGCAGGACATCATCGCGATTCTGGGCATCGACGAGTTGAGCGAAGATCAGAAACTCACGGTCGCCCGCGCGCGCAAGATTCAGCGATTCCTCTCGCAGCCATTCCACGTTGCCGAGCAGTTTACCGGCGCGCAGGGGCGCTATGTGAAGATCGCCGACACGGTAAAAGGTTTCAAGGCAATCGTGGAAGGGAAATACGACGACATCCCCGAGCAGGCTTTTTATATGAAAGGCCCCATCGAGGAAGTGCTGCAAGCCGCGGAGAAGATGAAGGCGGCAGCGTAGAAAACCAGCCGTCGGCTATCAGCCGTCAGCTCTC
>Ga0335072_10006477_pt1 | contig 17102 bp, 13 predicted proteins | sample Lox_Sample_21_FD_206725 | JGI IMG/M metagenome (GOLD analysis project Ga0335072, IMG submission 206725) | Soil microbial communities from Loxahatchee National Wildlife Refuge, Florida, United States - Lox_Sample_2.1 | ecosystem: Environmental > Terrestrial > Soil > Wetlands | place: USA...
CACGGACGGCAATCTGGGCGCACAACTGCTAAAGCTCGAGGACGCCGGCTACGTGGCTCTTAAAAAGAATTTCGTGTTGCGCAAGCCGCAGACGGTTTATCGCATCACGGAAAGCGGTCGCCGAGCGCTCGCCGAATACGTCCGCGCATTGAAACAATTGCTTGGGCCAGCTGTCGATCGGTAGACGTTCTGCAAATTTTCGCCAAAGCCCCCGGAGCAGAGGCACGCCATTTACACTTTCGCTGGCCTCAACACCCGCGGTCTTATCTACGGAGACATCAATGCGGCAAGTAATCCAGGTTCGGAGCAAAATGCCAGGACATTCTCATTACGGTTGCCGCTTTGAAAAGCCGGGTGCCCGGTTATGAGAATCGGCGCTTACATCCATGGCATTGCAGCGGTCGCTTACGGCGTCACGGACCTTGTTTGGGTGAGTTTGATCCCTCCGGCCAGCCCCTGCAGGCGTGAGGCGACCACGTTGCCTGAGTGCTCTTCGCAAAAGCGCGCGAATCCGCAGATCCAACGCTCAGTAAGCCATTTGACGAACTTCTCGCCAGCCATCGCACTATCGCGGACACCGACGCAGTAATAGTCAATCTCAATCAGCGTCCCGCCCTGTTCGCGATCCACAAAGCGAATTGTACGGTGCGAGGCGAAACCACTCTCATCGCTATGCCCCACATAGCTGACCATTCGGGCCGATTCACACTTCTCTACAACATATCGTATCTTTTCGTTTCGGCTGTTTCGGACCCTTCCCACTATGCTGGCGTTGCTGGCCCAAGGAGAGCCCTCCCATCGCAGGCCTTCATACACGTCTGAGCACACATGCCAGTTCTCGATGTCGGAAAAGAGCGCCCAAACGTGTTCCCTATCAAGCTCTGTCGAAACCGAGCAATATAGATGCGCAGACATAAAAAAATCCCGAAGGGCTCTTTCCCGTCTACCCCCTGCGAGCTACAACCTCAAGCCCGAAGAAAAATGAATAACTTTCTAATGTTCAATTCTGTCCGCCCAAATCGGGAATGGATGTGACTCGAATCACACGCCCAGTTACCCAAGGGCACACATGAACTGTGATTGTTATCACAGAGGCGCTGACCGCTATAACTGATCCGAATGAGAAGATCGAAGCGCAACTGTATGGGATTGAAAGCATTCAGCACGACTCGTCCCATGTTGTTCGTCTGGTGTTTTGCCGAGTGGTCTATGCCAGGCTGACGGCCGGAAGAGTCGGGGCGCGGATGGTCCCAATCGACCGGTTCAAGGGTTTATTCGGTGTCGCCGCGGAGGACTTTTCGGGCTCCTTATGACGAGAAGATCAACAACATTGTTTAGAGGCTGGCGATGGTTACGTTTGCGAATTTCGGGTCTCAATCTGGCCGCGCTATCGACATCCATGTACCACGCCAGTCCGAGCCCGCCGATATTCTGATCTGTGATCTGTTGCAGCGGACTGAAGTGTCCCTCGTCGAAAGTACGCCCGTTGAGCAGCCAGTTCGCGCCTACGTCCGCACCCGCGGCCACGCGCCCTTCGTTTACATTTCCCGCCTTCGGCGGACTATCGGCGGAAATCTTCCCAAGGCCGATCATCATTGCGCTCATGGCCAACACAGTGAAAACGGGTGGGGCGACCTGCCACCTGCTTGCCTCTGATTTTCGGCTATTTTGCCTCGAGCCGTTGTGCTAGGCTGGCCTCCGACAGCGGTCGGGACCATCACTGGTTATTCCTCGGCAGTACATTTCCAACAGTTGACATTTGAGGAGGTTTTTATGCCAATCGGGAAACGAGCGTTGGCGGAATTCTTTGGAACGTTTTGGCTGGTTTTCGGCGGATGCGGAGCAGCGGTGCTGGCCGCAGCCTATCCGGGACTGGGCATCGGGTTTGCCGGAGTCGCTTTGGCGTTCGGATTGACGGTTCTCACGATGGTCTATGCCGTGGGCCACATGTCCGGCGGCCATTTCAATCCGGCCGTGAGTCTTGGACTTGCAGTTGGAAAACGATTCTCAGCTTCCGACCTTGTGCCCTACGTGATCGCGCAAGTGGCGGCCGCGATCGCGGCGGCGGGTGTTCTCTACGTGATCGCCAGCGGACGTGCAGGGTTTGATGTACATGCCGGTTTCGCCTCGAACGGCTACGGCGCGCACTCGCCCGGCGGTTATTCTCTGCTTGCCGGCTTCGTGGCCGAAGTTGTGCTTACGGCATTCTTCCTGATCGTCATCATGGGCGCAACCGACGATCGTGCACCGAAAGGATTTGCTGGACTGGCCATCGGTCTGTGCCTGACCCTCATTCATTTGGTCTGCATTCCCGTAACTAATACCTCGGTGAATCCGGCGCGGAGTACCGGACCTGCGCTCTTCGCAGGTGGCTGGGCCTTGCACCAATTGTGGATGTTCTGGGTAGCGCCCCTGATTGGCGGAGCGCTGGGCGGCGGCATCTACTGCGTGATATTTGGCGTGCAGAGAAAAGCAAAACCGGTTGTGGAACCGATGCCGACCCGAGTCACGGCGTAACAGGTTCGGGATTCCCGCGCAATCGAGCCACCAGCGAGCGGCGGCAAAGCCGGTCGGACGCCCTGCCTCCGCATCTGAAAAGTCAAAATCCCCACCCTGTCTCGCAGAAGGCGCGAGACAAGGACGGGGCACCCCGCTTAGTATTCCGCTAGATCTTTCATCGCCAGATACAGATCATTCGGTTGGGGCAAAATGGCGTCTTCCAGAATCGGCTGGTAGGCAACGAAAGTGTCTTTGGCGGCGACGCGGCGGATCGGGGCATCGAGCTTGTCGAAAAGCTGGTCGGCGATGCGGGCGGCAATCTCAGCTCCGTATCCCCAACTGAGTGAATCTTCGTACGCAACCAGCACGCGGCTGGTTTTCTCGACGGAAGCTGCGATTGCGTCCCAGTCGAATGGATTGAGGCAGCGAAGATCGATAATCTCCATGCTCAGCCCCTGCTCGCGCTCGAGCTTTTGTGCGGCTTGCAGCGCGCGGGGAACAACAGCGCCATAAGTGACCACGGTCAGATTCTCGCCCGGATGCACGACTTTCGCTTTGCCGAACGGAATCATGTACTCGGGCCCAGGATACGGCGCCCGGCCGTAGGATTCGCGATAGAGGCGCTTGTGCTCGAGGAACAGCACCGGATCATCGCAGCGGATCGCAGTGCGCAATAACCCCGCGGCATCAAGCGCGTTTGACGGGAAAACCACGCGCAGGCCGGGAATATGCGTGAAGATGCTCTCGCCGCACTGCGAATGATAGATGGCGCCGCCGGTGAGATATCCGCCAATGGCGACGCGAATGACTGCAGGGCTGGAGAATCCATTGTTCGAGCGCCAGCGGATGGTGGGCAGTTCGTCGCGCAATTGCATCATCGCCGGCCAGATGTAGTCGAAGAATTGAATTTCGACCACCGGCTTCAGGCCGCGGGTGGCCATGCCAGTGGCGCGGCCGACAATCGCGGCCTCAGCTAGCGGCGCGTTGAAAACGCGATCGCCGCCGAACTCGGATTGCAGCCCGTAAGTCAGCTTGAAGACTCCGCCCTTGCCTTTCACCAGCTTGCGTTTCAAGTATTCTTCGCGGCTGGCATCGGCGACGTCTTCGCCGAAGATGACGATGCGCTCGTCGCGTTTCATTTCGTCGCGGAGCGTGGCCGTGATGAGATCGGCCATGGTTTTGGCCGCGGGCTTCTTGGCGTCGGACGCGGCTTCGACCGCGGGCTGCGTTGCGAACGCGGAGGACGTCGGATCGATATCCGGCGAGTAAATGTATTTCGTGATCGATTCGGGAGCGGGTGGCAGCGCTTCCAACGCGCGATCGACGGCAGCTTGCAGCTCGGCCTCAACTTCCTTTTCCAGCTGATTGATTCCTTTGTCGTCGAGGATGCCTTCGCGCAGAAGGAACATCTGCGTGCGTGAAACGGGATCGCGCGCGGCGTCGCGTTCGCGCTCGACGTCGGGACGATAAAGGCGCTCGTCGTCGGAGAGCGAGTGCGAATACGGACGGATCACGTGCGCGTGGACGAATGCCGGGCCATGCTCCTCGCGGCAGTAGCGTACGGCACGCTGAAAGGCTCCGTAGCTCGCGACGGGGTCGGTGCCATCGACTTCTTCGAAGTGGAAGTTGGGAAATCCGGAGACCAGGCGCGATATGCTGCCGCCGGCGGTTTGCACTTCTACCGGTACGGAGATGGCATAGCCGTTGTCTTCGACACAGAAGATCACTGGCAGCTTGCCGAGCGCGGCAGCGTTCATGGCTTCCCAGAATTCGCCTTCGCTCGATGTGCCGTCGCCCAGAGAAACGTAAGTGACTTCGTCGCCCTGGTAGCTGACGTCTTTGAAGTATCGATAGTCGGGTGCCCCACTTCTTCCCGCTGCCGGGAGAAGTGGGTCTTTTGGCATTTCTGCTGCCTTTGGATGGCGAGCGAAATATCGTCCGGCTTCCGCGCAGCCGATCGCTTGCAGAATTTGGGATCCCGTCGGCGAAGATTGCGTCACGATATGCAGCCCGGGATAGCTCCAGTGCGAAGGCATCTGGCGCCCGCCGGAACTGGGATCATCCGCTGCGCCGACGCCCTGCAGGAACATCTGGTATGGCTCGACGCCCAGCGCGAGGCAGAGTCCTCGATCGCGGTAATAGGGATAGAACCAGTCGTAGCCGGGCTTCATGGCGAGACCGGCTGCGACACCGATGGCTTCGTGGCCAGCGCCCGACATCTGGAAGAAGATTTTTTGCTGCCGCTTGAGCAGGATCTCGCGGTCATCGATACGCCGCGAGGTGTACATCAGGCGATAGGCGTGGATAAGCGCGTCGCGAGTGAGCCCTTCGTAGGATTTGTTTTTTTTTGTTCCGTTGGCCGCGAGGGCCAGCTTGGGATCCGTCTTTGTGGTCGCCATCCAGTTGCCTGATCGTTCCTGGTCTTCTTGCTTGGCCGTGTTTCCGCCAACTTAAATTGGATGCTCGCGGCCGGGCGCCGGTTTTAGAACATCGGAGCCCAGATCAGCGCAACCGCGCGCTGAACTGTTGCATTGTAAATGTTGAGTCCAAGTAGGGAAAGAAAACTTTGGTTTCCGACCCTCGCGGCTGTTTGCCACGGAGGCACGGAGTGTCTTAAACACACAGAGCACGAAAGGCGCTCGAAGGAAACAACCGCTTTAAGACTTCGTGTTGCTTCGTGTTGCTCCGTGTCCTTACCGGATTATTGAATTCAGGGCATTGCCCGCCGTGGTTTAGGGCTGACGGCTGCGTGCCGAGTGCTTTATTCTGAAGAGCTCATGATTCGCATCCGGCGGGTTTTTGCCCCTCACACGATTAGATTGGTCATCTTCGATCTGGATGGCACGCTGGTCGATTCGCGGCTGGATCTGGTGCACTCGGTCAATGCGGCGCTGCGGCATATTGAACGGCCTGAACTTCCCGACGATGTGATTGCCAGTTATGTGGGGGATGGGGCGCCGATTCTGATTCAGCGGGCGCTCGCGGCTGAGGCGCAGGATGAAGCGCTGGTCCGACGCGGGCTGGAATTCTTTTTGTCGTATTATCGGGCGCACAAGCTGGATCATACGAAGATTTATCCCGGCGTCATCGAGGCGCTCGCGGCAATTCAGGATTCGGCCAATGGCACGCCGCGCAAGATGGCGGTGCTCACAAATAAGCCAGTGAATCCTTCGCGTGCGATCGTGCAGGAACTGGGCCTGGGCAAATTCTTTTCGCAGGTTTATGGCGGGAACAGTTTCGCCACCAAGAAGCCGGAACCGGAAGGCGCGCGCGTGTTGCTGGAAGAAAGTGGCGCGCTTCCGCAACAGGCGGTGATGGTGGGCGATTCGCATGTCGACATTCGGACCGGGTTGAACGCGGGCATGTATACGGTGGGAGTAACTTACGGATTCGCGCCACACACGCTTGAGGCTGAACCGGTCGACGTGCAGGTCGATACGCCGGAGGAACTGGCGGAGGTGTTCGCGGCTTCCGTGCGAAAAGCGTGAACCGCGAAGGCACGAAAAGCACGAAGCAACCTGTTCCGTCCACGGGTCGGTGCGTCGTCGGTTCCTTCGCATCGGGATTATGGTTTTGCCGACGACCAGCGACCGACGAGAAACGACATTTGGCACACAACTAACGAATGAACTCCAACCACTTCGGCTCAAATCTCGGATTTACTCCAAAAGAGCTCCGCAAGCTGCGGAGCATGAAAGATCCGCATGGAATTCAGAAATTCCTGGACGACACGCCCTATCATCTGGAAGACACGGCGTGGTCGCCGCGGCGCGTGCTGGCTGAGCAGACGGCGCATTGTCTGGAAGGCGCGATCTTTGGGGCGGCCGCGCTGCGCGTGAATGGGTATCCGCCTCTGCTGCTGGATTTCGAGGCCGATCACGACACTGACCACGTGATCGCCGTTTTTCGCGAGGACGGCTGCTGGGGCGCCGTGGCGAAATCGAATTACGCCGGATGCCGCTGGCGCGAGCCGATTTACCGCACAGTGCGCGAACTGGCGCTCAGCTACTTCAATGCATATTTCAATTTGCGGCGCGAACGCACGTTGCGGCGGTATTCCGCCCCGGTCAATCTGAAGCGATTCGATCGCCAGCACTGGATGACGACCGACAAGCCCGTCTGGTTTATCGTCGATCACCTGTTTGAGATCAAGCATTATTCCCTTCTAACCAAAGCGCAGGAGAAGCGACTGCACCGCGTCGATGAACGGCTGTTTCAGTCGGAGTGTTTGGGAAAAGCGTACAAGCAGCCGCAGTAAGACGAAACTTATAGACGACGGTGCAGTCTAAAGCTTTCGAGCTCTGCAGACGATAATTACAGTACGAGCACTGGGCTGCGCCTCGCAGCGTGTAATGGGATCAGAGGATCGGGCGCTTGCCCACATTATCTCGTGCTGGAGCAGCACTTGGAAGTTTCCCAATCGCTCGATAGTTGGTCCGCGAGCGGATTTGTCGAGGCCCGCCGCTCTCCGCGGTACAAGCTCGAAACGGCCATCCTCATCTACGCGCGCAATCAGGCGGTCGTGCGCGGATACACGGTCGACATCAGCGAATCGGGAATCGCGGCCATGCTGATGGACGAGATCCATCTCAACGAAGTCGTCCGGCTGGAATTCTCCTTGCCCGCCGGAAATGTCGAACTGATGGCCGTTGTTCGCCAGCACAACGCCTTTCGCTATGGCTTCGAGTTCATCGAGAAGGGCTCTGCCCGCGATCTGATCAGCCGCACTTGCCGGGATCTGGCCGTCGAACAGTCGCTGTGCCATGTCCACACCGAATGAGCTTCTACAGCTCTGCAACCAACTTCCACCGAAAAACGTAGAATAACCGAATGCAGTTCTCAGCCGGATTCTCTTTCGCGGTCCTGGCTTTGGCGGCGTGCTGCTGGGCGCAGAACACCTCGCCTTCTGCCGCCGACACCTCGACGACGCCTCCGCCCGCATCGACGGCCGTCCGGTCCAAACTCGATCTCACGCCCGATGCCAACGGCAAGCTCTCGCAGGAGCAAATGCAGCAATTGTTTCACGTGGTCGCCGATAAAGACATGGAGAATGACAAGCGGGTGCGCGACTACACCTACACCGAGCGGGATGTCGACCACAAGCTCGACGGCAAGGGCAATACGAAATCCACCGAAGTGAAAACCTATGACGTGCTGGAGATCTACGGCGAACAAGTGCAGCGGCTGATTGCAAAAGATGACAAGCCACTCGACGCCAAAGAGGCGGCTAAAGAAGACGCGAAGATTCAGAAGATCATCGACAAGCGCAAGAACGAGTCTGACGCCGAGCGCGAAAAGCGCGAAAAGAAAAAAGAAAAAGACCGCGAAGACGACCGCAAGTTCGTCCGCGAGGTCGCCGACGCGTACAACTTTACTTTGGTCGGAACGGAACTGCTCGATGGGCGCGACGCGTGGGTGATCGATGCCGAACCGCGTCCTGGCTTCGAGCCCCACATGAAGGACGCGAAATTTCTGTCCAAGTTCCACGGCCGCGTGTGGATCGATAAGTCGGACCTGCAAATGGCCAAGCTCGATGTGGAGGCCATCGACACGGTTTCTCTGGGATGGGTGCTCGCTCGCATTCACAAAGGCACGCGGGTAATGGTCGAGCAGACACGCGTGAATGATGAAGTCTGGCTGCCCCAACACGTTACCTTCAAGCTCGACGCACGCATCGCGCTTTTCAAGGGCTATCTCATGGACGGCGAGCAGACTTACAGCAACTACAAGAAATTTCGCACTTCCGCCAGGATTGTCGGCTATGGCGAAGTGAAGGATCCTCAGTCGTCGGAGCCTCAGAAATAGTTGCGGCAGACAGGCCAAATTCGGGTTTGCAGGGATTTTTTTCGTCTTGGCAAGATCTGCGTTCAAGACTCTCACTGCGGAGTTCGCGAAGAAATGCGGCGAAGATCACGAACAAGCGCAACAGTCGCTCTTGCGTAGTCACGCTATGGTTTTATAATGCGGCTTCCGGGGCCTGAGCATCGTTGGCGCCGGAGTTCCGTGGTTCTTTCGAGGCCTTCATGTCTTCTTCAGACTCTTCCAATTCGCTCACACGTCGTGATTTGATTCGATCCGGTTTGGCGGCGTCGGCAATGCCTTTGATGCCCAGCTCGATTCGCCGAGCGCAAGCGCTGCTGGCGGCTTTTCCTGAAACAAGTGCCGCTTCGCCCGCCGTCGCTCCCCGTGAACAACTTCTATTCGACTTCGGATGGAAATTCTTCATGGGCAACGGAATCGATCCGGCGCGCGATCTCGGATTTGGGATGAATCAAGAAGATTTTTCCAAGTCCGGCGATTTCGCATTTTCCACCGCCAAGTTTGACGACTCCAGTTGGCGCTCGCTGAATCTGCCACACGATTGGGCGGTCGAACTTCCGTTTGTCCACGACGACGAGCAACAGTCGCATGGCTACAAGCCGCTGGGGCGCCGCTACCCGGAAACCAGCATTGGGTGGTATCGGCGCACGTTCGATATTCCACCCGAGGATTCCGGCCGCCGCATCAGCCTGTTATTCGACGGTGCATTCCGTGACGCATTAGTTTTTCTGAACGGATATTTCATCGGCCGCAATAACAACGGCTACGCGCCGTTCCTTTTCGATCTCACCGATTTTCTCAATTACGGCGGCAAGAATTATCTCGTCGTTCGCATGGACGCCAGCTTCGGCGACGGATGGTTCTACGAAGGCGCGGGCATTTATCGGCACGTGTGGCTGATCAAGACCGACGCGCTGCATCTGGGGAATTGGGACAGCTTCGTGCAGACGACGCTCGCGGGGAATAACGCTGTGCTCCTTATGTCCACCGTGGTAAAAAACCAAAGCACGGAGGTAGAGCACTGCCGCGTGCGATGGCAGGTCCTCAATCCCGCTGGGAAGGTGGTGGCCACCTCGGAAAGCAACTCACAACCGTTAACGGCGGACGAAGCGATGCCGTTTACGGGAAAGGCGATTCTGAGCAATCCTACGCTGTGGTCGCCCGACAGTCCGAACTTGTATACCGCCGTTGTGACGGTTGAATCCGGCGGCAAGCCACGCGACGCCGAGCGCATCACCTTCGGCGTCCGCGACATAAAATGGGACGCCGACAAGGGCTTCTTCCTCAACGGCAAGCGCGTCGAACTCAAAGGCACGTGCAACCATCAGGATCATGCCGGAGTCGGTGCCGCCCTTCCCGATCGCTTGCAGGCATTTCGTCTCGCGGTGTTGAAAGAGATGGGAGGGAACGCCGTCCGCACTTCGCACAACATGCCCACGCCGGAGTGGGTCGAGGCCTGCGACCGCATGGGCATGATGATGATGTGTGAAACGCGCCAGATGAGTTCCAATCCCGAAGGCCTGGCGCAGCTCGAAGCGATGATCAAGCGCTACCGCAACTCGCCCTCGATCATTCTCTGGTCGGTGGGCAACGAAGAGTGGATCATGATGTACCAGCCTCAGGGCGTCCGCGTGGTCGACGAAATGATCAAGCGCAGCCACGAACTCGATCCGACCCGCCTGTGTACAGCGGCCGTGAATACCGCATTCCAGACGCACTTTCCCGAGCAACTCGACGTGATGGGATACAACTACAACCTCGGCGTGATTGACGAGTGGCACAAAGCGCATCCGAACAAGCCAAGTGTCGGATCCGAAACCGCGAGCACGGTTTCGACGCGCGGCATTTACTCCACCGATAAGTTGCGCAATTGGGTGAGCGCTTACGATTTGAATCACACCTCGTGGTCAGAACTCGCCGAGCAGTGGTGGAAATTCTATGCGGCGCGGGAATGGGTGGCGGGCGGCTTTGCCTGGACAGGATTTGATTATCGCGGCGAACCGACGCCGTATGGATGGCCGTCGATCAACTCGCAGTTCGGCATCGTCGATACCTGCGGATTTCCCAAAGACAATTTCTTCTACTACAAGGCATGGTGGGGATCGGAGCCGGTGCTGCATCTGTTTCCGCACTGGGACTGGGCGGGACGCGAGGGTGAGCCCATTTCCGTGTGGGTGCATTCCAATCTCGATTCGGTCGAACTGTTCCTGAACGGACGGAGTCTGGGATCGCAGAAGATCGAGCCGCTCACGCATCTGGAATGGAGTGTGAAATATGAGCCGGGCGTGCTCGAAGCACGCGGAACAAAAGACGGCAAAGTAGTGCTCACTTCGAAACGCGAGACTAGCGGAAAACCGGAGTCGATCCGCCTGACCCCGGATCGCACCGAGATCGACGCCGATGGAAACGATGTTTCCGTGATCACGGTCGAAGCTTTGGACGGCCAGGCCCGCGCCATTCCAGTCGCGGACTATCCGATCAAGTTCAAAGTCAGGGGCGAAGGCGCGCTGATCGGCGTCGGCAACGGCGATCCAAATTGCCAGGAATCCGACAAAGAACCGCAGCGCCGTTTGTTCAACGGCCTGGCGCAAGTCATCCTGCAGGGCACGCGCACTCCGGGAACGATCACGGTCGAAGCGTATACAGAACAGCGGCCTGGGCCGAAGTTGCCTTCGACCACGGTGACGATTACCACAAGAAAAGTCGATCTCCGCCCGTCAGTCGCGTAAAGAATGCTCGGTCACGGCTGCCCATCCATGTCGCGTTCTTTGCGACGGAATGGAGATTGTGACTTACGAACGAACCGCTGCTTAAGCCCATCTGTCATCCCGAGCAGAGCAGAATTGGCGCTTTTTCCGTCAACTCTGCGCAGTCGAGGGATCTGCTTCCGGCTTAATCAAACTCCGTGAGGCTCATTAACCATCCGCAGCACTTTCCCGATCCCATCTTTGAATTCGTGCTCGGGCGTAATCAGGCTCAAGACCAAATACCCATCGCTTGGGAAATCGTAAAAGTGTCCGGGATGCACCAGCACAGACTCGCGCAGCAGCAATTCAATGCAAAGATCTTCATCCGATCGCGTGACTGGAACGCGCAACACGGCGTACCATCCTCCCTCGACGCATAACCGCTCACAATTTTTCTGTGCCGCGAGTTGACGATCGAGTTCCTCCAGATTCGCCTGCACGCGCGCTCGCAATTGGCGCTGTATGCTGTGTCGTTGCTCCAGCAACTTGGGCACTGCCCACTGCACTGGCGCGTTCATCGACAAATACGTGTCGGCGATAACTTCGAGCCGCGCCATTGCCGCCGCCACTTCGTCACGCGACCCACTCGTCGCGACCCACGCGACCTTGATCTGAGGCAGAGCAGAAATTTTCGAGAGCCCACTCAGGGTAAAAGTCAGGACATCTGCATTTGCGGCCAAGCTCGCGTGCTTCTCACGATCGAGGCCGTAATCCAGAAAAACTTCGTCCGCGATGAGCGAGAGCCCGTGCTTGCGGCACAACGTGTTCAGTTCCTGCAGTTCCGCCGGCTTGATGTACGATCCAGTCGGATTATTGGGATGCACCACCACTACTGCTCGCGTTCGCGCCGTAACCGCCCGCTCCAGGGAATGAAAATCGATCTGCCAGCCATGATCGTAGATCAGCGGATAGGGGACGAGCTTCACATCCTGCAAATCGGCGAGAAACTCAAATAGCGGATAGCTCGGCTTCGGCACCAGCAGTTCATCCCCGGGATTCGATAGCAGACGGAAAACAAACGAATATCCCTCGCTGGTGCTGGTGGTCAGAACGATTTGCTCGGGATCGACATCGCAATTGTGATCGGAGCGGTAGTATGCGCCGACCGCTTCCCGGGCTGCGCGCAAGCCTTTCGGCTGCGGATCGTAGTCGAGCGCCTCGGGCGAACTAAGCGTGTTCAAAATCGCCGGCGCGTCATATCGCAGTCCGACGCGCGTGGGATTGGAAACGGTCAAATCGAGAATGCGCGCGCCATTTCGACGAACATCTTCGAGAGTCTCGGTGAGCCGGTTCTGCGCCAGCTTCCAACCGGTGCGCTCAGAAAACATGTCGAGATTGTAAGCGATGCATTCCGGGACTGTGTAGGGCGGCACTCCTGCTCGCTTCTTTCGCGCGGAGAGATCAGCTACAGAACCAAAACCCTTTGCCACGGAAGTCATGTCCCGTCATTCTCAGAACTTCCCGAAATCCACAGGCCTGCTGTGACGGATGTCGTTGCCTTCCGCATCCGGATCTCGCGTGTATTGACAGACATTGTGTTCCTCGCGAGATCCCTCGGCCCGCTGGTAAAAACGTGGCCTTCGGGATGACGCAGCAGGAATCCAGATTTCAAGCCGAGCCGCTATCCGCACCATTAGGTTCCGCTTCCATGCGGTGCTAGAATTCCTGTGACAAATCCTTCATATCGCAAGGAGGTTCCTGTGTACCGCTTGGCACTGGTTCTTCCCGCACTCCTCGTGTTCGCCTTCGCGCTTCCCGCACAGCAACAGCCCAACTCCACTTCAACCGCACAGAAAGGCGCGGCGTATGCCGCGATTCCGGTTTCCGCGGTGAAACAACCGAACCCGGTCAAAGCCACGTCGGAATCGATTGAGCGCGCCAAGAAATGGTGGACACTCGATTGCGCCATGTGTCACAACAAGAATGGCGACGGCAAAGGCGACACCGCCAAAGAGATGAAGCTCACGATCGCCGACTTCACCGATCCCGCCACGGTCAAGGACCACACGGATGGCGAGCTCTATTACGTCATCAAGAATGGTTACGGAGATATGCCTCCCGAAGGCGATCGCATCAAGACCGAAGAAGGCTGGGACCTGGTGAATTACGTGCGCTCGTTGTCGAAGAAAGGCGCGACCGAAGCCAAGACCGACAGCGAGACGAAGCCGCAGTAGCAGTGCGGTGGAACGACGCGCTCCAAAGGTGCAGCTTTGCGTCGCAAAACCGATCGACGCGCTCTGCGTGGGGACTGCCCCAGATTCCTTCGACTTCGCTCACAATGACAAACCGATGTTTAACCGGCGCGGCGCGAAGTGACTCGCCAATTCGCGGCCTGGGACTCATCGCTGCCTGAGGTCAGCAGTGCGACTACGCCGCGCAAACTCTCCCACGCCGCCTGATTCAAGGAAGGCTCGGCGCTGACGAGATCGCGAATCATCTCCCATGCAGCCATGTTCAGCGCACCCTCTGGCGGCATGCCCATGGCGAGCGAGACGGCGCATTGCGGGCAGAAGCAGATGCGCTGGGCCGTTGACTTCTGGCGCGGCTTCACGCCGACGGTTTGGGCGAACATGTAGACTGCAACTGATTTGTCTCCCGCTTCAATCTCACGACGGCAGCGCAGGCAAGATAAAGGTTGCACCGGACCTTCCTGACTGAAATATTGGGAATCGCTGATTTACTTTCCCCGACCGAACCAGCGATGCACAAGTATGAAGAAAGATTCCCGCTCAATCAGCGAAGGAATTCTGAGATTTCGGAGTTGGAGGAAATTCGGAGTTGAAGGAAAGATGAACCAAGGCTGCGATGTCATATTCCTGACGTCCCTCGAGATCTTCAATGAGGGAAAATTCCGGAGTGGACGTCATTCGACCTAATGCCGATTGTGCGTCAGATCTTAATGCAGTTGAGATGGATACTACTCGCGGTTCTCTGCGCTGCAATCATTCTGGTCTGGGCAGTCAGCCGATGGGCATGCAGCTCCCGTGGCATAAACATATTCACGAACTAATCTAAAATCACGGGCGTGAAAGTTGCGGGCGATTTACTTACGGACGGCCCATGCCATTCCGTCGGGACCTTTGCCGGTTTGAATGCGTCCCTCAATCTGGAGGGTTTCGAGATTGATTACCGAGACGTAATTGCCGCGGCTCACGGCTACGTACGCCAGGTGTCCGTCTGGGTTCATGAGGATCCCGGCCGAGCCGTCGCCGAGGTTGATGCGCTTAATTACTCCGCGGCTTCGGGCATCCATGACGACCAGATCGGTGCCGCCGAGCAACGAGATCAGGACATAGCGGCCGTCAGGGGTGAACTTGAGACGATTCGCGGATTTCACGTGTGCATCGACAGTCTGCACGACTTTCTTGGTGGCGATGTCGATGATCGATACGGTTCCGTCGTGCGCATTGGCTGCCCAGAGAACTTTGCCGTCGGGAGAGACGTCGAAACCTTCGGGGCCTTTGCCGACGGGAATGTGGGTCTCGGTCCATCCGGAGACATCGGCGTGCTTGTCGGGATCGATGATCGTGATGGTATTGGAGTTCACGTCGGAGGTGAAGATGTGACTCATGTCTGGCGCGACGACGAGCATATGAGTGCGGTTCTGGCCGATGCCCAAGATCCAATCAATATGCTGGGTTGCGGGATTGTAGCTGCCGATGACTTTGCTTCCTTCCACGGTGAAGTAGACTTTGCCGTTCACGAATTGCAGGCCGTGGGGGGCGAGCAACGGGCTCAGATCGACGGGAGGCAGCGCCTTTTGCGCGACCAGATCGACGACAGACAGGGTGTGCTGCGGCGAGGAGAACGCGCCGTAGTTCGAAATGTAAGCGTATCTTCCGTCGTCGGATGCGACCACCTCGTGAGGATCGGGCCCGGCCGCGACGCGCGCGACGACTTTCAGCGCCATGGGATCGACGATGGCGAGCGAGTGATCGTCCTTTTCGAGTACGAGCAGAGCGGGAGAAGGAGTCTGGGCGCGTGCGATGGTGGACGCAAGCAAGAAAACCAGCGGGCACAGAACAGCGCTTGCAACGAAGCTTCGCGAGTGCATTCATTCTCCTATGCTTTGAGAATTTGGACCCGTCAATCGTGGAACGTTGAGGTTCGCGAAGCTGATTAGCTTCCCGGACCGGCTAAAGCCGCGACTGATTTTGATGACTTGCGGCGCGGCTGGAAGCCGCACCCTTTCAAAGCATCGGCCTCTGGGAGTTTCTTGGTTCTACAAATGGCCTTGAAGGCCGTCCCATTCAAAACATAGCTTAGTCAAAGTTTTCCTAAGTCATCTTAGCGCCGCTTGGGACTGTGCCATCTGGAATCAGCGGCAGTGATCGCAGCCGGACCCCGGTCGCGTCGAAGATCGCGTTTGCAATCGCGGGAGCCAAGCCTACCAGCGGGCATTCTCCGGCGCCGACCGAGGGCTGGTCTTTGCGATCGAGCAGCACGGTTTCGATCACGGGAACATCGCTGAAGCGCGGCACGCGATACTCCGAGAGACGGTCGTTCAGGATCCTGCCATTGTCGAATTGGATTGCTTCGAAGAGTGCGCCGCCGAGTCCTTGAATGTTTGCGCCTTCGACCTGATTGCGGAGGCCATCGGGATTGACGATGGCGCCGCATTCGAAAGCGGTGACCACACGAGCGATTTTCACTTCGCGCGATTTTGGATCGACGTTCACTTCGACAAAGGTTGCGATGTATCCAAGCTTTTCGTAGCCGCCGCCCATGCCGCAGCCTTGTCCGGCGCTCTTGGTTCTTCCCCAACCGAACTTCTTCGATGCAGCTTCGAACACGGCGCGCAGCCGTTCCTCTTTCAGATTCTTGAGCCGGAATTCCAGCGGATCCATCTTGACGGCGTGGGCGAGTTCGTCCATGTGCGACTCGCGCGCGAAGTGGTTGGCCGTCGCGGCTAGAGCACGATACGATCCCTGGCGCAGCGGATATTTCGTAGGATGAAACACAATGCGTTGGTTCGCGATGTTGTAGTAGGTGCGAATTCCCGCCGAACCGGAGTTGTAGTTGTGAAATTCCCAGGCAGTGACTGTGCCGTCGCCCTGGACAGCCGCCTTGACTTCCATGACTCCGGCGGGACGGAAATAGGCCCAGGTGAATTCTTCTTCGCGCGTCCAGATGATTTTGACGGGACGCTTCGCAGCGCGGGCCAGCCGTGCTGCTTCTATGGCAGTCTCGCCCGTGTGCTTGCCGCCGTATCCGGAGCCCATGTCGGGCATGAGGACGCGGACCTGGTCTTCGGGAATGCGGAAGGCTTCGGCCAACTGACCGCGGACGCCGAAGGGACGCTGGGTTCCGGTCCAGACGGTAAGATTGTCGCCATCCCACTTGGCGAGCGCGGCGCGCGGTTCGAGCGGGACGTGCGCAATGTAGGGCAGCGTATAAGTGGCTTGCAGCTTGCGATCGGCAGCGGCGAGTGCCGTATCGATCTGGCCGGTCTCGTAGCGGTCGCCGTCTCCGGTGGGATCATGTCCTTCGGCCGGATTCTGCTTCAGGTACTCGAAAAGTTCTTTGTTGGAAATCTGCGGCTCCGATTTCCATTCCGCATGGATCGTCGCAACTGCGGCTGTGGCTAAGTCTGAAGTTGGGGCGGCGACTCCGACGAAGTCCCCATCATGAACGACTGTTACGCCCATTTGCTCGGCCTTGCTTGCATCGAGTGAAACCAGCGTTGCCCCGAAGGCTGGAGGTCGAAGGACCTTACCGTAGAGCATGCTAGGCTGAATTTGATCCGAGGGGTATTTGTGCGTGCCGGTGACGAAGTCACGACCGTCGACCTTGCTCGCCGATTGGCCGGCGACTTTCCAGTCCGCCGCAGGGATCAGCGGATCTTGCGCAGGAAGAGATTCCGTAAGCTGCTGGCCCTTGGTGAGCGCTGCATATTCGAGTGAGCGATTCGTTTTCGGATCGGTAATTTTGCCATCTTCGGCGACGAGGTGCTGGACATCGGTGTTCCACTCTTTGGCGGCCAGCGTGAGCAGAGTGTCGCGCGCCGCCGCTGCGACACGGCGAAGCTGGAGATTC
>Ga0335072_10006478_pt1 | contig 17102 bp, 12 predicted proteins | sample Lox_Sample_21_FD_206725 | JGI IMG/M metagenome (GOLD analysis project Ga0335072, IMG submission 206725) | Soil microbial communities from Loxahatchee National Wildlife Refuge, Florida, United States - Lox_Sample_2.1 | ecosystem: Environmental > Terrestrial > Soil > Wetlands | place: USA...
TTGACAAGTGGGCTGGGTTTTGGGCGGCCGCGGTGCTGAATGCCGCCCCGGTTCTGGGCCTGACCTCGGCCACCTGGGTCCTGCCCGACGGACCATTGATGGCGGCATTGCTGGCTGGCGTCGGTTGCCTGATCCGGGCGTTGCCGGCAGCGGGGCGGGGCGCCTGGGGCTGGTGGCTGGCGACCGGGATTTGCGCCGGGTTGGCGCTGTCCTCGAAATACTCGGCGGCGCTGACGATCGCCGGCGCCTTGTTGTTCTTGTCGACCGAGCCGGTGAGCCGCCGCTGGTTAACCCGGCCGCAGCCCTATATCGCCGGGGCGGCTGCGCTGATCGTGTTTTCGCCGGTGCTCTATTGGAACGCGCGGCACGGCTGGGTCTCGCTGCTGTTTCAAGGCGAACGCGCTGGCGGCCATTTCTACCCGTTCGGACCATTGGCGGCGCTCGGCGGTGCCGCGGTCTATTTTTTGCCGTGGATCTGGCTGGCGCTAGTCCTTTGCGGCGTTGCCGCGCTGCGCCGCGGAGCCGCCGAACCAGGGCGCTGGTTGCTGGTTTGCCTCGCCGCCCCGCCGATCGTGTTTTTCACAGTGATCGCGCTGTGGAGCCACATCCTGTTTCACTGGACTGCACCTGGCTATCTGATGCTGGTGCCGCTGCTCGGCAAAGCAATCGCCCGCCACTGGCCCGGCAGCGTTTGGATCAGGAGAGTGGTCATCGCGACCGCCGCGTTCGTCATGCTCGGCGCCGGGCTGTTTGTCAGCGCGGTGCGGTTCGACTGGCTCGCGGCAATGCCGTTTTTCCGCGCGAAGCAGGACCCGACCATGGCGATCGTCGATTGGACCTCGCTGCCTGCCACGCTCGCCGCACGCGGCCTCTTCGATCGGCCGCGGCTGGCCGTCGCGGCGACACGCTGGCTTGATGCCGGCAAGATCGATTACGCGCTGGGCGGCCGGCTGCCGGTCTTGTGCCTGTGCGCCGAGCCGCACGAATACGGCATCACCGCCCCGCTCGCCAATTATGCCGGGTTTGACGTGCTGATCATCGCACCGCGAACAACGCCGGCCGAGATCGCCGCTCGCTTTGATGCACTGTTCACGTCGATCGCGGTACTGCCGCCGGCTATGCTTCTGCATGCCGGCCGACCGGCGCTGCAATTGCCGCTCTATCTCGGCCACCACCTGCGCCCGCCATCGGCGCCCGCGGCATCGGACCGCCGCTAGACGTCGCCCGAACCGCAACAGCGCCAGCCGTCCCCAACCCTAAATTCTTTGCAAGCGGGAAAGAGTTAGGTCGGGATACCCGCCATCGCCGGCCATTCGCCGTTTTCTCACTGCGCCAATTCCTCGACTTGGGCCCGCGTCAGAAAGCGGGTCTTGGCGCCGCGCAACAACAGATAGAGCTTGGCGGTTTCTTCCAGCTCCTCGATCGCGTTGACCGCAGCGTCGAGACTGGCGCCTGCCACCACCGGCCCGTGATTGGCGAGGAGGACGGCGTGATGTTTGTCGGCAAAGCCGCGTACCGCCTCGGCGAGCGCCACGTCGCCGGGCTTGAAATAGGGGACGAGCGGCAGGCGGCCGACGCGCATCACGTAATAGGCGGTGATCGGCGGCAGGACGTCGACGGGATCGATCTCGGCGAGGCAGGAGACCGCCACCGAATGGGTCGAATGCAGGTGCACGACGGCGCCGGTGTCGGCGCGCTCCTCGTACATGACCCGGTGCAAAAAGCTTTCCTTGGTTGGCGGGTCGCCCGAGACCAGCCGGCCGTCATTGCCGAGTTTTGATAATCGGGCCGGGTCGAGCCGGCCGAGCGACGCGTTGGTCGGCGTCATCAGCCAGCCATCCTCGACCCGCAGGCTGATATTGCCCGACGAACCCGCGGTCAGCCCACGGTCAAAGATCGAGGCGCCGATCGCGCAGATCGCCTCGCGCTGTTTGGCGTCGCTCATCGTGTTGCTCCCTCGGATAGCACGGCAAAGGCACGCAGGAAGAAATCGGCGGCGCCGAAATTGCCGGATTTGAGCGCCAGCGCCAATGCCGGTTCACCGCGCCGGCCGGGCAGGCTGACGGTCCACGGCACGCCGGGATCGATCTGGCGGCCGATCCGCAACCCGGTAACGTCAAGCGCCTGCACCACCGCACCCGCCGTCTCGCCGCCGGCGACGACGAGCCGCCGCGCGCCGCGCGCGACGAGCCCGCGCGCGATATCGGCGAGAAGGCCCTCGACCAAGGCGCCGGCGCGCTCGCGCCCCAGCGCCTCCTGGATTGCCGCGACCTTTTCCGGCGGGGCGGTGGCGCTGATCACCACCGGCCGATCGCCAAAGCGCGAGCTTGCCCAGGCAACCGCTTCCTCGGCGATGTTGCGCCCGGCCGCCGCAGCGACCGGGTCGATCGTAAAGACCGGTGCCCGCTCGCGCATATAGGCGACCTGCGCCTGGGTCGCGGTCGAACACGAGCCCGACAACACCGCGGCCGGCCCGGCTATATCGGGCAGAGTGTCGGCGGCGGCGCCGTCGCCAAGCAGCCCGCGGCGACGAAAATTCCCTGGCAGACCGAGGGCGATCCCCGAGCCGCCGGTGATCAGGCTGAAATCGGCCGCGGCCTCGCCGATCGCTTCAAGATCGCGATCCTCGATCGCATCGACGACCGCATGGGCATGACCGGCCAACCGCAGCGCGGCAAAGGCGTCGTGGATCGCTGCGGCGCCTCGCGCGACCGCACGATAGGGGACGAGCCCCACTTTGCCACGGCTTTGCCGCTGCAACACCCGCACCAGGCTCGGGTCGCGCATCGGCGTCAGTGGATGATCGCGCATCCCCGATTCCGAAAGCAGCACGTCGCCGACAAACAGATAACCCTTGTAGATCGTCCGTCCGGCTTCCGGAAATGCCGGGCAGAACAGGGTGAAATCGGTGCCCAGGGCGGCCATCAACGCTTCAGCGACCGGACCGATATTGCCGCCGTCGGTCGAGTCAAAGGTCGAGCAGTATTTGAACAAGATCTGCCGGGCGCCTGCTTGTTGCAGCCAATCGAGAGCGGCAAGGCTCATCGCGATTGCGTCGGCAGCCGCGATCGTGCGGCTCTTCAATGCGACGACGATCGCCTCGGCATCGGGAAGCTCGGTTCCCGCCCGCGGCACGTCGATCAATTGCACGGTGCGCATACCGCGCCTCACCAGGGTGTTGCACAGATCAGTGGCGCCGGTAAAATCGTCGGCGATCGCCCCCAACAATAAAGCCACCTGCGACCTCCTCGTCCTTGCTCGCGCGCCCGGGACAGAGTAGCGGTCGGCGGCATATCGTGCAAATCAGCGGAATGGAGCTTGGGCCGAGTGAAAGATTGGCGCATTACCGGCTCACTGACGAGGGAACATGCCACTGGGCGGAGCCGCTTGTGCCAGGCGGCAGCCCGAGATATTTGCTCCTGCCATGTCGATGACCGGTGCCGGCGCCTCAGACCGTGCAAAACGGCACAAAACTCCGCGATATCCAGCCGTAGCGCGATGCGGTGGTGCCATTCATACCGGCAGCCCTTCGCACAAGGGGTCGCCGCGTCGACGCCTGCCGTGCCCGGACTAGCCGGCCTTCAACAGGCGCGTAGCTCAGTGGCAGAGCGCTCCTAGCACATGGGAGAGGTCAGGGGTTCGATTCCCTTTCGCGCCTACCACGCCCGGCGATGATCTGCCGCGCCGACCTCGTCTGCCCGACAAAGCGGGAAGGTGAATTCCGAGCTATCGACGGCGCCTGCGGGCCGGCGTAGGCTCTCCGCATAGGGGCCGATGACAATGCGGAGGAAGTGATGCAGGTCGCGCGGATCGGCGGTTTCGAGGTTCATCGGATAGCGGAATATGAGGGGCCGTTTCTAGCCCCGAACGAGTTTCTTCCTGATTTCGACCCCGAAGTGGTCCGTGCCAACGCCGATCTGCTCGGTCCGCGCCTGATCGATCCGCAGAGCGGCAAGCTGATGTTCAGCTTTCACACCTTTGTCATCAAAACCGGGCATCACACGATCCTGATCGATTCCTGCCTCGGCAACGACAAGGAGCGCCCCTCTCGCCCGCAATTCCACATGATGCGCACCGGCTACCTCGCCGACCTCGCCGCCGCCGGGGTCAAGCCCGACGAGGTCGATTTCGTCATGTGCACCCATCTGCACTGGGACCATGTCGGCTGGAATACTCGGCTCGACAACGGCCGCTGGGTCCCGACTTTCCCAAAGGCCCGCTATGTGATGGCGCGACGCGAATACAACCATTGGGAAAGCGTGCACAAGGACGGCGAAGACAGCCCGCACCGCCGCGCCTTTGAGGACAGCGTGCTGCCGGTCGTGCGCACCGGCCAGTCGCAGTTTGTCGACGACGATTTCGCACTCGAAGACGGGTTGCGGTTCGAGCCCGCTCCCGGGCACACGCCGGGCAACGTCGTGATCCACGCCCGCTCCGGCGGCGAGACCGCGGTGTTTACCGGCGATGTGATCCATCATCCGATCCAGCTGCTCAAGCCGGAATGGTCGACTTTTGCCTGCAGTGACCGCGACTTGTCACGTCGCACCCGCACCCGCTTGATCGAGGAGCATGCCGAGCGCGGCACCCGGCTGTTGCCGGCGCATTTCCCGTCGCCAACCGTCGGGCACATCGTCCGCCACGGCAGCGCCTACCGCTATGCGTTCGAAGAGTGATGTCTTGATCTGGTCACGCTATGGAAGCGCACAGTACGCCGCGGCCATTATCGGCGCCGATCTGCCAGCATGCGTCCGCCGCCTCTTTTCTGGCGGACACGACATTTCGCCTTTGATGTGCGCGCGGCCCAAGGGGAGGCTCGGCGATGGCTGAATTGCCATGCTTGTTAATGCTGATCGGAGCGGCGACGCCGCCCGGCCGGCTTGCTGCAGCGATCGCCGCAGCGGCGGATGCGGTGTGCCGCGATGCCACCGACCTCCGGGTCGATGTCATGAACCTCGCCGAAACCACGATTGATATCTGCGATGGTCGGCCGCTGGAGCGATATGGCGCCGACACCCGTCAAGCGATCAACCGCATCGCCGCCGCGGCGGCCGTGCTGATCGCCGCCCCGGTCTACCGCGCGAGCTTTCCCGGTGTCCTGAAGAATCTCCTCGACATTGCTCCGGTCGCGGCGTTGCAGGCAAAACCGGTCGGGATTGTCGCGATGGGCGGTTCTGCTCATCACTACCTCGCGGTCGATACGCAGTTGCGCCAGGTCCTCGGTTGGTTCGGCGCGCTGGTCGCACCGGTCGGGGTCTATCTCACCGGAGCGGATTTCCGCGACGGCGCGCTGGCATCGGAGGCCGCGCATAACGATTTGAGTGCGCTCGTCGACACGCTGTTGACATTGCTGCGGCGGCTCGACCCGGCAGCGCTCGGCCCCATCCCGCTCGCCGCGAAATTCACCTGAACCTGTGGCGGCCGATGGCAGGACGGTCCTGGCGTCAATGCTACGCCGCCCGGCGCACCTCGCTGCGGCAGCGCATCAGCGGCAGGATGCGCGTGCCGAATTGCTCCATGCCGATGACAAAATCGTCAAAGGTCAGCATGACCCCGCGTACCCCCGGCACCGCCGCAAGCTTGTCCAGCATTTCGGCAATCGAGGCATAGGAGCCGACAAACACGCCCTGATTGGTCGGCAGTTTGTCGACCCCGAGAGTTTGACGCCGGTTTGGCGCTGCATAGGGATCCGGGCTCGGATCGTCCCTGGCCTGCGCGTCACGCCAAGCCAGCGCCTCGAGATCGGTGCCAGCCTTATAGTGCTCCCATTTGGCGATTGCCGCCGCATCGGTCTCATCGGCGATGATCATCTGCAGGATCAAAGCCCCGCAGTCGCGCCCGGTAGCGGCCGTCGCCTCGACCAGCCGGGCGACGCTCGGCGCCACGCGCGCCGGCTGATTGACGCCACCGCCGCCGCAGAAGTTGTAATCGGCATATTGCGCGGCAAATCGCGTCCCGGCATCACTCTGCGCCGCGCAGATGATCGGGATCTTGGCCGTGGGTAAGGGCAGGCAGCGGCAATCGTCCATGTGAAAGAAATCACCATGTAAATCGCAGCGGCCGGTTTCCCACAGCTCGCGCATGATCGTGACGTATTCGGCACAGTAATCGTAGCGGCGGCGATAATGCTCTGCTCCCGGCCAGATCCCCATTTGCGTGTATTCGCGGCGCTGCCAGCCGGAGATGATGTTGACACCGAAGCGACCATGCGAAATCGAATCGATTGTTACCGCCATGCGCGCGGCGATCGGCGGTGGCATGGTCAGCACGGCGCAGGTCGCAAACAGCTGGATGCGGCTCGTCACAGCCGCGAGCCCGGCCATCAGTGTAAAGGATTCGAGATTGTAATCCCAGAATTGCGAGCGGCCGCCGAACCCGTGCAATTTGATCATCGACAAGGCGAAATCAAAGCCGAAACGCTCCGCCTTTTGCACCACTTCGTTGTTGAGATCAAAACTCGGCCGGTATTGAGGCGACGTCGTCGATATCAGCCAGCCATTATTGCCGATCGGAATAAAAACACCCAGCTGCATGGACCGGCCTCCGCCTGTTGTTGCGAATGGCTCGGGAATTCATCCCCGGATCTCTGTCGTCCGGAAACGTGCAAGGGTGATGCCAAGCCCGAATTGGCGCAGTTCACCCGACAGCCGTCTCGCCGCTATCGAAAGGGTGCTCGCCGAGCGTGCAAATGCTCGATCTCGTGCGCGCGGGCATGCCGATATGCGCGGCTCGATGCCCAGCCTCTCATTATCGCGAGGCAGCGCTGATGGCGATGCGCGGCCTCCGATTCAGCGGTTTGCCGGTCTCGATACCGGCGTTGCACCGGCCTGGATCAGGCGTCGGTACTGACGCGCGAGGCTCTTGTCGGCGCTGACGCCATCGCCGCGGCAATTTTCGCCGGATTGGTAAAAGCCAGATACTCGGCGGCGTATTCGGGCGGCAGGATTTCGACCATCGACTGGTTCTCGACCCACACCTCGATCACGTGGAATGGGCCGCGGTTGCAGTTGAAGCAGTGCCAACCCTCGCGCTTTGCAATCGTTTCGACCTTATCCGCGTCGGTTGCGACACTGAGCGCGAAATGGGTCGGCCCAAACTCGCGTGCTTCTTTCCTGACAAAACTCCCGCCATCGTCGCCGGCAGGCCGCAATTCGGTTCCGGCGGGATAGACTTCGACACCCGAACCGTGCTCGTCGAGCTGCAACGCAAAAAAACTGCCGGGATTGGGCGGGAACGGCACCGCCCGGCCACCCATGATTTCGGCCAGAACCCCGGCGACATGCTTTGGATCGCGCGCCGCGATCGACAGATGATGGATCATGGTTTTCCTCTGACATTGGCTAATCTTCAGGATAGCACAGCCTCCCCCCGGCGCCCACCGATCCCGCTCCTGTGCACCCGATGCGCTGCCGCCATAGCGGTCAGTTTCGGTCAAGCGGTCGAGGATGGTTCGCGGCGCTTCCAGTCAAACGATCGGCTGACGTGACCTCCATTTTGGATGCGGCCGGCCATCGGTTTTATTTCCCGACTCGGCCGCGGAAACGGCTGGCGGCGTAGTGCCGCGGATCGGTAAAGGGCTCCTCGCCGGTCATCATCTCGGCGAGCAGCCGGCCGGTGACCGGTCCGAGGGTAAAACCGTGATGAGCATGCCCAAAGGCAAACCACAGGCCCCGGTGATGCTCGCCCCTGCCAATCACCGGGACCATGTCGGGCAGACACGGGCGCCTGCCCATCCAGGGTTCGGGTTCGAGCCGTTGGGCGAGCGGAAACAATTCCCGGGCGAGCGGCTCATCCCGGGCAAGCTGGACCGGGCTCGCAGCAGCGTCCCGGTCGGCGAACTCGACCCCGGTGGTCAGCCGAATCCCCTTGCTCATCGGCGCCAACGCAAAACCGCCATCGGCATCGCGCACCGGATGCCCGAGCGTGGCATTGCCCTGCGCGCCGTAATGCATGTGATAGCCGCGTTTCACCGCCAACGGGATGTCATAGCCGAGCGGCCGAAAGACCTCGTCGGACCAGGGACCGAGCGCCACGACTGCTTCGCGAGCTTCGACCGCCTCCGGCTCCGCAGCGACGCTCCAGCCCGATGGCCCCGAGAGCAAGCGGCGCGCATCGCCCTTGAAAAAGCGGCCGCCGTTGCGGCTGAAGAGATCGGCATAGGCTTTGGTCAACATGCCGGGATCGGACGAGGTCGGCGAGCCGCGAAAATGGATCGCGCCGACGATGGCTTCGGACAGGTGCGGTTCGATCTCGCGCAGTTGCGCTCCGGTCAGTACCGCATAGTCGACGCCGTATTCATCGAGCCGGCGCGCGGCGGCAATCGCGGCACGCAAGCTCTCTTCGGCGCGGAAACAATTGAGCCAGCCCCGGTGATGCACCAGGGTTTGTGCTGCGCCGCCGGCAGCGGCAGTCAGCGCGTCATGCTCGCCGACGCATTGCGCCAGCAACGGAGCAAGCGCTCGCATCGAGCGCTCGACGCGTTCGGGGACGGCATTCTGCCAATATCGGAAGAGCCAGGGCACCAAGCGCGGCAAGGCCGACAAATGATACACGGCGTCGCGGCGATGATTGAGCGCGTAGCTCAAGATGACACCGAACTCGCGGGGAAAAGTGTAGGGGATGACCGCCTCGCGCTGGATCAAGCCGGCATTGCCATAGCTTGTCTCTTCGCCGGGCTCTTGCCGGTCGATCAAAACGACGTCGCGGCCGCGCTTTTGCAGATGCACGGCGACGCTCACGCCAACCATGCCCGCTCCGAGAACGATCACATCCGCGCGAGCCGCCATATCCCTCGATCTCCATCTGCGACTTCGCGATTATTCGCGGACGACAACCGCCTGCCCCCGCACCAGATACGCGCCATGCGCTGAAGATATCGGCAATACGCTGACAATTTGCGAGCGGGTCGGCGCCCGTCGCTCCAGAGCGACCAGCGTTCCCCCACGCTTTGGTCGGTCGCGTCTGCTATCGTTTTCGGAACCAGACCCTCGCGAGGCGCCATGACCGTCCAATTCTCGACCCGCTGCCCCAATTCGGATTATCTCGGGTTCGTGACGTCGCCCGAAGCGATCGTCGCGGCCGCAAAAAAGGCCGAAGAGGTCGGGTTCGACGCCATCCTCGTCAATGATCACATTGTCGTCGACAGTTCTTCGCGTGCAGCACCGTGGACCAATGTCTACGATCCGTTTGTCGCGATGTCGTTTATCGCCGCGCACACGACGCGCATCGGCATCGGCGTCTCAGTGCTGATCATGCCGTACCGCAACCCGGTGGCGACCGCGAAGAGCCTGGCCACGATCGACCGGATGTCGGGCGGGCGGCTGATCGCCGGTGTCGGCGTCGGCTGGAACGAGCCCGAGTTTGCCGCACTCGGCGTGCCATTTCACGAGCGGGGAGCGCGCACCAACGAATATCTGCGCCTGTGGCAGGCCTGCTGGGCGCCGGGCAAGGTCTCGTTTGCCGGCAGGTTCGTTTCGTTCGCCGACATGCATGTCGACCCGAAGCCGCTGCAGCAGCCGTATCCCCCGATCTGGATCGGCGGGGCCAGCGATGCGGCGCTGCGCCGGGCCGCCCGGTTTGCGACGCTGTGGCAGCCGACCCCGCTGCCCATCGCCGAACTGGCCGAGCGTCAGGCCGCGCTGCGTCAGGCGTGCCAGCAGGTCGGCCGGATGCCGATCCCGACCCGGATGAGCTTCCGCGTTGAATTCAGCGCGATCACCGGCCAGGCGCCACCGTCCAGCGGTCAGCGGCCCGTCGGCCAGGGCACGCCGGCCGAAATCGCCGGTGACCTGCTGAGCTACCGCGAACAAGCCGGCCTCGATGCCTTTCAGATCAACTTTCACGGCAACCGCAACCTTGATCAGCTCCTCCAATCGATGGAGTGCTTTATGCAGGAGGTCGCACCGATCGTGTCCGGCGGGCGAATTGGCGCAAAGAACTGATATCAGGCCCTTCTCCCGTGCATATGGCTCGGTGCCGGTGCTTCGGCGCAACCTCGCCATTCTGAATGTCAAAAGACCGGCCGGCTGGGAAGCGATCGCCAGGGAACCTCATCGGCGGCGCGGGCATTAGAATAAATGATGAACAAGCCTCAGGCCAGGGAACTCGCGGCGATCCTCGTATCCCAATACGGGCGATCGGCGCTGGCTTTTGCCCGGCAGCGGCGTTCTCAACATGCCCGGGAGCCGCGCTCGGAGGCGTTTCGGGTATGGAATTCGATCACCCTTGAAACAGCGCGGCTGCTGCGCTCACGCGCTCGCCGATTGCGATCGGGATAGCCCGGCTCAGCGATCGACCCAAGCGATCCGCAGCACATTGGTGGCGCCGGGAGTGCCGAACGGAACCCCGGCAGTGACAACGATGCGCTGGCCGGGTTCGGCGATCCCCTCGCGATGTGCGATCCGCACCGCCTTTTGCACCATGTCGGTGAAATTCTTGACATCACTCGTATGGACGCAATGCGCGCCCCACAGCACTGCAAGCCGGCGGGCGGTGGCGAGCCTGGCCGTCAGGACCAGGATCGGCGCTTCGGGACGCTCGCGCGCGGCGCGCAAAGCGGTCGCCCCCGACGTCGTATACGACACGATCGCGGCCGCCCCCACCGTCGCGGCGACTTGGCACGCAGCAGCGCTGATCGCATCGGGGGCGGTATGCTCGAGTTCGATCCGGGTGCCCCGGAGCATTGTGCGGTAGAGCGGGTCGTCTTCAACCCGACAGGCGATCCGGTTCATCATCGCCGCCGATTCGACCGGGTAACGGCCGGCGGCGGTTTCCGCCGACAGCATCACCGCATCGGCGCCGTCATAGACCGCGGTCGCCACATCCGACGCCTCGGCGCGGGTAGGAGTCGGCGCGCCAATCATCGATTCGAGCATCTGCGTTGCGACAATGACCGGCTTGCCGGCAAGCCGGCAGGCATGCACCACCTGTTTCTGGACGCTCGGCACATCCTCGGGCGGCATTTCAACCCCGAGATCACCGCGCGCCACCATCAGCGCATCGGCCAGTTCGATGATTTCGTCGAGGCGCTGGATCGCCGATGGCTTTTCCAGCTTGACCATGACCCCGGCGCGCCCCGCCACGAGCTTGCGCCCCTCGGCGACATCGTCCGGTCGCTGGACAAACGAGAAAGCAATCCAATCGGCGCCGTGATCGAGGGCGAAAGCAAGATCGGCCCGGTCTTTTTCGGTGATCGCCGACATCGGCAGAACGGCATTCGGGACGTTGACGCCCTTGCGGTCGGACAGGGTCCCGCCGACCCGGCACAAGGTCTCGGCGTATTCAGCGCTGCACCGCTCCGCCTCGAGCCGCACCTTGCCGTCATCGAGCAACAGCTGGGTCCCCGGCGCCAGCGCTTCAAAGATCTCCGGATGAGGCAGCGGCGCCCGGCTTTGGTCGCCGGGACGGCGGTCGAGATCAAGACGGAACCGGGCCCCCGCCGCCAGTTCGATCGGGCCCCCGGCAAACGTGCCGAGCCGCAGCTTTGGCCCCTGCAAATCGGCGAGGATGCCGATTGGCCGGCCGGTGTCGTGCTCGACCCGCCGGATCGCTTCGAACCGGTCGCGATGATCGGCATGGGTGCCATGGCTGAAATTGAGCCGAAACACATCGACCCCGGCATCGAATAAGGCCCGGATGCGCTCTGGCGTCGAACTCGCCGGCCCAAGGGTGGCGACAATCTTTGCGCTGCGCTGGCGCCGCATGCCGATCTCCTCGCCGGGGGCCGGGTCAACCGCCAACCAGGATGGCCCGAAAATCATTGACATTGGTCAAGGTCGGGCCGGTTACGACGAGATCCCCAAGGGCCGCAAAAAACCCGTACCCATCATTTTCGGCAAGCGCCGCCTTGGCCGAAACGCCGAGGGCCGCGGCGCGTGCGATACTGTCGGGATACAAGATCGCGCCGGCATTGTCTTCGGTCCCGTCGATGCCGTCGGTGTCGCAGGCGAGCGCCCAGACACCCTCGGCCCCGTCGAGCGCCACCGCCAGGGCCAGCAGGAATTCCGCGTTGCGCCCGCCACGTCCCGCCCCTGCGACGGTGACCGTCGTCTCGCCACCCGACAGCAGCACCGCCGGAGGACGGATCGCCTCTCCGCCTACGCGAAATTCGCCGGCGCGCAATTGCAAGGCGATCGCGGCATGGACCTTTGCCACCTCGCGGGCTTCGCCTTCGATCCGGTCGCTGAGCACAATTGGCGTGACATTTAGCCGCATAGCTGTCGACGCGGCGGCTGCGAGCGAGGCCTGCGGGCTCGCGATCAGTTCGTATCTGGCCCGGTGAAAGATCGCGTCGCCGGGTTTTGGCGTTTCCGCCTGCGCGGTGGCAAGGTGGCTGATGACAGCCGCGGGTTCGGTGATGCGGTATTTCGCGAGCACGGCGCGGGCGTCGGCGCAAGTGGTCGGGTCGGGGACGGTCGGCCCCGAGGCGATGACGGCGGGATCGTCTCCCGGGACATCCGAGATTGCCAGGGTGACGATGCGCGCCGGCGCTGCTGCCGCCGCCAGACGGCCGCCTTTGATTGCCGAGAGATGTTTGCGCACCGTATTGATCTCGCCGATAGCAGCACCCGAGCGCAGCAACGCGCGCGTCACTTGCTGTTTGTCGGCCAAAGTCAGACCCGACGCCGGCAGCGCCAACAACGCCGAGCCTCCCCCGGATACCAGAAAAACCAGCTGATCGTCCGGCCCGAGCCCCTCGGCGAGTGCGAGCATGCGGCGCGCGGCGCGTTCGCCTGCGTCATCCGGCACCGGATGGCTTGCTTCGAGGATCTCGATCCGGCCGCACGGGGTCGCGTGCCCATAGCGGGTCAAGACAAGACCCTCGAGCGGCCCCGGCCACAATGCCTCGAACGCCTGCGCCATCGCCGCTGCGGCCTTCCCGGCGCCGGTCAGGACCGTGCGTCCCGGCACCGGCGCCGGGATGTGGCCGACCAGAGCCACGCCCGGATCCGCAGCGGCGAGCGCTGCCTCGAACAGCACCCTCAGCAATTCGCCCGGCGGCGATTGATCGCGCCTCGCCACAGCCCTCTTCCGTATTGCCAAGCCCGGCGGCATTTCATATCGAGCGGGGAGCAAGCGCCAGCATCAGATCGTCTGGCGACGATCCCCGGTCGCGATGATCTTATCAAGTGAGGAAGCAGTTCGTGAGGCTGTTCTGCCGCCAGAATGTCATTAGGGCGGCGATTTTGACGCTGATGCTGGTGTCTGCGACCCCCGACCGGGCCGATCCGCCGCCGCCCGACCGGACCCCGTTCTCCGAGGTATTTGCCCAGCTGGCTTCACGGCTGGTCGGGGTCGTCGTCAACATCTCGACGACCCAGGCCGGCACGGTTCAGGCCACAAAAGGCAGCGGCGACCCCCAGGCGCCAAATCCGGGTTCGCAACTCGACGAATTGTTTCGCGATTTCTTTAGCGATCGCCGCGGTCCCGAGGGACAGAACCGCTTTGCACCGCCGGCGGCGTCGCTGGGCTCGGGGTTCATCATCGATCCCTCCGGACTGATCGTCACCAACAACCACGTGATCGCCAACGCCGAAGAGATCAGCGTCACGCTATCGGACAACACCACGCTTGAGGCGCGTGTGGTCGGGCGCGACCCGATCAGCGATCTCGCGCTCTTAAAGATCGATGCCAAGACGCCGCTGCCCGCCGCGCAATGGGGTGATTCGAGCAAGACCCGGGTTGGAGACTGGGTTCTCGCGATCGGCAACCCGTTCGGTCTTGGCGGAACCGTGACCTCCGGCATCATTTCAGCGACGGCGCGCGACATCCACGCCAGCCCCTACGACGATTTTTTGCAGACCGACGCCTCGATCAACCGCGGCAATTCGGGCGGCCCGATGTTCAACCTTAAGGGCCAGGTGATCGGCATCAACACCGCGATCTATTCGCCGTCTGGCGGCTCGATCGGCATCGGCTTTGCGATCCCGTCGGATTCGGCCCGGCCGATCATCGACCAGCTCAAGGCGACGGGCAAGGTTGTGCGCGGCTGGATCGGAGCACAAATCCAGCCGGTCACCGACGACATCGCCGACGCGATCGGGCTCGATAAGAGCCGGGGCGGCATGATCGCCTCGATCGATCCCGCGAGCCCGGCAGCGCAGGCGAAACTGCAGCCGGGCGATGTGATCCTGAGCTATGACGGCAAGGCAATCGACCGCAGCCGACAGCTGCCGCTATTGGTCGGCGACACGCCGCCTGGACAGACGGTCAAACTGTCGATCTGGCGAGACGGCAAAGCGCATGATGTCGATGTCAAGATCGCAGCCCTTGACCCGAACCGCCCGGCGCCGCCGCCGCCGGAGCCCGAAAAGCCGAAACCGACGCCGACCATCGACGCCCTGGGCGTAAAGCTGGCGCGGATCAACGGCGATGTGCGCAAGCAGTTTTCATTGCCGGAAGCGGCGAAAGGCGTGGTTGTCACCGATGTGCCGGCAAACAGCGCGGCGGCGGCGATCGGTCTGCGCCCAGGCGATATGGTGATCGCGATTGGCTCGGCAGCGGTGACAACGCCGGAGGAGGTTCAGCAGAAAGCGGCGATCGCCAAGAAAAGCGGGCGCAAGGATCTTCTCGTCCGGGTCGAGCGCGATGGCATCACCCGCTTCGTCGCTCTCCCGGTGGAGGGCGGGTGATCCGCGGTCAGCCGACCTCACCGGCCAAGGCCGCGGCGGGGATTGGATGACGGGGGATCAGAATCGCATAGGCGACGGCAGACAGCAGACCGATGATCCCGGCCACCAGCAGCGCCGGGGTGAACGAGCCGCCGGCCTGCACCACAAAACCGGTGACCGTCGGGGCGAGTGCACCACCGATGAACCCGCCGAAATCCATGATTGCACCAAGCGAAGCCGCATAGCTTGACGGTGCCGCAGCATTGGCGAGCGACCAGGACGTCCCGGCGGAGCCAAAGCCGAAAAAGAGCGCGGCCGAGATCGATGCGACGGCGACGAAGTTGCTCGGCGTTTCCGCGGTGATAAAGGTGGCGAGCGCCATGACCACTAAACCAATAACGGTCAAAAGTTTGCGGCTGCCTATCGCGGTCATCCCGCGTCGGGTCTGACGGTCGGCGAGCCAGCCGAAAACCAGGCTGCCGATCAGACCGAACAGGAACGGGACCGAGGCCACAAACCCCGTCTTCGGGATGCTCATATGACGCTGGATTTCCAGATAACCGGGAAGCCAGGCGATGAACAGCCACCCGATATAGACATTTCCGAAGAAGCCCAGGATCAGCCCCCAGGTGGCCCGGAAGCGAAATAGACGTCCCCAGGTAGAAGCCCGTACTGCATGCTCGACCGGCGCCCCTTGTCCGCCATAAAGATAGCGCCGGTCCGCGTGGTCGAGCGTGCCAGCGTCGAAATCCCGGTAGATCGCAAACCAGATACCGGCAAAGACCAGGCCGACCAACCCCATCAGCACAAACATCCAGCGCCAACCGAAGACCAGCATGACCGGCGTAAGCAGGGCCGGCGCGATTGCGGTGCCGAGCGCCGGGGCGCCATTCCAGATGCCGACGCCGAACGCCTGGTCGGTCTCGTGATACCAGTCTCTCACCACGCGTGCAGCACACGGGAACATCGGCGCCTCACCGACGCCAAGCAGCGCGCGGACTGCGATGAACTGCCCATAGCTGAGGATAAAACCGGCGAGACCCTGGGCAATTGACCAGATGATCATCGCGACCGTCAGTACCCGTCGCGGTAGCCAGCGATCTGCGAGCCCGCCGGCAATCAGCAGCGACAAGGCATACGGCCACAGAAAGGCGGATAACAGTATCCCCATCTGTGAGATCGAAATGCCTAGCTCTTTGCGGATTAGCGGGTTGGCAACCGACAGGCTGCCACGATCCATGTAATTAAGCACAATTATAAAGCATAACATCGTCATGCTGACGTTCTGAATTGTGCGGATACGCGGCGTGCGCACCACCCGTTCGGCTATCGACACAGCGTTCTCCTCTCTCGTCTCACCCAATTCTATGGATGAGTTCGCGGGTATGGCGGCGAGGAGCTCCTCCTTTAGGAACTCTCCTGCGACGGTGCAGACGCACAAACCCTGTCGCCCGGCGTCGCCGATGTCAACAAAACCCGCCGGCCTGTCCGCGCCCGCCGGCGATCAGGGTCACCTCCGTCAAGCCGACCGAAAAGCGGGTCAAGGGCGGGATCGATAACCCCGCCCCCGGTACCGGCCGCGCGACTGGAGGAGACGAGGTCGACCGCTCGTCTCCTGGCTTTCCGCAAACGACGTTATTCCGCGGCCATCGCCGGCGCGCCGGAGGGTGCACGCAGGCGCGCGAGCAGGCTCGCCTCTTTGGCCTTGGCGCGGGCGAGGTTGGCTTCTTTGATGTGGCCAAACCCGCGTATCTCCTGCGGCAGCGCGGCGAGTTCGACTGCCGTGGCGTGGGTGGCAGGCGTCAGGCAAGAGAGGATCTCGTCGATCAGCGCCTCGTATTCGACGATCAGCCGGCGCTCGGTACGCCGCTCCGCGCTGTAGGCAAAGATGTCGAAGCGGGTGCCGCGCAGCCGGCGTAGCCTGGCCAGCAGCCGGAACATCTTCAGCATCCACGGCCCGAACTCGCGCTTTTTCAGATGGCCGGTCTGCGGGTCGCGATCGCCGAGGGTCGGCGGCGCCAGATGAAAGTGCAGCTGGTAGGGGCCGTCGAACTGATCGGCCACACGCTTCAGGAAATCACTCTCGGTATAAAGCCGCGCCACCTCGTACTCGTCCTTGTAGGCCATTAGCTTGAACAAGCTGCGCGCGACCGCCTCGGTCAGGCGAGTGCTGCCGGGCAGGATTTTCGTTTCGGCTTCGCGCACCCGCCGCACCCGTGCCGCATATCGAGCCGCATAGGCGCTGTCCTGGTAGCCGGTCAGGAAGGCGATGCGGCGATCGATCATCTGATCGAGCGTTTCGGACAGGCGGTGGCTCACCGGCACCGCATTTCGCGGCACGGCGCGGGCTTCGACCAGCGCCAGATCGGTCGCCGCCCGCCTGCCCCAGCGAAAGGCGCTGCGGTTGAACTCTACCGCGACCGCGTTGAGTTCGATTGCGCGCTCGATCGCTTCACCCGAGAGCGGCACAAGCCCGCGCTGATAAGCATAACCAAG
>Ga0335072_10006479_pt1 | contig 17099 bp, 14 predicted proteins | sample Lox_Sample_21_FD_206725 | JGI IMG/M metagenome (GOLD analysis project Ga0335072, IMG submission 206725) | Soil microbial communities from Loxahatchee National Wildlife Refuge, Florida, United States - Lox_Sample_2.1 | ecosystem: Environmental > Terrestrial > Soil > Wetlands | place: USA...
ACACCCGCAACCGCCGCAGCGTCAGTCACTCCAGACGGCGCGGTCAGCGCCCCGGACCTTTCCCGGCCTGTCATTGCGCAATCCAGTCCCTCTACCGGTGTCGATTGCGTAATCGGCAGGTCGCCTGCCGCGGCCGTCGGCCACCTCTAGCGTGATCGGGTGTACTTGCGGGTGCTATAGACAGGGGGCTATAGGCCCCCCTAGGTACACACAATGATGGTCGGGCAGCTAGCGCGGCGGGCGCGTCATGAGTTGCCGACGAACATGGCCTGGTGGACGAGGAGGTCCTCCTGGTTGACGACCGCGTGTGTTGCTTGCGCGGGCGCGGCGGTGCCGTGGTCGAGGTGATCGAGCTCGCCGCTGAACGTGTTCAGGCCCGACATGATGATGACGGCGCCCCAGATCGCCAAGCCGAACGCGACGACCCCGGTCACCAGGCCGATGACCGCCATGGCGCGGTTCGACGCCCGCCCGCGCCTGGCACGGCGGATCGCGATAATCCCGAACACGATGGCCAGGACGCCCAGCGCGCCCGACCCGATGAACAGGAGCGGGACCTGGCCGAGCAGGATGCCGGTCAGCCCGCAGGCCAGCGCCGCGACGCCTAGACCGTTTCGCATCGGCGCGGCGGTCAGGTGATGGCCGGGCGAGAATGGCGGAGCCGACGAAGTCATGCGAGTACCCCTTGCAGATCGCGCCGTTCTGTGGGGGCCTCCTCAAAAGCTTAGCCCCTTGACCCGAGGTCCGGGAGCCAGACTCTGCCGCGCTAGGATTCGGGTTTCATGACTGAAGCAAGGGATCTTGCCGACCGTTTCCACGAGCGCTGGCTGCACGTCCACCCGTTCGCCGCCACTATGTACGGGATCCCCGGGTACGACCACCTGCTCCCTGACGACAGCGAAGCGGGCCAGCAGGCCTGGCGTGCCGAAGCCGAGGGATTCGTCCGCGAGGCCGACGCGATCGACCCCGGCACGCTCAGCGCCGCCGACGCGGTCACGCTCGACTGCGCCAAGGGGGCCGCCGCTCAGGAGGTCGCGGCTGTCGACCTGGCAGCCGATGACCACACCGTCACCGCCATGCATTATGAGGGACCGGCCGCTTTCCTCGCGGTCGCGGCCAGGACGATCCTGCTGGATCAGGCGGCGGCGGAAGACTTCCTCACCCGGGTCCAGGGCAGCGGCGTCTGGCTCGACCAGGTCACCGACCAGCTGCGGGCCGGCGACAGGCGGGGGCGGCTGCCCGTCGCCCCGCTAGCCGAGAACGCCATCGCCTGGGCCGAGGCGATCCTGGCCAGCCCAGACAGCAGCCCTGTCCTCGTCCCCCAGCCGCCGGAGGACTGGTCCCGCGCGGCGGACTGGGAGGCCGCCCGCCGGGCGGCGGTGACGGACGTGGTGAACCCGGCGCTGGCCAGGTGGGTCGACACGGTCCGGGACCTGCTGCCGCGGTCGCGGCCCGCTGAGCACGCGGGGCTGCACTGGATACCTGACGGGGACGGTGACTACGCCACTGCCATCCGCGTCTACACGACCCTGCCGCTGTCAGCCGACGACCTGCACAAGACCGGGCTCGAGCATGTCGCGGCCCTGGAGGCCCGCGCCGAGGAGCTCGGCGCCCGGCTGGGACTGTCCGGGCGGAACGAAGTCTTCGCCGCGCTGCGGGAGGCGGCCGAGAAGATCTCTCCCGATGAGGCGATCCGCCGGGCACTGGCCGCCGTGCGGCGAGCCGAGGCGCAGGCGCCGGAGTTCTTCCCCGCTCCGCTCCCGGCGCCCTGCGAGGTATCGCCCATGCCGGACGTCGTGGCGCTCGGCGGCGCGGCGCCCCACTACACCCCGCCGCGCCTGGACGGCGGTCGGCCCGGAACGTTCTGGTTCAACACCAAGCGGCCCACGGCCGGCACCGGGTGGGACATCGACGCCGTGGCCTTCCACGAGACGGTGCCCGGCCACCACCTCCAGCTGTCCCGCCTGCAGCTGCTCACCGACCTGCCAGCGCTGCAGCGCCAGCGCAGCCTGTCCGTGTTCTCCGAGGGCTGGGGCCTGTACGCCGAGCAGCTCGCCGACGAAACAGGGCTCTACGACGGGGAGCGCGGCCAGCTCGGCGCGGTCAGCAACGCCCTGATGCGCGCCACCCGGCTGGTCGTCGACACCGGCATGCACGCGTTCGGCTGGAGCCGCGAACGGGCCGTGGAGTACGCGGTCGACCACGTCCCCATGCCGCCGGAGTTCATGGCCGCGGAGGTCGACCGGTACCTCGTGATGCCGGGGCAGGCGCTCGCCTACCTGACCGGAAAGCTGGAGATCGAGCGGCTCAGGGACGAGGCTCGCAGGCGGCTCGGCGCGCGGTTCTCGCTGCCCGCCTTCCACGCGGCCGTCCTCGACCACGGCTCGCTGCCGATGCCTACCCTGACCCGGAGCATCGGGACCTGGCTGGACGGACAGGACAGCTAGGACAGGCCAGCTAGGCCAGGCTCACGCCCCCGGGCGGGCGTATCATCGGCGCATGGAACTGCTCGAGCGCGGGCAATTCCTCCAGTCGCTGCTTGACTGCCCGCCCGGGCGTGTTGTCTTGGTGTCCGGTGAGGCCGGGATAGGCAAGACCTCGCTCATGCAAGCCTGGTGTGCCGCTGCCGGCAGGCGCGTGCTGTGGGGTTCGTGCGACGCCATGCGGACGCCACGGCCGCTTGGCCCGTTTCATGACATCGCCAGGCAGGCGGGCGGGCGGCTAGCGGCCTCGATGGAAGCGGGAAACGCGCGGCAGGAGATGTTCGGCGCGTTCCTTGACGAACTGGCGGACCGGCCCGCTGTCGCCGTACTTGAGGATGCGCACTGGGCCGACGAGGCCACCCTGGACCTGCTCGTTTACGCGGTCCGCAGGGTCTCCCTCACGCCGAGCCTGCTGGCCGTGACATACCGGGAGAACGAGGTGGGTCCCGGTCACCCGCTGCTGCGGGTGCTCGGCGCGGTGGCCGCCGACAGCAGCGCCCTGCGCGTGCGCCTGCCCCCGCTGTCGGTTCACGCGGTCGCGACGCTCGTGGCCGGCGCGGGGCCGGGCGCACCAGGCGGGATCGATTCGGCGGAGCTGCATGCCCGCACTGGCGGCAATCCCTTCTTCGTGACAGAGGTGCTCGCGGACCCGGAGCCGGCCGTGCCGGAAACGGTCCGCGACGCGGTGCTGGCCCGCGCGGCGACCCTGAGCCCGGCGGCACGCGACGCGCTCGAGTCAGTCGCGATCTTCCCTGGCGGCGCCGCTATCGCGACGATCAGGGCGATGATCGGAGCGGGGCACGGGGACGTGGACCGGTGCGTCCGCGCCGGAATGCTGATAGCCGACGGGACCCGCCTGGCGTTCCGGCACGAACTGGCGCGGCTCGCGATCGCGGCGAGCATCCCGCCCGCCAGGAAGATCACCCTGCACGACACCGCGCTGGACGTCCTCGCCAGCCACGGCGCGGAGCCCGCGCAGCTCGCCTATCACGCGGAAGAAGCGGGCGACGCCGCCGCGGTACTGCGGTACGCGCCCGAGGCCGCGGAACGGGCGCGGGCCGTTGCCGCGTACCGGCAGGCTGCCGACCACTACGCGCAGGCGCTCAGGTACGCCTCGCCGCTGCCCGCCAGGACGCGCGCTGAGCTGCTCGAAGCGTACGGCGAGGTCTGCGACGGGGTCGGCGACGGCGCCGCGCTGGCCGCGTCCGCGCAGGCGCTGGCCTGCTGGCGGGAAGCGGGCGACGCGGCGCGGGAAGCGGCGCTCATGGCACGCCGGGCGCACTATCTCTGGACGAGCGGAGACAACGCCGCCGCGCACGCCACGGCGCGGGAGGCGGTCGCGTGCGCCGAACGGCTGCCGCCAGGGCCGGCGCTCGCCGCGGCCTACACGTGGTCGGCGTACCTGATGATGCTGGCCAGGGACATCACCGGCGCGATCGGAATCGGCGACCGGGCCGCTGAGCTTGCCGCCGAGTTCGGGCCCCCGGGGCTGCTCGCCCGCGCGCTGAACGCGGCCGGCACCGCCCGCTGGTTCAGCGATCCTGAGCTGGCCGAGCAGACGCTGGAGCGCGGTGTGCGCGTGGCGCACGACGCGGGCGACGACGTGGCAGCGGGATGGGCGCTGGTTAACCTCGGCTCAGGCGCCGGGGAGATCCGCAGGTACGAGACGGCGGAGCGCTGGCTGCGCGAGGCGATCGACTGGTGTGCCGCGCGGGATCTGGACGCCGGCCGGAACTATGCCACGGCGTGGCTCGCACGGTGCCTGTTCGAACGCGGGGCCTGGCCGGAGGCCGCCCGCACGCTCGCGGGGATCAGCGCACCAGGCGCCTCGACGCCGACCAGGATTGTCGAGCTCACGGTCCGCGGCCGGCTCCAGGCCAGGCGCGGTGAAGCCGGCGCCGCCGATGCCCTCGACGAGGCGTGGGGGCTGGCGCAGCGGACCGGCGACCTGCAGCGGCTGTGGCCCGTGGCCGCGGGACGCGCTGAGCTGGCCTGGCTGTCCGGCCGCCCCGCGGCGGAGATCGCGGCCCTCGTGCGCCCCGTCCACGCGCTCGCGGTCCGCCTTGACCATCCGTGGGCGATCGGTGAGCTCGGCCAGTGGCTCGACGACGGCGACGTGCCGGGAGCGGCCGGGCCCTACCTGCTTCCCCCCGTCGAGGCCGCCCGCGCCTGGGACGACCTTGGCTGTCCTTACGAGGCCGCGTCGGCGCTGATGGCTTGCCCGGCGGCGGAGCCGCTTGCCGAGGCGCTCCGCCGGTTCGAACGGCTCGGCGCGCGGCCGGCGGCCGACCAGACGGCACGGCGACTGCGTGACCTGGGCATCCGGCCCCGGCAGCGCGCCACCCTGGCTCATCCGGACGGTCTCACCGCGCGGCAGGCCGACGTCCTCGCCCTCCTTCGCGAGGGGCTCGGCAACAAGGCGATCGCCGAGCGCCTGAGCGTCTCGCCCAAGACCGTGGACCATCACGTCTCGGCCATTCTCGCCAAGCTCGGCGTGCGCACCCGGCAGGAGGCGGCTAGCCACGCGAAAAATGGGGAACCGGCGACCCCAAGATAGGGAATGGCTCCCGATGCCGGACCCGCCCAAGGACCAGACACTTGATCGCGAGAAGCACAGCGATCAAGGGAGGACGGCAGAATGCCGCGATACATGGTCCAGCGGACCTTCACCGACGGGCTGTACATCCCGGCGGACGAGGACGGCGCGAAAAGGCTCCAGGCGGTCGGGCAGGCCAACGCCGCCCTCGGCGTCAACTGGGTCCACTCATACGTCAGCCGGGACAAGAGCATGACGTTCTGCGTCTATGACGCCCCGTCGCCTGAGGCCATCTGGCAGGCGGCGAAGGAGAACGGCCTGCCGGTCGACACGATCACCGAGGTGAGCGTGCTCGACCCCTACTTCTATTACTGACCGCGCCTCGCCGGAAGCGACGTCAGGAACTCACGCAGCCCGGGCACGCCGGTGAACACGTGGCCGGTCATGCCGAGCGCCTCGGCGCCGCGGACGTTGCTCTCCTTGTTGTCGATGAACACGGCGTCGGCGGCGCTGACGCCCTGGTCGTCGAGCACGTGCCGGTAGATCTCCTGGTGCGGCTTGAGCAGGTTCAGTTCCCCGCTCACGTAGCACGCCGCGAAGAAGTCGCCGAGCGGGCCGTGCCGGAAGTAGCTGCCGTAGTCCGGCCCGGCGTTGGACAGCAGCGCCAGCCTGGTCCCGCCGGCCTTCAGGTCGGCGAGCACCTCGACGACGCCAGGGTTGATCGACAGCCAGCTGCGGAAGTCGGCCGCCCACAGCTCGTGCACCCGCGCGTCGTCCCAGCTCGCGCCGATGTCAGCGGCGATCGCCTGCCAGTAGGCGGCGACTCCGGCGCTGCCCAGGTCGAGACCGTCCCTGTGCGCGAAGTAGGCCCGCCAGAACGGCGGCTCCCCGTCGCCGCTCACCCCGGCCAGGCCCGCGATCGCCTCCCGGTCGGCGGCCGACTGCGACAGCGAGATGACCTCGCCGTAGTCGACGATGATGAGCCGGCCGGGCAGCGAGATGGGCGCACGGGTCACCGCGGCAGCCCGGCGGCGATCGAGGCGACCTCGCCGATATCGGCCGCGGCGAACTTGCCGTCCGCGCCGACCGGCTGCAGGAGCACGTGGTCCGCGCCCGCGTCCAGGTGCTCGCGGAGCCGGTCGCTGACGGCCTCAGGGCCGTGCGGCACGACCGCGGACATCAGCCGGTCGCTGCCGCCGTCGGCGAAGTCCTCGTCGCCGAAGCCGAGCCGGCGCAGGTTGGACGTGTAGTTCGGCAGCCGCAGGTAGTACTTCGCGTACGCGCGGGCCGCCGCGGCGCCGGCGTCGCCCGGCGCGAGCGCGACCGCCAGCTCGGGGATCAGCAGCGGCTCCGTCCCGAGGACCGACCGCGCGAACACGGTGTGCTCCGGCGGGGTGAAGTACGGGTGGGCCCCGTGGGTGCGGTCCCTGGCCAGCTGGAGCATCTTCGGCCCGAGCGCGGCGAGCACCGTCGTCGACTCCATCGCGGGCAGCTCGTCGAGGAACTGCTCCATCTTCGCCAGCGGCCGCACGTAGGCCTGCCCCGTCGACTCGACCAGCGGCGCGTGGCTGACGCCGAGCCCGAGGACGAACCGGCCAGGGTAGCCGGCGGTCAGCCGGTCCGCCGCGGCGGCCAGCTCGGCGGGCGACCAGGTCCACACGCTCGCGATGCCGGTGGCCACGACCAGGCGGCCGGTCGCGGCCAGCAACGGCTCGAGCGCCGCCAGGTTCTCCGCCGCGTTCACGCCGGGAACCCAGATCGATCCGAAGCCCGCGCCTTCGACCGTTCGCGCGAACTCCCCGGGGTCGAGCCCGATCGCGGCGGGCGGCGGCATCCAGATGCCGACTGGTCCAAGCAGCTCCCGCAGTTCGTCAGTTGTGGTCATGATCTCGTTTATAGCCGCAACCGGATTGGGAGGAGACACCGATGTCCCCGCGAGTCACGAGTGACCTGCTGCTGGTGGGTAGCATCCCCGCCGCGTCGACCGAGGAGGCGCTGCGCGCCGGCGCGGCGAACTTCGCCGTCTCCGGCCTGGTGTTCGCCCTGCCGGACGGCGAGACGGGGCCGCGGTCGTCGTGGGTGGGCTACGAGCGGGAACACCTGGTGCGCCCGAACCCGGACATCGAGACGGTCAAGGAGACCGACTCGCCGACCGGGAGACCGCGGCACATGTACGAGACACCGGTCTTCAAGATCAGGCCGGGAGTGACGGCCGTGCACTGGGACACCTGGCCGCGCGTGGACGACGCGATCGCCTCCTACCAGGTCTTCAGGAAGCTGCGCGCGGAGGGCGTCATCCCTGGGCACGTGCGATTTCAGGTCGGGCTGCCGTTCCCGGTCAGCGCGCTGAACGGCCTGCACGCCGACTTCGCGGCCGACTACCCGGTCGCCGCGCCCGGCTACGCGGATCTCGTGGCCAGGGAGATCGGCCGGCTCACCGCCGCCGTCCCGCCCGAGGACCTGGCGATCCAGTGGGACATCGCCTACGAGACCCTCGACATCGAGGGCGTGCTGTCGTGGAGCGCCGACGGCGCCTGGGACCGCTACACGGACGCCGTGGACCGGCTGCCGCGGCTGATCCCCGAGGAGGTCCTGACCGGCTTTCACCCGTGCTACGGCACGTTCCCCGAGTGGCCGATGTACGAGGCGCGGGACATGAGCGTCCTGGTCCGGATGGCGAACTACGCGGTCGCGAACTCCGGCCGCACCACCGACTGGGTGCACATGGCAGGCCCGCGCTACCTGCGCAGCGAGGACGAGAGCTTCTTCCGCCCGCTCACCGGCCTGCGGACAGGGGACGCCAGGATCTTCCTCGGCATCGTGCTGCCGCTGGACGGCGAACCTGGGCTGCGGCGGCGGCAGGCGACCGCCGCGAAGTTCCTGCCCGACTTCGGCGTGGCGCTGTACTGCGGCTTCCGCGTCCAGCCAGGCAGCACCCCGGAGCAGGCGATCCGCGAGCACCGCGACGTGGTGACGGCGGTCCTGTTACGCGCTGGCCGGCTGCACGTGGATGTACGTGCCGGCGGCGAACTGTCCTTGCCCGATCGGGACGCGCCACCACGCGTCCGACCGAGCCAGCCGGCTGACCGACCCCGCGCCATGGCCTCGGCCTGGCGTGGCGACAACGGCGGGGCTGCCGGGCTCACCCGCCGGGTCGGGCGCGGTGCGCAGCGACACGGGGACCCACTCCTCGACTTCTGGCGGCGAGGTCCAGTCGCGGCTCAGCCGGGCGCGGGTCGGCAGGCGGTCCGGGAACTCGCTGCCCGCCAGGCGGGCAAGCAGCGGCGCGGCGAACAGCTCGAAGATCACCGCGGCGGCAAGCGGGTACCCGGGAACCCCGACGGCCGGAACGGTTCCCGTCGCGCCGGCCGGCGCGTGTCCTGACCGGCCGGGCTTCACATAGCCGAGCAGCACCGGGTGACCGGGCCGTACCGCGACGCCGTGGATGGCGAGGCCGCCGACCTGATCGAGGACGGTGGCCGTGTAGTCGCCACGGCCGCGGCTAGAGCCCGCGATGACCAGAACGAGGTCGGCGGCGAGCCCGGCCTCCCATGTGGCGGCGGCGAGGACGTCCGGATCGTCGGGCTGCACGTCGGTGACGACCGGGATGGCGCCGCACTGCACCGTCCGCGCGGCGAGCATCAGGGAGTTCGTGTCGGTGAACTCGCCAGGCCCGAGCACCGAGCCGACCGGGCGGATCTCGTCCCCGGTCGGGATGATGGCCACGATGGGCTGCCGCGCGACCGGCAGTGCCGCGTGGCCGCCCGCCGCGGCGGCACTGAGGTCGGCCGGCGTCAGCCGGCGGCCCGCGGCGATGAGCAGCTCGCCGGCCTGGAAGTCTTCGCCGCTAGCGCGCACGTGGCGACCTCGGGTCACCGGGCCGGCCACCAGGGCGCTGCCGTCGGGACGCAGTGCTACCCGCTCCCGCTCCACGACGGTATCGGTGCCGGCGGGCATGGGATCGCCCGTGTCGATCGAGGTGAACGCGGCGGCAGACAGCACATGCTGGCCAGCCTCGGACGCGGCGCCGGGGACCGAGGCGGCGGCGACCGCGATGCCGTCCATCGCGGCGCAGGCGAAACGCGGGGCAGCCCAGCGGGCGCGAGCCGCCGCGGCCGCCACCCGTCCGAGCGCCTCGCGGACGGGCACCTGCTCGACCACGGGGTCGCCATGCCAGCCGGCGGCCGTGCACGCCGCCACCCACTGGCCGTAGGCGGCCTGCGGGCCCGGTCGGTGATCGGCCTCGGTCATTGGCGACATCCTCGCACGCTGACTCCAGTCCCTGCCATTGTATCGTGTTGCGAGACAACGACCACGCGGGCTAGTTTGGTGTCAGCTCCAATGGCATTACTGCCCTTATGTGCGGCAATAGACCCTCATGCAGGCCACGCGTAGGATCAGGACTAGTTGTCGGAGCGCCAGGGAGGTGCATTCGATGAGCAGGCAGGAGCGGCTGACGGAGCCGCTCGTCCGGGTGAACGGTGAACTGCGGCCCGCAAGCTGGGACGAGGCGCTGGACCTGGCGGCCGCGGGGCTCGCGGTCGCCAGGGAAAGAGACGCCACTAGTTCGTTCGGGATGTTCAGCTGTTCCAAGGCGACGAACGAGATGAATTACGCAGCGCAGAAATTCGTCCGTTCCGTCATGGGCAGTAACAACATCGACAGCTGTAACCGCACTTGACACGCCCCTAGTGTCGTCGGTCTGGCGGCAGTATTCGGAGCTGGTGGCGGCACCAACTCCTACAGGGAGGCGGAAGACGCGGACCTCTTGGTCCTCTGGGGTTCGAACGCGCGCGAAGCGCACCCGATCTTCTTTCACCATGTCCTGAAAGGCCTGCGCAACGGCGCCAGGATGTACGCGGTAGACCCGCGGCGGACTTCGTCCGCGCAGTGGGCGGACGCCTGGCTCGGCATCCACGTGGGATCTGACATCTCGCTGGCGAACGCGATCGGCAACGAGATCATCCGCGCCGGGCTGGTCGACGACGCTTTCATCCAGCGGGCCACTACAGGGTTCGACGCCTACGCGGAAACCGTGAGCGCGTACCCGCTGGAACGCGCCGAGCATGACACCGGCGTGCCCGCCTCCCTGATCAGGCAGCTCGCGCACGACTATGCCCGGGCCGACCGGGCGCAGATCTGCTGGACTCTCGGCATCACCGAGCACCACAACGCGGCCGACAACGTGTTCGCGCTGATCAACCTCGCGCTGCTCACCGGGCATGTCGGCCGGTACGGCTCCGGGGTGGTGCCGCTGAGAGGCCAGAACAACGTGCAGGGCGGCGGCGACATGGGGGCCATCCCCAACAAGCTGACCGGCTTCCAGGACGTCGAGACCGACATGAAGGCCCGCGCGAAGTTCGAGAAGGCCTACGGGACCGACCTGCCGCCGAAGAAGGGATTGCACCTGTCGCAGATGTTCGAGGCGATGGAGCGCGGCGACCTCACCGCCTGCTACATCATCGGCGAGAACCCGATGCGCTCAGAGGCTGACACCGCACGGACCCGCCGGCTGCTCGGGGGCCTGCAGACCCTCATCGTCCAGGATATGTTCCTGACCGACACCGCCGCCGCGGCGGACGTGGTGCTGCCGGCTACTGCTACGTGGTGCGAGGCCGACGGCACCGTCACGAGCAGCGAGCGCCGGGTGCAGCGGGTTCGCAAGGCGCTGGACCCGCCGCCGGGGGTCAGGGACGACATCGAGATCATCGGCGAGATCGCGCGCCGGCTCGGCGCGAACTGGGGTCACCCGACGCCAGAAGAACTGTGGGAAGAGCTGCGCACCCTGTCGCCTATGCACGCGGGCATGAGCTACAGGCGGCTGGAAGAGCTCGGCGGCATCCAGTGGCCGTGCCCGAGCGAGGATCACCCGGGCACGATGTTCCTGCACGCCCGGCTGTGGGAGGAGGACCCGGACAAGCGGGGCAACCCGGCCCCGTTCACCCCGGTCGAGCAGGAAGACCCGGTCGACGAACTGTCGCCCGAGTTCCCGATCCGGCTGACCACCGGCCGCCGGCTGGATTCCTACAACACCGGCGTGCAGACCGGGCAGTACGCGACGCCGATCCGGCGGCCAGAGACGCTCAACCTGTCGCCCGAAGATGCCGCCAGGCTCGGATTCAGCGAAGGTGAGATAGCGAGAGTGTCCTCGCGTCGCGGGTCGGTGGAAGCACCCGTGCACATCGACACTCAGCTCCGGGAAGGCCTCGCGTTCATGACCCTGCACTTCCCCGAGCAGGTGCAGACCAACGTGCTCACGATCGACGCGTGGGACCTGAAATCCGGCACCGCCGAGTTCAAGGCGACGGCGATCCGGGTCGACAAGCTGGCGGCCGGTTCACGTCGACAGGAAGAAGAGGTGGGCAGCTAAGTGGACCTGCGGCTCGGGGCAACGGTGCCCGCGACCGACGAGGAGCGGGCGGCCATCGCGTCGGTACTCGGGCCGCCGGAGACCGGCTGGGAGGGCGGCCGGCGCCAGGCCTCCGACGGGCACGTCGCGTTCGGCGGCCACGCCGCCCGCGCCCGGCGGCACCTGCTGATCCCCGTCTTGCACGCGGTGCAGGAGCAGATCGGCTGGATCAGCCCCGGCGCGCTGGACCACGTCTGCGAACGCCTCACCATCCCGCCAGCCGAGGCCTACGGCGTGGCCTCGTTCTACGCCCTGTTCCGCACCACGCCCTCACCCGGCGCGGTCGTGCACGTCTGCGACGACCTCGCGTGCCAGGTGAACGGCGCGGACCAGCTGTGTGAGCAGATGACGCGCCGCTTCGGCGCGGAAGGCGCGGAGTCCGCGTTCAACGGCACCGGCGTGACCTGGCAGCGCAGCCCGTGTCTCGGCCAGTGCGACCGCGGCTCGGCCGCGCTGATCCAGCACGCGGGCACGGAACCGGCCCGGGCCGCGCTGGCGCCCGTCTCCACCGACCAGATCTGGCAGGTCCTGTCCAGCGGGCCGCCCGCAGAGGCTGGCCGGCCGCTCGTGCCGCAGCTTGACGATGGCTCATCCAGAACGCTGCGGCTGCTTCGCCGGATCGGCCAGGTGGATCCCGCGTCGCTCGCGTCGTACCGGTCGGCGGGCGGATACCAGATGCTGCGCCGCGCGGTGGCGCTGGGCCCGCAGGGCGTGCTTCGCGAGGTCAAGGACGCCAAGCTGCTCGGCCGCGGCGGTGCCGCGTTCCCGACCGCGATCAAGTGGGAGGCCGTGGCCGCGAACCCGGTCCGGCCGCACTACGTCGTCTGCAACGCCGATGAGTCCGAGCCCGGCACCTTCAAGGACCGGGTGCTCATGGAGGAGGATCCGTACGCCCTGGTCGAGGCGGTCACGATCATGGGCTACGCCTGCGGCGCCGAGCAGGGCTACATCTACATTCGCGGCGAGTACCCGCTGGCCGAAGCCCGGCTGCGGCACGCGGTCGAGCAGGCCCGCGCCCGCGGGTTCCTCGGCACCGACGTGATGGGCGAAGGGTTCAGCTTCGACATCGACGTCAGGCGCGGGGCAGGGGCGTACATCGCCGGCGAAGAGACGGCGCTGATCAACTCGATCGAGGGCAAGCGCGCCGAGCCGCGCAACAAGCCGCCGTTTCCCGCTCAGTCAGGCCTGTTCGGCAAGCCGACCGCGATCAACAACGTGGAGACGCTGCTGTCGGTGCTGGAGATCCTGCGGATCGGCGGCCCGGCGTTCGCCGCCATCGGGACGGCGAACTCGACGGGCACCCGGCTTTTCTGCCTGTCCGGATGCGTGCAGCGGCCTGGTCTGTACGAGTTCGAGTTCGGAGTCACGCTGCGCCAGGTGATCGACGCCGCCGGCGGCGTCCGGGGCGGCCGGCCGTTGAAGGCCGTGCTGCTCGGCGGCGCGGCGGGCTCGTTCGTCGGCCCCGACGCGCTGGACACCCCGCTCACCTTCGAGGCGATGCGTCAGATCGGCGCGACGCTGGGCTCCGGCGTGGTGCTGGTGCTCGACGACACGGTCGACATCACGAGCCTGCTGCGGCGGATCACCCAGTTCTTCCGCGACGAGTCGTGCGGGCAGTGCGTGCCGTGCCGGGTCGGGACGGTCCGGCAGGAAGAAGTGCTGGCCAGGATGGTTCGCGGCGCGCCGCTCGGCTCGGTTTCCCGCGAACTCGAACTGCTCGCGGACATCGGCACGGTGACGCGCGACGCCTCGATCTGCGGACTGGGCCAGACGGCGGTGTCCGCTGTGCAGTCCGCCGTCCGCCTGGGCCTCCTAGACAGCACGGGGAGCTGACATGACCGCGGTGTTCCTGGAAACCCCCCGCCGGCTGGTGGACATCACCGTCGACGGCCAGACGGTGCGCGTGCCCGAAGGCGCCACGCTGCTCGACGCCTGCCGTCAGCAGGAGATCGACACGCCGACACTCTGCTACCTGGAGAACCTCACCCCGGTGAACGTATGCCGGGTGTGCGTCGTCGAGGTCGAGGGATCGCGGACGCTCGTGCCGTCGTGCTCGCGCAAGGCCGAGCCAGGGATGACGGTGCTAACCGACTCCGAGCGGGTCCGCACCAGCAGGAAGATGGTCCTCGAGTTCCTGGCCTCCTCCGCCGACCTGTCGCTGGCCTCGCCGGACGTGCGCCGCTGGATGTCGCGGTACGACGTCGATCCCGGCCGGTACGGCCCGGTCGCCCCCGAGCACGCCGCCGGCGAGCGGGACGCGTCCCGCGCGGGCGAGCATCACGCGACCGACGGCGGGACCGCGGCGACCGTCAGGCAGCCGGTGAAGTACGACAACGACAGCTACGTCCGCGACTACTCGCGCTGCATCTTGTGCTACAAGTGCGTGGAGGCCTGCGGCGAGGACGCGCAGAACACGTTCGCCATCGCGGTGGCCGGCCGCGGGTTCGACGCCCGCATCTCCACTGAATTCGACGTGACCCTGCCCGACTCCGCCTGCGTGTACTGCGGCAACTGTATCGGCGTCTGCCCCACGGGGGCCCTCATGCCCGCGAGTGAGTACGCCATGCGCCGCGACGGAACCTGGGACGAGTCCAGGCAGACCGTCACCACCACCATCTGCCCGTACTGCGGTGTCGGCTGCAACCTCGACCTGCACGTCCAGGACAACCGGATCGTGAAGGTCACCTCACCGCTCGAGCATGACGTCGGCCACGGCCACCTGTGCGTGAAAGGCCGGTTCGGGTTCGAGTTCGTCCAGGGCCGCGCCCGCGAGTCCTAGTCCGCCGCCCGTCACTGTGCCGCTGACCCTGACGATGAGTCTCACGGGGCGCGAGCGTCTAATTGACAACAGTGACTTACGACGGGAGCGATCATGACCCGACCGATCGGCGCACCGTGCTGGATGGACCTGCTGACGTCCGACACCGCGCGGGCACGAGAGTTTTACGAGGGCCTGTTCGGCTGGACCGCGGGCGACGCCGCCGAGCAGTTCGGCGGCTACTTCATGTTCTTCGCCGGCAACCAGCCGGTGGCCGGCTGCATGCCGAAGATCCCTGGCGTGCCGAGCATGGAAGGGCCCGACAGCTGGGGCGTGTACCTGTCCACGGCGGACACCAAGGGCACCATCGACAAGGCGGTCGCGCACGGCGGCACGCTGCGCGAAGGGCCGATGGACATCGATGACCTCGGCATCCAGGCCATCTTCAACGACGACGTCGGGGCGCGGATCGGCGTCTGGCAGGCGAAGTCCTTCCCGGGGATCAGCGCGTTCGGGCCGGTGGGAACGCCGTCGTACTTCGAGCTGATCACCCGCGACTACGCGGCGTCCGTCGCGTTCTACACCGACGTGTTCGGCTGGCAGCCCGAGGTCGCGGGCGACACCGATGAGTTCCGGCTCAGCGTGCTCAAGGACAGCGACGGCGAGACCATCGCCGGGATCATGGACGGGGCGGGCTTCATGCCGCCGGACGTGGACGACCAGTGGCAGTTCTACATCCAGGTGGCCGACACCGACGCCGCGCTCGCGCGGGTCGCCGAGCTGGGCGGCACGGTGTTCCAGCCGGGCGTCGACACACCGTACGGCCGGCTGGCCGCAGCGGCCGACCCGACCGGGGCGCCGTTCAAGCTCGTCGGCTGATCCGGGGCCGGAGCCTGGCCCGCCTGACCCAGGCCCCAGTCAGGGTCAAAAATCAGGCGCCTGACGTGATGCCCGAGTAGTCGGCGACGACCCGCAGCCCGGACGTCATGCCCCCAGCGCCCCCGCCAGACGGCGGGTCGTACGTCGCGAACTGCTCCTGGTAAGCGATCGTGGCCGTGGTCAGGGACTGACTGGGGGAGTAGAAGCCGGGGATGGTCAGGTGCATGGCCTCCCCGGCGGGCGCGGTGAGGGTGAGCTGGGCGGCGTCGGCGTAGAACAGCAGCGCGCCGCCGTCGGTGGTGCGCAGCCCGTACACCGGGCCGGACGGGGTGTGCGCGTCGGTGACCGACGACGCGGGCAGCTTGCCCTGCCAGAACGCGCGGTCCATGAGGTCCGCGAGGTTCTCGGGATTCGGCAGCCGCGCTGTGCCGTTCATCGCCGTACCGTCCAGCGACGAGGCGGTGACCTGCGCGATCTGCCCGACGGGGACGGCCAGCGCCGTCGCGGAGGTCACCGGGGTCGCCAGCCCGCCGTCGCCGAGCGCCACCGACGGGGTAGCCGCGCCAGAGAGCACGTACGGCTCGACCGCGTTCTTCCACGGCGCGCCAGGCCCGGTCTGGGTGAACAGCAGGTACTCCGTGCTGGTGATCTTCGCGGGCGTGTCCAGGTCGGCGTTGGAGACCTGCACGACGAACCAGCGCGGATAGGCGGTCTCGCGGGGGATGTAGTACTGCTCCCGCTGCGGCCCGAAGGCCGGGTACGTCGCCGCGTTCTCCGCCTGCTGCGCCTGGTACAGGCCGGCGTCGACCGCGTAGCTGCTGCCGGTCTCGATCGTGGCGAGCACGGAGTCGCTGCGCTGCGCGTTCGCCGTGTTGTTGGCGGTCGTGTAGTTCGCGAGCACCTGGCTCGCCTGGGCCATGGTCAGCGCTCCCTGCCCGGCCGGAGACGGCGGCGGGCTGGGCATCACCGGGGCCACGGTCTGCAGCGGCGGGGAGTTCACCGCCCTGGGCTGGCCGCCGGAATTCCCGGTCAGCACCACGGCGGCGCCGACGCCGGCGGCCGCGACCGCGACCAGCCCGGCCACCAGCCAGCGCACCCGGGGCCGCTGGCGCTCGTGCCGGCGCGGCGGCCAGTCGTCCAGGTTGCTCCAGTCGAAGCGGGCGGTGGGGGGTTCGTCCTGGTCCCGCTCCCAGGTCAGCGGGTACAGGTCGGTGCCGTCGTCTTCTTCTGAACGGAAGGTGTCTTCGCCTCGATACGGGTCGTGGCGGCCGGACGGCGGCCTGCCGTAATCCCATGGGCTCATCTGGCGCTCCCCAGCTCCGCGACCCGTAGCAAAGGTGTTAGCTATCAGGTACTACGCAGCGGTCGCCGGCCAGGTTCAAGGGCGTCTCCGGCCAGTTCGGATAAGGCTAGTACCGCATCCCCATCGCCGTACGCACTTCGTCCAGTGTCGTGTCCGCGATCTCCCGTGCCCGCGCGCAGCCGTCGCGGAGCACGGCCCGCGCGTACCCGGGGTCCGCGGCGAGCGCGGCGCGCCTGGCGCGGATCGGCGCGAACCGCTCGTTGACCGCCTCGGCCACTGTCTTCTTGAGCGCGGCGGCCCCGCCGTCGCCGATCTCCGCGGCCACGGCGACGGGGTCGGCCTCCAGGCACAGCGCGGCGAGCAGCACGAGGGAGGAGACTTCCGGCCGCCCGGCGGGGTCGTAGGAAATAGTCCGAACGGAATCGGTCTTCGCCCCTTTGATCAGCCTGGCTGTCTCGTCGGCGGTCGCCCGGATGGCGATCGAGTTGCCCCGGCTCTTGCTCATCTTCGTGCCGTCGGTGCCCAGCAGCAGCGGCGCCCGCGACAGCATCGCCTCCGGCTCGGGGAACGTGCGGCCGTACCGCTCGTTGAACCGGCGGGCGATGAGCCGGGTGACCTCCAGGTGCGGCAGCTGGTCCTTCCCGACCGGCACGAGCGTCGCCTTGCAGAACAGGATGTCGGCCGCCTGGTGCGCCGGATAGCTGAACATCAGCCCGCTGACCGACGACTGC
>Ga0335072_10006481_pt1 | contig 17093 bp, 13 predicted proteins | sample Lox_Sample_21_FD_206725 | JGI IMG/M metagenome (GOLD analysis project Ga0335072, IMG submission 206725) | Soil microbial communities from Loxahatchee National Wildlife Refuge, Florida, United States - Lox_Sample_2.1 | ecosystem: Environmental > Terrestrial > Soil > Wetlands | place: USA...
TCCGCGAACCTGCCGTCGGCACGGATCTGCCGTGTAAGGGAGAGGCCGTCCAACCGCGGCATTTCAACGTCGGTGGCAACCAACCGGATATCGCCCGCGTGCCGGTCCAGCAACTCCCACGCTGCCTGCCCATCTTCAGCTGCCAATACGCGGCAGCCGACCGCCTCCGCCAGGCGTTGCACCTGAGTGCGGAAAAACTCCGAATCGTCGGCCACCAGAATGGTCGGGAGCTCAGCCGGGCCGCCGTCCGGACGCAGCGCCGGGGCGGTGGCTTGGTCCCATTCGGGCCGGGCGGCCGCGGCCAAGTCCAGGATATCGACCAACAGCATGGTGCGGTTCTTCAGCACGGCCGAACCGGCGATCCCGCGCTGTCGCAGTGTCACCGAATCCAGGGCCAAGGCGGTTTCCACCATATCCAACGGCTCGGCGGCCAGCAGGCCGAGGGGCCGGCCCAAGCTCTCGAACACGACCACCACCCACTGCTGTTCCGCCGCCAACTCCCCTACCGCCGCCGCATCGTGCAAGGTCACCACGGGCAGACTCGAGCCCCGGTACTGCATCGTGCGGCGGCCGCCGAGGTTTTCGATCTGCTCGTGCCGGATGCGCTCGACGCGCGAAACCTGCTCGATCGGGACGCCGCACAGTTCTCCTGGCGCGTTCTGGAAGAGCAGCAGGGCGTGACGTTCTCCCCCCGCCGTCTCCTCCAAGTCTTCCCGCACGGCCGACGACGCCGCGGTGAGCGCGGCTCTCGCCGCCAATCCCGCAACATCCAGAATCACCGCCACGCGCCCATCGCCCAGGATTGTGGCGCCGGCATAGTCCGGAATTCCCTTCAGGTGCCGCCCCAGCGGTTTCACCACGATCTCCACGGTGTCGTGCAGTTCCTCTACCGCCAGGCCATATTCGAACGAGCCGGTGTCCACCAGCACCACATTCAGAGCTCGCGCCGCTTCTCTGGCGCGCGGCACTCCGAGAGCATCGGCGAGGTAAACCAGGGGCACCATGCGGTCGCGGAGGTTCAGAACCAAAGCGTCGCCAACGTGGTCGATGCGCTGCGCAATCTGATCGTGCCGGATGCGGATCAACTCGCCGACGCTTACCTGCGGGATGGCGAAACGCTCGCCGCCGTCGGAAACCAGCAGCGAAGGAATAATCGCCAGCGTGAGCGGGAGCTTGATGCGAAACCGCGCCCCCCGGCCGGGCGTGGATTCGATGTCCATCTTGCCACCCAACCGGTCGAGGTTGGTCTTAACCACATCCATACCGACGCCGCGTCCGGAAACGTCGCTGACTTTGTCGGCAGTCGAGACTCCCGGCAGGAAGATCAGCGACAACTTGTCGCGCTCCGGCATGGATTGCAGTTGCTCGCGTGTGATGCTGCCCTTGGCGAGGGACGAAGCGACAATCTTTTCCACCGCGAGCCCCTTGCCGTCGTCCGAAATCTCGATCACGACCTGGCCGGCCTGGTGCGATGCGCGCAGCACGATCGTGCCGGCCGCCGGTTTGCCAGCCGAGGCGCGTTCCGCCGGCGATTCAATCCCGTGGTCTACCGCATTGCGCACCATGTGCGTGAGAGGATCGCTCAGGCCTTCCAGGATGGTCTTGTCGATTTCGACCTCATTGCCCTCCAGTTTGAGCTGGATTTCTTTACCCAGATCGCGCGCGAGATCGCGCACCAGCCGCGGGAATTTGCCGAACAATCCGCCGACCGGCTGCATGCGAGTCTGCGTCACGACTTCCTGCAACTCGGAGGTGACCAGGCTGACACGCTGCGCACCGGTACGGATCCCCCGCTCGTCGGTGCGCGCCAGGGACTCGTTGAGCTGATTGCGGCCGAGTACCAGTTCACCCGCCAGCGTCATCAGGGAATCGAGCAGGCTGACGTTCAGCCGGATCGTGGTCTCGGCCGCCGCGATTGCCGTAGGCGCAGAAGGTTTCGCCGCCTTCGGCGGTTCGGGCGCGGATGCTGCCGGAGCCGGAGACGCAGGCACCCGGCACGCCACGGGCGCGGGTTTGGCCTTCCGGGCGCGCGACTTCCGCTTTGCCGGAGCCGCTGCAACGGCCAGCGGCCGCGAATCGCCGGTTTTTTCAATCAGCGACACCCGCTCCGGTGGGACCTCCACTATCTGGCCGATCAGATCCGGCTCCAATACCGTGGCGTACAGCACTTCGAGCATCAACCGATTCGAGGGGTCATCGTCGAGCGTTCCGGCCGAATCGAGGTCGAAAATCGTCTCCAGAATGGTGCCGCATGCGATCAGGCTCTTGAACACTTCCCAAGGTGTTTTGCCGACGCGCTGAACGTCGTGAATCAGGTCGTATTCGATCAGATAAATGCTTTTGCCCCCGCGCCTCGCCTGAGTTAAGTCGAAAGCCGAAGTCTGAATGTGTTTGCCGGTCTGGGGAAGCGGCACCGCGACCCGCTCGCTCAGGGATTTTCGTTCCGCCTCGGGCAAACTGGCGGAAGTGAGCGCCATGAGCGCGGCGACAAATTCGCTGGTGTCGGCCTGATTGCTTGCTCCCGGATCCGAGATGAGCTCGCGCAGTTTGTCGAACGCCGTCAATAAAATACTGACCACTTCGGGAGTGGCTACCATCTGCCGCGAGCGCACCAGGTCGAGCACGTTCTCCGTTTTGTGCGCCAGTTCCCGGATGTTGGTCAGGTCGAAAAAACCGGCCCCTCCTTTAATGGAGTGAGCCGCGCGGAAGACGCGGTTCACCAGATTTTCATCGATGTTCGATCCACCCTGTTCGATCGCCAGCAGGTCCGTTTCGATGGTTGCCAGATGCTCGCGGCATTCGGCCAGATAATCCTGTATCAGATCGTCCTCGAGATTCGGTTCCTTCATCGCCGCCCTCAATTTCCAGTCACGCTGAAGTGCTGGTGCATACGCATGGATCGAAACAATTCCAGCAAGTCGGCGGACGCGTGAATCAATGCCAATTGGCCGCCGACCTTGTGCAGCGAATTGTAGGCGGCGATCAGCAGGCCGATCCCGCTGGAATCGACCATCTGCACACCGGCAAGATCGACCACCAGATCCCGCACGCCGTCGGCAACGATGTCCCGCATTTGCGACCGCAACTCAGCGATGTTGGCGGCCGCAATGGTATCGCCGGAAGGCTGCACTACGGCGCGGTCATTTTCTCTTACGATCACGGTCATCACTGTTCTCCCCTATCGACCCTTTTCGTCAGCGTCACTACGTTCCCCTTGTGATTGAAACGGACATGGTCGGCGTAGCGGCGCAGAATCTCCATTCCCCGGCCCGAACAATCCGAACTACCTGCCAGTGCATGTCGGCCGGAACGCCAGTCGAAGCCATCCCCATCGTCGGCGACGGCGATCAGCAATCGCCGTTTTCGCAGTCTCAGCCAGCAGCGAACCCGCTTGCGCGGGTCGGCGCCACAGCCGTGCATGACCGCATTGGTCAACGCTTCACGGACCAGTAATTCGGCCGCAAAACAGTTTCCGGCCGGCAGCACGGCCTGACTGTGCCGGCGAAATTCTGCCAGAAAATCTTCGAGGGCCGCGAGCGAGGCTGGCAACGACGTCTTCATCTCGCAATCAAACCGGCGGGAGCGAGTCATCGCCCGACCTCCGCTGCCAGCAGCAGCACATCGTCTTCGACGCCCGGTCCCACGATCTGGCCAATAATCGCATCGACCGATTCCGCCAACCGCGCAGCACGATGCCGCACACAGGCATCCACGAGCCGCTCCAACCCTTCGCGGCGGCCGCCGCCCGGCGAGGATTCAATCAATCCATCGCTGTACAAAAAGAAGCGGTCTCCCGCCGACACGCGGAGGTCGGTACGCTGGAGAATCGCCCTGCCGAAAATCCCCAGCGGATCGCTGTCCAATTCCACCACCTGCGGCACGCCGGTTCGGCCAACCACCACCAGCGGAGGATGGCCGGCGCTGATGACGGAGAGCCGTTCCGTTTGCCGGTTCAGACGCGCGTAACAGGCTGTCAGATATTGTCCTTCCGCCAGCATCTGGCCCATCACCGAATCCACGCCGCGCATGGTGTCTTCGGGCGAGTACATCGGGCCGGAATACTGGCGCAACAGAGCCTTCACGGCCGATGTCAGGTATGCCGCGCTTACTCCGTGACCGCTGATATCGGCGACAAAATAGCCGAAAATGCCCGCTCCCAGCGGCAGAACCTCGTAGCAGTCCCCACCAGCCTCTTCGAGCGGCTTGTAATAGACCGCGAAGTTGGCTTCCGGCAAATCGTCCGGCCGAACCAGGATGGCCTGCTGCGCGTCCCGCAACTGATTCAGCCGCGCGCGCTGCTCGTTCACCAACGCCTGGTTGTTCTGGCGGATCCGCAAGTGCACCCGCACGCGCGCCAGCACTTCCTCTCCATGCACGGGCTTGGCGATATAGTCAACGCCACCGATTTTGAGCCCCGTCACCTTGCTCTTCACGTCATCCAGCGATGAGAGAAAAATGATCGGGATATCGGTAGTTGCTGGATCGGATTTCAGGCGCGCGCAGGTGTCGAACCCGCTCTCACCCGGCATGAGTACGTCCAGCAGAATGAGGTCCGGCTGTTTCCGGCGGCTGATGTCATATGCGTCGGCGCCATTGTCCGCCGCCAGCGTCTGGAATCCCTCCGAATCCAGCACCCCCTGGACGAGTTCCAGATTGGTGGCCGTGTCGTCCACCACCAGAATGACCGGCGCTTCCATCAATTTCTCTCGCCTGCCGGAGCACCGTCTCCGCCCTGATCCAGCCATCGATCGACCGCTTCCCGGCGAAAACGCCAGTGCCGTCCTACTTTGTGGCAGGGAATTTTTCCTTCCGCCGCCAGACGGTAAAGAGTGGATTTCGGAACCCTCAGGTACAACGAGAGCCGATCGATATCGAATATCTGTTCTTGGTCAACCACTATCGACACTATCGGCTGAGATCCGTTATTGCTTTAGCGCGGAGATCAAGAAATGCGCGGACGGGCGTGCACATATGGCAGGAAACGCACGGCGAGTGAAGCACGCGGCCGACCTAAATCCTGCCTTTTGAAGAGCCTTGATCGCACCGGACCGGCGCCTTTCGCGAATTCGGACGGCACGAGACCTGCTACTGAATATTCGGTCCGTAATGGGAATGGTGGCTAACCTCACATCGCTCATCGGCGCGGAAATGCTCAAGGAAGGAGGGGCGGCATTTCGTGTCTGGGCACCTCACCGGGAGCGGGCCCAGGTCATACTCGAGTCCGGTCCGGGGGCGCCGGCCGAAGTCGAGCTTCAATTGGAAGACGGATTCTTCTCCGCAACCGTCGCCGGTGCCGCGGAGGGCACGCTCTACCGGTTTCGCCTGAACGGCGAATCGCTCTACGCGGACCCCGCCTCGCGCTTTCAGCCGCACGGGCCCGACGGCCCGTCGGAACTGATCGACGCCCGGAAGTTTCCGTGGACCGACGCCGAATGGGACGGAGTTCAGCCGCCTGGTCAAGTGATCTACGAACTTCATGTCGGAACCTTTACCGAAGAAGGGACCTGGGAATCCGCCCGGCGGGAATTGCCAGAGTTGGCAAAGGCCGGTATCTCGGTCGTCGAGATCATGCCGATTGCCGACTTTCCCGGTCGCTTCGGGTGGGGCTATGACGGTGTGCATCTGTTCGCGCCCACCTGGCTTTACGGCCGGCCCGACGACATGCGGCGATTCGTGGACGACGCGCATCGGGTGGGAATCGGCGTGATCCTGGATGTGGTTTACAACCACGTGGGTCCGGAAGGCAACCACTTGAAGGAGTTTTCACCCGATTATTTCACCGATGCGTACCGCAACGAGTGGGGAGAGGCCATCAACTTCGACGGCCCGAATTCCGGGCCGGTCCGGGAGTATTTCATCGCCAACGCTGCTTATTGGATTCGCGATTTCCATTTGGATGGCTTGCGGCTGGATGCCACCCAGCAGATCTTCGATAAGTCAGGCGAACACATCGTGGCAGCGCTGGTGAAGGCCGCGCACGAGGCGGCCGGCGCGCGCAAGATCTTCATGGTGGCGGAGAACGAGCCCCAGGACACGCGCCTCGTGCGGCCGCCTTCCGCCAACGGCTACGGAGTTGACGCGTTATGGAACGATGATTTTCACCACAGCGCGATGGTGGCAATGACCGGCCGCAACGAAGCTTACTATACGGACTATTTGGGGCGGCCACAGGAGTTCATATCCGCCGTCAAACACGGGTACCTCTTTCAAGGCCAGCGCTATAAGTGGCAGAAGCAACGGCGCGGCACGCCGACTCGCGGGTTGACTCCGCTTCACTTCGTGAACTATATCCAGAATCACGATCAGGTCGCCAATTCGACCGCCGGCTTAAGGGCGCACATGCTCACCAGTCCGGGGCGCTACCGGGCGATGACAGCCCTGTTGCTGCTCGCGCCGGGTACGCCCATGCTCTTTCAAGGCGAGGAATTCGCTTCCTCAAAGCCTTTCTACTATTTCGCCGACCATAACCCCGAACTGGCCAAGGTCGTGCAAAAAGGAAGATCGGAGTTTCTCTCGCAGTTCCGCAGCATGGCCAACAAGGAAACCTACGAGGCGCTGCCCGATCCGGGGAATCCAAACACCTTCCAGAAGTGCAAGCTGGACTCTTCCGAACGCGAGCGCCACGCGCATTCCTACAACCTCCACAAAGACCTGATCCGCCTTAGACGCCAGGATGCCGTGTTCTGCACGCAAGGTCGAAATGGTCTCGACGGAGCGGTGCTCGCGGACGAGGCGTTCGTACTGCGCTTCTTCGGCGAAGACTGCGAAGACCGCCTCCTGATAGTGAACCTCGGCCGGGACCTGCTGCTGGACCCGGCGCCGGAACCGCTGCTCGCGCCGCCGGACGGACGGCAGTGGAACCTGCTCTGGTCGAGTGAAGACATTCGCTATGGCGGCACGGGAAGCTATTCGCCGGATACCGAAGAAAACTGGCGAATTCCCGGGCATGCCGCGGTTGTGGTGGCGCCCGCTCCCCTTGATGCGCCTCTGGAGGATCGAACCGATGCTTGAGCCGGTGCGTGTGCTCCCTCGCCGCACAGTTCTCGATCCCGATGCCGACCCGCACCTGAATGAAGAGTGGCTGCTGACCAACGGAATTGGAGGCTACGCTTCGGGAACTGTGAGTGGTGTGATCACACGGCGGTACCACGGGCTTTTGATAGCAGCCCTGCCGAACCCTCATGGAAGGACGATGATGCTCGACGCAGTTTCCGAGCGCTTGCGCGCCGGCCTGGACGTGGTCTATGCCGGCATCCCGGAATTAACCGGTGCCAAGCCCGGCGAAACACTGATGGTCTCGGAATTCCGGCTGGAGGGCGGACTGCCGGTCTGGCGCTACGCGTCGGATCACTTCGTGATGGAAAAGCGGCTGATCATGCCCTTCCGGCAGAATACCGTGTATATCTTATACACGCTCCTCGAGCCGGCCGGACCGGTGCGATTGGGGATCCGGCCGGCACTGCATTTCCGTCCGCATGATTCGGTGGTGAATGTCGGAGACGCGCAGCGGTACGTGGTAACGGCGCACGAAGGCCGCTATGAGATTTGTGGCGGCTCCGACCTGCCGCCATTACGGATGCTCGTCTATGGCACTTCGCCTGCCCTTTCCTTCGATCCCCGCCTGAACGCGTCGGTATTCTACTCCGCGGAAAGCAATCGCGGCTACGAATCCCACGGGTGGTTGTGGAGCCCCGGGTACATCCGATTGGACCTGTCGCGCGATAGCCCGGCGGCGCTGGTAGCGTCGACCGAGGATTGGGACACCATCCACGCACTCACGCCGCAGCAGGCCTTCAGTGCCGAGATGGAACGGCGTCGCCTCCTGCTTCGCGTGGCGACCGCCTCGGCCGGAGACTCCGCCATGCCGGAACTGGTATTGGCGGCCGATCAGTTTCTCATCACGCCGATGGGTCGGCCGGAGGATGCGGCGCGGGCGCGCGCGTCCGGAGACGAGATCCGCACGGTAATCGCCGGCTATCACTGGTTCACAGATTGGGGCCGGGATACGATGATCAGCCTCGAGGGCCTGGCTCTGTGTACCGGACGGCGGCACGAAGCCGGTTGGATTCTTCGCACCTTCGCTCACTACATCCGCGATGGATTGATTCCCAACCTGTTCCCCGAAGGCAAAAAGGAAGGTCTGTATCACACCGCGGACGCGACCCTGTGGTTTTTTCACACCTTGCAGCGCTACCTGGAGGCCACGGACGACCGCCCTCTGCTCTACAGCCTTCTCCCCAAAATCACGGAGATCATTCGCTGGCATCTTCGCGGAACGCGCTTTGGCATCCACGTGGACCCGGCCGACGGATTGCTGGTCCAGGGCGCAAAAGGGTATCAACTGACATGGATGGATGCCAAGGTTGGCGACTGGGTGGTCACACCGCGCCGCGGTAAGGCGGTCGAGATCAACGCGCTCTGGTACAACGCACTGGTGCTCGCCGAACGCTGGCTCGAAGAGGAAAGCCAGGACGTGCCATCGGAGTTTCGGGAAGCCAAACAGCGGGCGCGCGAATCGTTCAATCAACGTTTCTGGAATGCCGCCAAAGGATATCTGTTCGATGTGGTCGATGGCGAGCAGGGCGGCAACGATGATTCCTGCCGCCCCAATCAGATCTTCGCGGTCTCGCTGGATTATCCCGTCTTGTCGGAGCAGTACTGGATGCCGGTGGTGCAGGTGGTAAAGGACCGGCTGTTGACGCCGCGCGGACTGCGATCTCTGGCGCCCGGAGAACCGGATTTCAAGGCCAAATACTATGGCGACCTGCGCGCGCGCGATGCCGCATACCATCAGGGGACGGTGTGGGCATGGTTGATCGGTCCTTTCGTGGACGCGTGGTTGCGGGTTCACCCTGGAGACGTAGCCGGCGCGCGCCAGTGTCTGGAGGGTTTGGTCAGCCATCTGGGGCAAGCCTGTATTGGTTCCATCAGCGAGATTTTCGATGCCGAGCCGCCATACACACCGCGCGGCTGCATCGCGCAAGCCTGGAGCGTGGCGGAACTATTGCGCGCCTGGGTCAAAACCGCGCCAAAAGTCACCGGCCCGCCATCGATTTCAAAAACCGCCTGACGCCTGCCGGCAGCATCTTACCGAGCTTACGATTCCGGCTGCGCGCCAGCAGCCGCTCAATGGCCCTTCGCAAGCCGGGATCGCTTATCCCGCGGCTAATCTCGACCCATTGCCTGACTAACTCGTTCTCCGTGCTGTCAACCCCATCGATTTTTTCTTTCAGATGCCCCGGTGGAAAAGTTTCGAGACATTCCAGGGCACCCGACACCGCGAATTCCGCCTGGGTTCGTACGCATTTTTCACAATAACCGCAATTCAGACCAGACGATCCATTTTCCCAGCAGACCCGCAGATATTTATGGACAAGTCTGGAGCCGGAGATAAACCTTACTTTTTCCAGCCGCGACAGATGGCAGCCGTCATTGACGATCTGAACGGCGCTGGAACTCCACAGTGGGTCGATCCGCTGGTTCGATCCCCATGGCGGCGGCACATCGGAACTGGCAAGAAAGACTCTCCCGAAATGCCTGTCAAGCAGATGGGCAACGCCCGCCAGCGCCGCGACATGTGTGATTTCCCACGAGACACGGCTGAACACCTCGTTGTCACGCAAGTTAGTTGTCACATGCACGGTTTCGATTTTGCATGCCTGCGCCACTTGATCGACCCAACATTTTGCCTGGGCCCAGCGTCCGGCATCGGATAACGGAATGTCAAAGCCATGTACGAGAATCAAGGATTGGATCTCGGACGGGTGCCGGAGAAGGCTGCAAAAAGAGTCTACCCCGCCCGTAAAGAAGAGCGCCGCCCTGGACGATGCCGGCCGCGGTCCCCGGGACATATCGAGTAAGAACGGCTTTCTGTCTTTCCATCCCCACCACTGGCTGGCGACGGTAGCCAGCTTAGTCATGTTCTCCACAAAAGTTCTATCTGCAAGGCAGTCCGCAACCACGGTGTCTCCGTTCGCTAACGCCGGAAAAAACGCAGCTGCCAGCACCGATTCCACATTTAAAGCCATCGGCGCGTCGGATTCCACGAAATATTCCTGGTCTCCGAGGTATGCGCGAACCCGCATCTCCGGTTCCAAATGCATTTTCAGCTTCATCGTATGTGACACGGCTTGCGGCATGGATTATACTGAGTGCGATCTTAGCACATACCGTAAATGCCATCGAGACAATGTATAAACCAGTCCAGGAGTAATGTATGCCCACGATAACCATTTGCACAGGCAAATTACACCGGGTAAATGTCACAGGAGCCAAACTCGATTATGTGGGGAGCATCACAATCGGTCCCGAACTTATGCAAGCTGCCGGAATTATAGCGGGACAGCTGGTACACATAAATGGGCTGGAGACGGGCCATCATTGGGAAACATACGCTGTCAGTGGCAAAAAGGGGGAAATCTGCCTGAACGGTCCGCCCGCACGGCTTTTTCAGCCGGGCGACCGGGTGATCATCTTGTCTCTGGCGCAATGCACCATGGATGAGGCCATCGAAGCCGAGCACAGAGTTGTGTATGTCGATGGAAGAAATAACATCACCGGTGTGGACATCCAAAAAGCGAAAGATCTTACCGGTCACAAGAAACCGAAGGTCAAACAGGTTTCCGCCGGGAACCCGTAACTTCAGCCTGCCGCGGACCGTTCGGCGCGCGCCATTGAGTACTACGCCTCACCTCCGGGTAATCTGTCGGCTGGAACACTCCTCCGGTGCGACTTATAACAATTCAAGCCAGGTCCGGAGTGGCTATAGATACAGGCCGTCGACAGGATATCCCGGGAGGTCCCTGGCGGCTTGTGCCTGGAGGTCCTGACAGAGCCGGGCGACCTGCTCGGCGGCTTTCAGAAAGCTGAAGGCTGCCTGAGTGTTCGGGCCATAGACGCTCACCACCACCTTGCAAAGTTCCCGCAGCCGGGCATTGATTGACCGCATTTCGGCGCCAAGTTCCCTATGCTCATCAAGCGTGAGGGGACCGGGCGCGGGTTGGCGCACACGGAAGCCGTCAAAAATCAGATCGTCGTGTGAGGTAATATCGCGATTTGCCACTCTGAGCCAGGATTCCGCGAACGTGCAACTTGCAGAAATATCAAGCGCCTAAGTCAGTTTATCATAGCCGCGGCGAGTCTTCGGACGGCCTCCTGAATCTTTCGTACATTCAGCGCCGAGTAGCCCAGTAAAAGAGCGGATGGCGCGGAAGCAGCACGATGGTAGTAAGCCGAGAGCGGCGGAGCAACGATGCCCGCGGCGGCCGCCCGATTGGAGATATCGCTATCATTCCAACCCGCCGGCAGCCATGCCAGGAGGTGCATGCCGGCATCGGCGCGCGAAACATCGAGCAACCCTCGCCAGTCGCGGTCCGCCGCCGAAAGTAGCGCCGCCTGCCGCTCGGCGTACAGCATGCGCATGCGGCGGAGGTGCCGCGCAAAGTGGCCTTCGGCGAGGAATTCGGCCACCACCGCCTGTGACGGTCCGGGAGGATGGCGGTCGGCCAGCGCTCGCGCCGCCGCGAACGCCTCCACGGCTCCGGCCGGCACCACCATATAGCCCAGCCTCAGGGCGGGGAACAGCACTTTGCTGAAGGTGCCGATGTAGATGACTCGTCCGGCGGTGTCGAGCCCTTGCAGTGCGGCGAGAGGACGCCCGGCATAGCGGAATTCGCTGTCGTAATCATCCTCGGCAATCCAGGCGCCGCGCCGCCGTGCCCAGGCAAGCAGCGCCATCCGCCGGGCCAGAGACATGGTGACGCCAAGCGGGTACTGATGCGACGGCGAAACGTACGCCAGTCGCGCCTCCGGAGCAAGTTGCTGGCCTTTAGAGACGCTGAGGCCTTCGCCATCCACCGGAACCGGCACGCAGCGGATGCCGGCAGCGGTCCAGGCGCCGCGCGCCCCGAAATAGCCGGGGTCCTCTACCCACGCGGTCTCCCCCGGATCGAGCAGGACGCGCGCCGCGAGGTCGAGCGCCTGCTGCGAACCGGAAGTGACAATCACCTGTTCCCAGCAACAATTGACCCCGCGGGCGGTACGTAGATAATCTGCGATGGTGCGGCGCAGCGGCGCGTGGCCGGCGGGAGCGCCATATGAGAAGAGGTCGAATCTGGATTGACGATATTGGCGCGCGGCGATGCGGGACCAAAGGTCTCGGGGGAAAGCATCGAGCGCGGGAATTCCCGGACGGAACGCGCAAGGGGAAGCGTCTTCGCGCGCCCCCGGAGCCACCGGCGTGGCGGCCAGCAGGCGCCCGCGTGCGGAAAGCCGCGGAACGGGCAGGCGCGTTCGCGCTGCGGCACCGGCCGCCGCGGAAACGTGCAGCAGTTCCTCGGGAAGTTCCTTTGCCACGAATGTGCCGGCGCCGGGGCGGCTTTCGATGTAGCCTTCCGCGAGCAGTTGATCGAACGCGCCGGCGACGGTATTGCGGGAGATCTCGAGATCGGCCGCGAGTGCACGCGTTGAGGGCAGGCGCTGACCCGCGGACAAACGGCCCGCGAGCACGGCAGCGCGAATTCCTTCGTACAACTGGCGGTGGAGCGGCTTGGCCGACCGCGGGTCGAGCGTCATGGAAAGTGGCACCATAAGATTTCGGCAAGTGGCTCTTTCGGTAGAGCCACTGGAACAGTATATTCGGAGTATGTCAACTCGCACCACCATTCAGAGGCACGCGGAGCGCGGCGTTCCGGACGAAGCTGCCGCGATCTTCGCGCAGGGCCACGTTGCGCACGTGGGCTTCGTCGAGAACGGCCAGCCGTTCGTCATTCCGCTGGGGTACCAGTTCAGCTCCGAGGCCCCGGACCGGATCTATTTTCACGGATCGATGAGTAGCCGCGCCATGCGGGTGATGGCTTCCGGCGCCCCGGTGTGCATCACCGTGACCCTGCTCGATGGCCTGGTGTACTCGCGGACAGCCTTCAATCATTCCATGAATTACCGCAGCGCCGTGTGCTTCGGCAAGGGACACAGGGTGATGGATGAGTCCGTTCAGCGCTCGGTTTACGAGACGATGGTGCGGCGGTACTTTCCGGGGCGGACGGAGGGCCGGGATTATTCCGCGCCCACCGAGGCCCAACTGGAATCCACCGCGCTGGTGGAAATCGCGATTGAAGAATGGAGCGCGAAGATGCGCACGGGTGGACCGTTGGGTCCGCTGGATGCCGTGGAGGACGCTCCCGGGACGCGGGGAGTGGTCGAATTGTAGCTTCTGGCGTTATTCCGTCCGGAGAGAGACGATGGGATCGACCTGCGTCGCGCGGCGCGCAGGAAAGTAACACGCCGCGAGAGCCACGGCGCAAAACAGCGCGGCAACCGCCAAAAACGTCGGCGCGTCGGTCGGTTTCACTTCGAACAGCAGGCTGGCTATCGAGCGCGCGGCGAACCAGGCGGCGGCAAAGCCGAGCGCGATGCCGGCCAGCGCCAGGGTCGAGCCTTGCGCGATCACTTGGCGCAGGATACTGGCCGGCTGCGCCCCGAGCGCCATGCGGACGCCGATTTCGGCGGTCCTCTGCTCCACGGAGTACGATAGCAGAGCATACAGGCCTACTAGCGATAAGAACAGGCCGATGGCGGCGAAAGCAGTTAGTAAGAAGGTCTCGAAGCGCCGTTCGGCCGTGGCGGCGGCGACTAACTCGCTTCCGGTGCGAACCGTGCCGATGGCGACCGCGGGGTCGATGTTGCGGACCAGCGCGCGCATGTCGGAAGCCAGGCGGTCGGGCGATATCGTGGTTCGCGCCACGATGTTGGCCGCCCATTGACCGTCCTGCAAGAGAGGTACATAGAATTGCATGGGCGGGGCAGTCTCCAGGCTATATTGCCGTACGTCCCCGACCACGCCCACCACCACCCGATGGCCGGTGGTATGAATCTTCTTCCCGAGGGCGCTCTGCCCCGGGAAGTATCTGCGGGCGAAACTGCGGCTGATGATGATGACGGGCTGAGTACCGGTCGTGTCGGCGCCGGTGAAGGAGCGGCCCTCGAGAATGGGAATACCCTCGGCGGCGAAGTACGCGGGAGAGACGTCACGCTGCTCGAAGAACGTCTTGTCATCGAAAGGATAGCCCTCTACTTCGATGGCGCTGAGAGATTGCCCGCCGCCCAGAGGCAGAAAGTTGGCAGCGGCGGCGGCTTCGACGCCCGGTAACCGCGAGGTTTCGTCGATCACCCGGCGGAAAAATGCCACCTGTCGCTCCGGGGTGTTATACCGGGCATCCAGGCGGATATCCACGCTGACAGTCGCGGCGGGAAGGAAGCCCTTGTGGACCGCCTGCAAGTTTAGAAAGCTGCGAATCAGCAGGCCCGAACCGGCGAGCAAAACAAACGTGAGCGCTACCTGTCCGATCATCAGTCCGCGATGCAAGTTAGAGGCAGTCCCGCGAACGGTGCGGCTGGCGGATCGCTTCATCACTTCGTGAATATTGCAGCGCGAGGCCGGCCAAGCGGGGAAAAGTCCGCACAGAAATACCGTCGCCAGGGACGTTCCCAGTGCGAACAACAGGACGCGGGCGTCGATCGAGGTCTCGTCGAGCCGCGGGATGTTGGCGGCGTGGAAATGAACCAGAAGCCGTATGGTGAGCCACGCCGCGAGCACTCCGAGCAGGCCTCCGGCGCCGGCCAGGCACAACGATTCGGTGGAGAGTTGCCGGATAAGCCGGCCGCGCGAGGCGCCGAGTGCGGCGCGCAGGCTGAATTCGCGGGCACGGCCGTGCATGCGGGCCAGCACCAGGCTGGCGACGTTGCTCGACGCGATCAGCAGCACCAGGAGCACGGCGGCCAGAAAAGTCAGTAGCGCATGGCGCGATCCGCCGGTGATTTCGGCGTCGAACGGGCGGATCAAGGATGTCGCACCCTGAAAAAACGGCGGGTGCAGCTTATCGACGCTGGCGACCATGGCAGCGATCTCGGCCTGCGCGCGCGGCAGCGTGACGCCGGGCTTCAGGAGTCCAATGGCGTAACCTGGGCCTTCGTCCCGCATGGCTTTTTCCTTGGGAGACAACGCCAGGGGCACCCAAACATCGGTGGCTCTGCCGCCGGCCTCCGCTGTTTCGAAGCTCTCGGCGCCATGTGGAAAGCGGAAACCAGCGGGCATCACGCCGATAATGCGGCGGGGCTTCGCATTGAACAGCACCTGTCTGCCGAGCACGTGCGGATCGGCGCCGAATTGCGATTGCCATAGGGCGTGGCTAATGACGGCGACGTTGTCGGAGCCCGGCCGGTCGTCATCGGGGCTGATGGCGCGGCCAAGTTCGGGCGCGAGGCCGAGCGTTTGGAAAAATTCGCCGGTGACTCGCGAAGTGCTGACGCGAATGGCGGTGCCATTCACAGCGAGGTTGGTGCTGTCAGCGGTGAAGATCGCGAGATGTGAGAACGAGTGGCTCTGGCTCTGCCAATCGTAGAAATCGGCATTGAACGGCCCCCAGGCTTCCAGCGGCACGCCGGTAATATGCGGGACGGGCTCGAATAGATAGACCAACCGGTCGGGATTGCGATACGGCAGAGATCGCAGCAGAACGCTGTTGACGAGACTGAACACAGCCGTGGTGGCGCCGATGCCGAGCGCGAGCGTGATCACCGCGATGGAAGCGAATCCGGGGTTCTTGCGCAGCACGCGGAAGCCGAACGCAAGGTCCTGCACCAGCGAAGGAACCAGATTGGCGGCTCGGGCGTCCCGGCACGCCTCCATAGTTTGGGCGACCGGGCCGAATTCCATTTCGGCGCGGCGGCGCGCTTCCTCTGGCGCGATGCCGCGACCCGTCAAATCGGCGGCGCGAGCCTCCATGTGGGCGCGCATTTCGCGGTCCATATCGGATTCCATCCGGGAGGCGTGGCGCGTCGCGCGCCACCAGGATCGCAGGCGGGAAGCGATGCTCATATCTCCTCCGTCGTGGTGCTGAGAATGCTTGCCATCAGCCCGGCCATTTCGCTCCACTTTTCAGCTTCGCTACGAAGTTGGCGGCGGCCGGAGGGAGTCAACCGGTAATACTTCGCCTTGCGCTTGTTGTCCGATTCCCCCCATTCGCTGGCAATCAGCCCCTGATGCTCCAATCGGTAAAGCGCGGGGTACAGCGAACCTTGCTGGATCTCCAGCCGCTGGCTTGAGATTTGCCCGATCCGCAAAAGAACGCCATAACCATGCAGCGGTCCCAGCGAAAGAGCCTTGAGGATTAGAAGATCGAGTGTTCCTTGCAGGAGATCGAGGCGTTCCGGCATGAGTTCTCCTAGACGGTCAAGGAAAGCATATCAAGCCATGCCTAGACCGTCAAGGAGAGTCGGGGGAGCGGGAATTTGTAGAATGGATGGTTCTCTATGCGCCCGATCTTACTCTTACTGTTCACATCTATTACCGCCTTGCACGCGCAGACCAACGATGCCTGGAAGAAACTCGACTTCCTCACCGGCGACTGGGTTGGCTTCGCCGGCGAAAAAGACACGCCGCTCGGTCCGGGGCAGGGAGCTTTCTCGTTCACGCCCGAACTGAAAGGCAAGATCCTCGTGCGGAGGAACGCAGCGCATTACGATTCGGGCGCTCAGCACGACGATCTGATGGTGGTCTACCTCGACACCGATACGCCGCGAGCCATTTATTTCGACACCGAAGGGCATGTCATCCGGTACAACCTGACGTTCCCGGCCACCGGTCGCGCGGTGTTCGAATCCGATGGAACGCAACCGGGCCCGCGTTATCGATTGACGTATTGGATGGAAGGCGCATCGCTCAACGGGCAGTTCGAAGTGGCGCCGCCGGGCCGGCAATACCAGTCTTACATGAAGTGGACCTCCAAGCGGAAATAGGTTCGGAGTGTGCGGAAAAGGCCGCTCGATTTCCAGGGATTTCCCAGGCCGGTCTAAAAACGGTACAATGTACCTGAGTGGCGAGCTACCAGAGTGGGCGAAAGCCCACTTTTTTGTTGGCTTCCATGAATGTGTGACATGCAGGAAAAAGTGGCTGCTAAAGTCGAGGAAATCGCCCGTCGCGTGGCCGAGTCCGAGGGGATGGAGCTGGTCGAAGTGGAAGTCAAGGGCGGCGGTCAGCATCGCTTTGTCCGTATCTCGATCGATAAACCAGAGGGCGTAACCCACGGCGATTGCGA
>Ga0335072_10006483_pt1 | contig 17092 bp, 15 predicted proteins | sample Lox_Sample_21_FD_206725 | JGI IMG/M metagenome (GOLD analysis project Ga0335072, IMG submission 206725) | Soil microbial communities from Loxahatchee National Wildlife Refuge, Florida, United States - Lox_Sample_2.1 | ecosystem: Environmental > Terrestrial > Soil > Wetlands | place: USA...
CTCGTTGTTAGTGGCGAAGGTCAGGTATGCTCACCGGCGGTGGAGTCGCCTAGTGGCCGAGGGCGCACGCCTCGAAAGCGTGTGAGGGGGCAACCCCTCCGTGGGTTCAAATCCCACCTCCACCGCCCGGCTCAAGAACCGCATGGCGAGCGTGCGTGGGCGACGCGCGTCAAGGCGAGGAGTGCAAGTGCTAGAACCGCAGGGGACGCTCTTCTTCCTGCTGCTGATGGTGGCGTTCGGGGCGCTCGTCACCTGGCTTGTCCTCACCAAGCAGGTCGTCTTCCGCGTGTTCGCCGCGTGCCTGGCGTTCATCCCGGCCATGGTGTTCGGGATCGCCGCGGTGAACAAGTACTACGACTACTACCAGACCTGGGGGGCGCTATTCAGCGACCTGTCCGGGCAGGCGCAGTCGATCCCGCACCTGTCGGCAGCCAGCCTGAAGCGCGACGGTTCGCTGCAGCAGCAGATCGGCAGCACCAACGCGGGGCTCGACGCCCAGTTCGGTGACCTGTTCAGCACCACGATCACCGGGCCGCACAGCCACCTCACCCGGCAGGTGTACGTCTACCTGCCCCCGCAATACTTCGCCAAGGAGTACGCGAACTACAGGTTCCCGGCCATCGAGCTGCTGCATGGCGCGCCCGGGCAGCCGGCCACCTGGGTCAACGTGATGAACGTGATCCCGATCTACCTGAACCTGCTCGCGGAACACAAGGCGTCCCCGGCCGTGCTCGTGATGCCGGATACCGACGGCGGCATGCAGTACTCGCTGCAGTGCCTCAACGACCCGCACGGCGTGCAGGACATGACCTTCGTGGGCAAGGAGGTCCCCGACTGGGCCGCCGCCAATCTCCGGGTAGCGAAGCCAGGTCTGCTGTGGGGCATCGCGGGCTACTCGGAGGGCGGCTTCTGCGCCGCCAACATCGGCCTGCAGGACGCGACCAGGTTCGGCTACGTGGGCGTGGAGAGCGGGTATTTCGCGCCGGACACCAGCCAGGTGCCGGTGGGCGGGAAGGCCGGCGGCAGGCCGCACGACGTCAACGTGTTCGCGCATAACCAGCGGCTGCTGGAGATCAACACCCCGGACGAGTACATCAGGAACATCCCGGTCAATATCACGGTCCCGGAGTTCTTCCTCGCAGCGGGCGCCGAGGACCAGTCCGATGTGCAGGCCGCGGAGTACTTCAGGCAGCTGCTCCTGCTGCGGGTCGCCGACGTGCCGCCGGTGGACGTCGTGAGCGGCGGGGGACACCAGGCCATGGTCTGGCGGTCGGCACTGACCCCGATGCTCGAGTGGATGACCGCCGGGCTGAACTGGCAGATCCAGCACTTCGGGCTGGGCCCCGGTGAGAAACCGGTCACGCCACACCACGCGCACTCCGTTGGCAAGGCGACCGATCTGGCGCTCAAGACGGCTCACCAGCCGGTCCCGCGCCCGACGATCTGATTTCACCCGACAGTCGGGGGATGTAACGACGGCCAGGTAACCCTGCCGGAGGTGCGAGACTAGGCAGCATGAGTGATCTCGCACCTCGGTTCCGCGCGCTGCTGGACGCGTTCACCTCGTACAAGCCCGGCACGATGCCGCCCGCGGTAGGCGGACAGTCGCACAAGCTGTCGTCCAACGAGTCACCATACGGGCCCCTCCCGTCGGTCGCCGAGGTGATCGCGGACGCGGGCCGCGGCGTGAACCGCTACCCCGACAACGGGGCGGAAGCGCTGACGGCCGCGATCGCGGAGCGGTTCGGGGTGCCCGCCGAGCACGTGGCGGTCGGGTGCGGGTCGGTGGGGGTCCTCAAGCAGCTCGTCGAGGCGGTCAGCGATCCCGGCGCCGAGGTGCTTTACGCCTGGCGGTCGTTCGAGGCGTACCCGCTGCTCGTTCCCCTGGCGGGCGCTACGTCGGTCCAGGTGCCGCTGGCAGGCGAGACGCACGACCTGGCTGCCATGGCGGCTGCCATCACCCCGCAGACCAGGCTCGTCCTCGTCTGCAACCCGAACAACCCGACCGGCACGGTCGTCGGCCGCCGCCAGCTCACCGAATTCCTCGATCAGGTGCCCGGCGACTGCCTCATCGTGCTCGACGAGGCCTACCGGGAGTATGTCCGTGACGAGTCGGTTCCTGACGGCGTGGACCTGTACCGTGACCGGCCCAACGTGGCCGTGCTCCGCACGTTCTCCAAGGCATACGGGCTGGCCGGACTGCGGGTCGGGTTCCTGATCGGGCACCCGGAGGTCGCGGACGCCGTGCGCAAGACGATGCTCCCGTTCACCGTGAGCTCGGTCGCCCAGGCGGCGGCGGTGGCGTCCCTCGCCGCGGAGGGGGAGCTCCTCGAGCGCGTGGAGACCGTCGTCAAGGAGCGGGACCGGGTGCGGTCGGCGCTGCTCGCCGACGGCTGGACCGTGCCAGTCACGGAGGCAAACTTCGTCTGGCTCCGCCTCGGCGAGCACACCACCGCGTTCGCGGCCGCCTGTGAGGGCGCCGGCGTCGCCGTCCGCCCCTTCGCCGGCGAGGGCGCCCGCGTCTCGATCGGCACCCAGGAAGCCAACGAAACCTTCCTGGCGACCGCCCGCGCCTTCCCGCACCGCACGTAGCCGCCCTGCTACCCGGCGGGTAAGTTAGGCCATGTGGGCCACACGGCGCACTCGAGGTACTGGCCTATCGCCGCGGGACTGGCTCTCGCCGCGCTGCTAGGCGGCTGCGCTTCGGGGAGCAGCACCGGAGCCGCCAGGGCCGGGGGAGGCGCCAGCACCCCTGCGTCCGCCGGCTACTGGACGCGCAGCAGGCTGCTCGGCGCGGAGCCCTGGCGCGAATGGACGCCGAAGCGGATTCCCCCCGGAGCCACGCCGACCGCGCACAGCCCGCTGCTCGCCGCGCCGCGTGTCGGCGCGCTCTTCACCCACGACGCGAACGGCAACCACTTCTGCACGGCGAGCGTCGTCGCCAGCCCTGGGCACGATCTGCTGATGACCGCGGCGCACTGCATCAACGGCGGCAAGGGCGGCGGCTACAAGACGGACATCGTGTTCATCCCCGATTACCAGGACGGCACCACGCCCTTCGGCGTGTGGACGCCGCGCAAGCTGTTCGTCGCCCCGCAGTGGGCGTCGTCCTCTGACCCGGACTTCGACGTGGGCTTCGTGGTGCTGCAGCCGCTCGACGGCAAGAACATCCAGGAAGTCCTCGGCGCCAACCAGATCGGCTTCGACGCGGGCTTCGACCACATCGTGCGCGTCACCGGCTACCCGTCGAGCGCGAACGCCCCGGTGACCTGCATGAACCAGACCAGCCAGCAGAGCGCGCGCCAGGTCAGATTCGAGTGCGGCGGGTTCTTCGCCGGCACCAGCGGCAGTCCGTGGGTCACTGGTTTCGACCCGCGGACCCGCACCGGCACGATCGTCGGCGTGATCGGCGGCTACCAGGAAGGCGGCGACACCGACGCCATCTCCTACAGCGCGTACCTGAACGGCGATATCCGCCAGCTCTACGACCAGGCAGCTGCTGCCTAGCCGGGCCTGCCAGTGGCTAGCCGATGACGGCCAGCTCGTGCTCCTCGGCGGTGACGTCGGCGCCGAGTGCGGCGAACCGCTCCGCGATCGTCGCGTGGCCGCGGTCGATAAGGTATCCGCCGGAGACGATAGTTTCGCCCTCGGCGGCCAGGCCCGCCAGTATCAGTGCAGCGCCGCCGCGCAGGTCGCGCGCCGTGACCTCGCAGCCGAGCATCGTGCCAGCCCCGCCGTGCACGATCGCGACGTTGTTGTCGATCTCGATCTTGGCGCCCATCTTGTTCAGCTCGGGCACCAGCGTGTACCGGCCGTCGAAGATCGTCTCCCGGATGTAGCTAGCGCCGTCGGCCAGTGTCGCCACCGCCATGATGGGCGACTGGAGATCGGTGGCGAAGCCCGGGTAGGGCGACGTGACCACGTTGATCGGCCGCAGCGGCCGCTCTCGCCTGACCTGCAGCACGGCGCCCTGAGACGCGAACTCGACGCCCATCTGCTCCAGCTTCCACCGGACCACGCCGAAGTGATCCAGGTTCGCCCCCACCAGGTTGATCTCGCCGCCGGCGGCGGCCGCGGCCATGGCGAACACGCCCGCGTCGATCCTGTCGGGCATCACGGTGTGCTCCACCGCGGTCAGCTCGGAGACACCGTGCACCGTGATGAACCCGGTGCCGCCCCCGCTGATCTCCGCGCCCATCTTGGTGAGGAACGCGATCACGTCCAGCACCTCGGGCTCTTGGGCGGTGTTGTCGATGATCGTGGTGCCTGGCGCCAGCGACGCCGCCATGATCAGGTTCTCTGTGCCGGTGTGCGACGGCGTGTCCAGGTACAGGTGGGCGCCGCGCAGCCCGGCGGGCGCCGTGATCCTGATGACCGAGTCGCCTTCGTCCACCGTCGCGCCGAGCCTGGCGAAGCCGCGGTAGTGGAAGTCCAGGTTCCTGTTGCCCAGGTTGCAGCCGCCGATGCCCTCTATGACCGCCTCGCCGAACCGGTGCAGCAGCGCGGGCACGAACAGCACCGAGCCGCGGAACCTGCGCGCGATCTCGGCGGGCAGCACCGGGGAAGTCAGCCGCGACGCGTCCACCACCAGCGTGCGTTCCGGCTCATGGAACTCGACACGGGCACCGACCGCCTGCGCGAGCTCGACAGCGCGCCGCACGTCCTCGATGGGCGGCACGTTCCGCAGCACGGTCCGGCCTCGCGGCGTCAGCAGCGACGCCGCGATCATCTTGAGGGCCGCGTTCTTAGCCCCCTGGATGAAAACCGTCCCGTGCAGGGGCGTGCCGCCGCGTACGCGGTAGCGGGTCTCGGTGCCCTTGGTCATGTGGATGAACTCCTGTCCGAGGGGTAACGACGAGAACGGCGCGCTCCGCGAGCACACCTGTGCAAATGCGTTGTCCAGTATGCCATCCGATACGCGTGCTCACGTGAGCCTCGCGACACGCTCAAACACATCCCCTAGCCGGGCGACGTAGCGTTCCGCGTCAAATGCCCGGTCAAGGGCCTGTTCGTCGATGGCCATTTGCCTGCTCTTCCCCTGGGCGAGCAAAGAATCCCGGAACGGGGTCTGGTTGTCCCAGGTGTCCATCGCGGCGGCCTGCACGAGGGTATAGGCGTCTTCCCTGGACATTCCGGTGCTGACCAGCTCAAGCAGGACTCCCGAGGAGTACAGCAGGCCGTTCGTGAGGTCCATGTTCGTCCGCATTCTGGCGGTGTCCACGACCAGTCCCTCGACGAGCCCGGTGGTCAGGTGCACCAGATAATCCGTGGCGATCGCCGCGTCCGGCAGCGCGACCCGCTCCACGCTGGAATGTGAGATATCCCTCTCGTGCCACAGCGGTATGCCCTCGGTGACCGGAGTTACGTACGACCGCACGATCCGCGCCAGTCCGCAGATCCGCTCCGAGCGGATCGGATTCTTCTTGTGCGGCATCGCCGACGAGCCCTTCTGGCCGGACCTGAATGGCTCGGCGAGCTCGCGCACCTCGGTCCGCTGCCCGTGCCTGACCTCGAGCGCCACCGCCTCGCAGACCGTGGCGAGCACCGCGAGCGCCGACACCCACTCCGCGATGCCGTCGCGCATCACCACCTGGGTGGCCACGTCGGCGGCGCGCAGCCCGAGCGCGGGCATCACCTCGGCCTCGATGGCCGGGTCGATGTTGGAGTAGCTGCCCACCGGCCCGGACAGCTTGCCCACCGCGACCGCCTCGCGCGCCCGCCGCATCCGGTCCCTGGACCGCGCCGCGGCGAACGCGAAGTCAGCCACCCGGTGACCCCACAGGTCCGGTTCGGCGTGCACGCCGTGGGTCCGCCCGGACCGCAGCGTGTGCCGGTGCTCGAGCGCGTGGTCGCGCAGCGCCGCGACGAGGCGGTCCGCCTTCGCCACGATGATGTCGGTGGCCTCGGCGAGCTGGATGGCGAGCGCGGTGTCGAGCAGATCGGACGAGGTCATCCCGTAGTGCACGTAGGCCGCCGCGGACCGCGGTTCGGTATTGTCCGCCCAGGCGGTGAGGAACGCGATCACGTCGTGCTCTGTCACGGCTTCGATCGCTGCCACCGCTTCGGGGCTAGGCGGAGGTGCGGAACGGACAGGGGCGACTGCGGAGGCGGGAACTGTTCCAGCCCGCGCGTGGGCCTCGAGCACCAGCGTCTCCACCTGGCACCAGAGCTCGTACTTGTGGGCGTCGCTCCACACCCGCCCCATCTCGGGCAGCGTGTACCTCTCGATCATGTCTCAACCGTAGCCTGCTCGGCAGCCTGCTCCGCGATGAGCGCGGCCGCGACCATGGCCGTGAGCAGCGCGATCCCGGCCGCGGCGTCCACCGCCATCGCCACGGGCCAGGCCGCGAGGGCGGCCAGAGCGGCGGCCACGCGGTACCAGGGGATTCCTGTGTCCGGGAGGTCGGTCGGGGCCGGTTGGCCGGGGAAGCGCAGCACCCAGCGGAACAGCACGTCGCCGGCCAGGAACAGCGTTACGCCGGCCGCCAGGGCCAGCGCGGGCCCAGCTGTCAGCGTGGTGCCCGGGTGCCCGATGGCTGTCTTCAGCCCGGCGGCCATCGCCACGATGCCCAGCAGTATCGGGATGTACGCGTAGAAGTACGCGACGAGCACGAGCCTGGGCCGCTCGGCGCGGTCGGCGCGCGCCAGCGACCGTGCCGCGCGGTCGTCGTCCGCAGGTAGAGGCCGCTGTGCACGGCGACGACGAGCAGGTAGCCGAGCCCGAGCGCCAGCCCGTCCCTGCCGCGCTCGCCGGCGGCCCCGAACGCGTGCGGGATCGCCAGGCCGACGATCAGGAAGCCGACCATGCCGAGCAGCACCAGCAGGCGCTCCGGCGTGCGCGACGGCGTCCTGGCGTTGCTGAGCCACACGTACCCGCTGTGCATCCACCACAGCAGGCCGAAGATCAGCAGTACCCGGCCCGCCGCCGCAAGCGTCACGTGCTCGGCGAGCATGCCGGTCAGCTGCGTGATCGTGAAGACGAAGACCAGGTCGAAAAACAGCTCGAGCGTGCTGACCCGCGTGGGCGGGTCAGGTTCCGGCTGCGGCCCGTTCCGCGATGTCATGCCGGTACCAGCCGCCGCGCATCTCGACCGATTCCGCGACCTCGTAGGCCACCGCGCGCGCGGCGGCCAGATCCGGCCCTGACCCGACCGCGTTCAGCACCCGGCCGCCTGCCGTGACCAGGTCGCCGCCGCCGTCGAGAGCAGTTCCGGCGTGCAAGAGGTAACCACGGGCCCGTTTTGCGTCACCGGGGGGGCCACCCCCCGGAACCCCCCGACCAATCCTTATCTTGTCCCCCTTGACCGGGGACTCGGGATAGCCGGCCGCGGCGAGCACCACCGTGACCGCGGCGCCGGGCAGCCAGCCCAGCGCGGGCGCGGCGGTCAGGTCGCCGGCCGCCGCGGCGTACAGCAGGCCGCTCAGCGGGCTGGCCAGCCGGTCCAGGATCACCTGCGTCTCCGGGTCGCCGAAACGGGCATTGAACTCGACCACCTTGACGCCGTTACTGGTGAGCGCCAGGCCGGCGTAGAGCAGACCGCGATACGGCGTGCCGCGGCGGTGCAGCTCGCCGATGGCCGGCCCGATGACGGTGTCCAGGACGGCGGCCGCCAGGTCGGGCGGGGCCCAGGGGAGGGGCACGTAGGCGCCCATGCCGCCGGTGTTCGGGCCCTGGTCGCCGTCGCGGGCCCGCTTGAAGTCCTGCGCGGGCAGCAGGGGGATCGCGGTGGTGCCGTCGGCGAGCGCGAACAGGGAGACCTCGGGGCCGTCGAGGAACTCCTCGATCACGACCTTGCCGCAGGAGGCGGCGTGCTTCCGCGCCGTCGCGAGGTCCCCGGTCACGACGACGCCCTTGCCGGCCGCCAGCGCGTCGTCCTTCACCACGTATGGCGGGCCGAACGTGGCGAGGGCAACGTCGGCTTCCGCTTCGCTGTAGCAGGTGAACGAGCGCGCGGTGGGGATCCCGGCGTCGGTCATGACCTCCTTGGCGAACGCCTTGGAGCCCTCGATGCGGGCGGCCGCTGCGTCCGGGCCGAAGACGGCGACGCCCGCGGCGCGAAGCGCGTCACCCACCCCGGCCACCAGCGGCGCCTCCGGCCCGATCACCACGAGGCCGGCATTCAGGTGCCTCGCCAGCCGGGTGACGTCGGCGGGATCGGCGGGCTTGACGTCGTGCAGCTGCGCGAGCTCCGCGATGCCCGGGTTGCCAGGGGCGGCGTGCAGCTCGCTGACGCCCGGGTCGCGGGACAGGGCGCGGGCGATCGCGTGCTCGCGGCCGCCCGAGCCGATCACCAGTACTCGCACGTACGCGACCCTATAGAAGAGGGCGGAGCTGCAGGGTCTGATCGCGGCGCGGGCCGACGCCGATCGCGCTGATCGGGGCGCCGGCCAGCTCCTCGATCGTCTTGACGTAAGTCTTCGCGGCCTTCGGCAGGTCGTCGAAGCTCCGCGCCTGCGAGATGTCCTCCCACCAGCCGTCCAGGTACTCATAGACCGGCTTGGCGTGGTGGAACTCGGTCTGCGTCATCGGGATCTCGTCGTAGCGCTTGCCGTCCACCTCGTAGGCCACGCAGACCGGCACCTTGTCCAGGGAGGACAGCACGTCCAGCTTGGTGACGAAGAAGTCGGTCACGCCGTTGACCCGGGTCGCGTAACGGGCGATCACCGCGTCGAACCAGCCGGTGCGCCGCGGCCGGCCCGTGGTCACGCCGTACTCGCCGCCGGTCTTGCGCAGGTAGTCGCCCTGCTCGTCCTTCAGCTCGGTCGGGAACGGGCCGGCGCCGACCCGGGTGGTGTACGCCTTGACGATGCCGATCACCTTGGTGATCCTGGTCGGCCCGATGCCCGCGCCGACGCACGCGCCGCCGGCCGTCGGGGACGAGGAGGTGACGAACGGGTAGGTACCGTGGTCAACGTCGAGCATGGTGGCCTGGGCGCCTTCGAGGAGCACCACCTCGTCGTTGTCCAGCGCGTTGCCGAGGACGAGGCCGGTGTCAGCGACGTACGGCTTCAGCCGCTCGCCGTACGTGATGTACTCCTCGGCGGTCTTGGCCGCGTCGATGCCGCGGCGGTTGTAGACCTTGGTGAGCAGCTGGTTCTTGTCGCGCAGGACGAGATCGAGTTTCTGGCGGAGGATGCCGGGGTCGAACAGGTCCTGGACCCGGATCCCCATCCTGGCGACCTTGTCGCCGTACGTCGGGCCGATGCCGCGGCCGGTGGTGCCGATCCTGGCGTTGCCGAGGAACCGCTCACTCACCTTGTCCAGCGCGCGGTGATGCGGCATGATCAGGTGCGCGTTGGCGGAAACCAGCAGCTTGTCACAGCTGACACCGCGGCTTTCCAGCCCGTCGATCTCCTCGAAGAGCACTTTCGGGTCAATGACGACGCCGTTGCCGATCACGGGCGTGACGTTGCTGGAGAGGACCCCGGAGGGCAGCACGTGCAGCGCGTAGCTCTCGTCGCCGATGACCACGGTATGGCCGGCGTTGTTGCCGCCCTGATACCTGACGACATACTGAACGCGGTCACCGAGCAGGTCGGTCGCCTTGCCCTTACCCTCGTCACCCCACTGGGCGCCGATAAGCACGATGGCGGGCATCTTTTATACGCCTTTCACACGACGAAAGCCCCTGGCAGCGCAAGCGCACGACAGGGGCTCTTGCGTCATGAGGGTACCCGTGTAGGTCTCCTAGCCGCAAAGACGCACCGCCGAGGCGCGTGGCAGACTGCGGGCTATGAGCACGCATGTGAACCTGCTTGGCGAGCCGGCGCCGACGCTGCTGCCCGCGCTGCCAGAGGCCGATCAGCTCGTCTCCGCTGGCACCCCCGCTGCGGAGGTCGCGGCCAAGTACCCGGCGTACTCGCTGGCCTGGGCGCTGCTGGCGGAGGCGGCGCTCGCGGACGACCGGTACGTCGACGCCTATGCCTACGCCAGGACCGGGTACCACCGGGGGCTTGACGCGCTGCGCCGCAACGGCTGGAAGGGACACGGGCCGATCCCCTGGTCGCACGCTGGCAACCAGGGGTTCCTGCGGTGCCTCGCCGCACTGGCCAAGGCGGCCGACGCGATCGGTGAAGCGGACGAGGCGGACCGGTGCTGGAAGTTCCTCGCCGACAGCAGCGCCGAGGCGTACGCCGAGCTGTCTAGCTGAGCTTGTTGCCCGCCGACAGCAGGTCCTCGCAGGCCTCCACGACGCGGGCCGACATGCCGCCCTCGGCCGCCTTGCCCCACGAGCGCGGGTCGTAGTCCTTCTTCCTGCCGACGTCGCCGTCCACCTTCAGCACGCCGTCGTAGTTCGCGAACATGTGCCCGGCGACAGGCCTGGAGAAGGCGTACTGCGCGTCGGTGTCCACGTTCATCTTCACCACGCCGTAAGTGATGGCCTCGCGGATCTCCTCGAGCGCTGACCCGGAACCGCCGTGGAAGACCAGGTCGAACGGCTTGTCCTTGCCGTACTTGGCGCCGACGGCGTCCTGGATCTCCTTGAGCACCGCGGGGCGCAGCTTCACGTGGCCGGGCTTGTAGACGCCGTGCACGTTGCCGAATGTCGCGGCGAGGATGTACCGGCCGCGCTCGCCAAGTCCAAGCGCCTCAGCCGTGGCCAGCGCGTCGGCGGGGGTGCTGTACAGCTTCTCGTTCATCTCGCCGACAACGCCGTCTTCCTCGCCGCCGACGACCCCGATCTCCATCTCCATGATGATGCGGGCCTTGGCGCACTTCTCGAGGAGTTCACTGGCGATCTCGAGGTTCTCCGCGAGCGGCACGGCGGAGCCGTCCCACATGTGGGACTGGAACAGCGGCTCCTGGCCGTTGCGGACCCGCTCCGCGGAAATCTCGAGGAGCGGGCGCATGTAGCCGTCCAGCTTGTCCTTGGGGCAGTGGTCGGTATGCAGCGCGACGTGGATGGGGTACTTGTCCGCGACGACGTGAGCGAACTCGGCGAGCGCCGTCGCGCCGGTGACCATGTTCTTGACCGCCTGGCCGGACAGGTACTCGGCCCCGCCGGTGGAGATCTGGACGATCCCGTCGCTCCCGGCGTCGGCGAAGCCCTTCAGCGCCGCGTTCAGCGTCTGGCTCGAGGTGACGTTGATCGCCGGGTAGGCGAAGCCGTGCTGCTTGGCGCGGTCCAGCATTTGCGCGTAGATCTCAGGGGTCGCGATGGGCATGGCCGTGGCTCCTGTTGTCCGTCAGGGGTGATCTCAGGGAAACTCTAGCTGGCCCGGCAGGTTAGGGTTTGACCTGAACCGGTCGGAGCACCAGCGCCGATGCTGTACAAAGGTGGCCATGCAGGGTTTCCTCGTGTCGCACGCGATCTATGCGATCGTCATCTTCGGCGTGCTCGAAGCCATGTGCATCCCGATTTCGTCGGAGCTCACGTTCCTGCTCGGCGGCGCGATCGCCTCCGGCGGCGTCGCTGCCACGCACCAGCACCCGAGCCTGCTGCTCGTGATCGTCCTGGGGACGCTGGCCGAACTCGTCGGCTCGTACATCTCCTACTTCATCGGCCGCGCGGGCGGTCGCCCGCTGGTCGAGCGCTGGGGCAAGTACGTGCTGGTAACCGAGTCGGACATGGCGCGCGCCGAGCGGTTCCTCGTCGGCCGTGGCTGGTGGGCCGTGCCGGTCGCGCGCATGCTGCCGTTCGTGCGCGCGTTCGCGTCGATCGTGGCGGGCATCGTCGAAGTCCCGCCGCTCCGGTTCGGCCTGCTCAGCCTGCTCGGCACGTTCATCTACGTGGTCGTCCTGTCCAGCATCGGGTACAGCCTCGGCAGCGAGTGGAGCAAGATCAACCACGGGCTCACCACGGTTAGCTACATCATCGTGGCGGTCGTCGTGCTGGCGATCATCGGTGTCGTGGTCTACCGGGTGCGGGAGTTCAGGCGGGAAGCCGCGAACGCCGCCGCGCGCGGCGAGTACCAGTCCCAGGCCCAGACTCAGGGCCAGGCCCGGCCCGCGGAGCAAGCGGCACGGACGCGGCCAGGGCAGCCTGGGCGGCACGCCCGCTAAGTCCGTACCCGGGCTTAAAGCCCGAGTTCGGCAAACTCGAAGACGGCGCGGTAGGGCAGTCCGCGGTCTAGCACGCGTGGCCGCGCGCCACGCTCGACGAGGACCGCGACACCGACCACCTCGGCGCCCGCTTCCTGCAGCGCGTCCACCGCGGTAAGCACAGAACCGCCGGTCGTCGAAGTGTCCTCGACGGCCAGCACGCGGCGGCCCGCCACGTCGGGCCCTTCGATCCTGCGCTGCGTGCCGTGTGTCTTTTCCGCCTTCCGCACCACGAACGCGTCGAGCGGAGTGCCCCGGCTGGCGGCGGCGTGCATCATCGCGCAGGCCACCGGGTCGGCGCCGAGCGTCAGCCCGCCCACCGCCTCATAGGCCAGGTCCGCCGTGGCGTTGAGCATGACACGCCCGGCCAGCGGGGCGAGCCGGCCGTCCAGGGTCACCCGCCGCAGGTCCACGTAGCTGGTTGCGCGCCGCCCGGACGACAGCACGAAGTCGCCATGTACCACGGCCCGCGCCTTGATCCCGGCCAGCAGTTCGTCGCGATCGCTCACGCGTCAGAGCATATAGAGCCCGCCACTGCGGCTCAGCACGGTGACCAGCCGAAATTGTGCGGTTACTGACGGCCGGATGGGGCGCACGCTGGGCACTTCTCTAGCCTGGGAATGGACGAAACCCCTACGCGGCTGGCAAGCTTCACTACCCTTATAAGAGGCGGAAGACAATTGAGGGGACGGTGACCTGCGTGGATCGTTGCGCGCTGTTCGTCGACGCGGGCTATGTGCTAGCGGACGGCGCCATGGCGGTGCACGGAACGCGCCGCCGGGAGTCGGTGTCCTGGGACTACCCGGGACTGACGCAATTTCTCGCAGGCCTGGCCAGCGAACGGTCCGGGCTTCCCGTGTTGCGCACCTACTGGTACGAGGCGACCGTCGAAGGCCGCCGGAGCGACGAGCACGACACGCTCGCCGACCTGCCCGGGGTTAAGCTCCGGCTCGCCAAGATGCGCCCGGGGCGCAGGGAAGGCGTGGAGAGCGAGATTCACCGTGACCTCACGACCCTGGCGCGGAACAAGGCAGTGACCGAGGCGATGGTCGTCAGTGCCGAGGAGGACCTGGCTCAGGTCATCGCCGACGTCCAGGACCTCGGCATGCGAGTCACGCTGCTGCACATCGCGGTCGAGGGCAACGGGGTGGTGCCCCGCGCGCTCCGTCAGGAGTGCGACGACATCGCGGAGATCGACGGCGCGCACTTGCGCCCGTACGTAGAGCTGATTTCCGGGGCCGAGCCATCCCGCACGGATGAACAGGACGGCGGCTCACTCATCGTGTTCCGCCCGGCGGCGAACGGCCACGGCCAGCCCGCGAGCACCGCGCCGTACCCGCCAGCGCCGCAGGAAACCGACAACGGCTACCAGATGCCCCCGGTCTATGAGGCGCCCGCCGGTGCACCGGAGCCGCCCGCGCACCTCGACCTGGCACCGGTGGCGGTGGACGCCCAGCCGGATCAGCAAGATGCGCAGCCCGATCAGCAGGAGCCGGCTCAGCAAGAAGCGCAACCGGTCCAGCAGGAGGTGGCCGCCGAGCAGGATCAAGCGCCTGCGCCTGCCGAGCCGATGTCGCCCGCCGCCGAGTACTTTGGCGCGCCGCCCAGCCTCGCCGTGGTCCAGCCGGAGCAGGCTCAGCCTGCGCAGTCTTCGCCTGCTGAGCCTCAGGAGTACGGCCTGCGGCCCGAGTGGCCCGCGCAACCCGAGTTCACGCCGCGGCCCGAGGTCTACGGCGCCCCGGTAGCCGCTCCGGTGGCCTTTCCCGCGCCACCCGCCGAGCAGCCGGTCGGCCTGCCGGCGGCGCGCAATCGCGCGACTGACCTGTCCGGGTACCGCCCCGGCGCGATCCGGATGCCGCCGCGCGACCCGATGAACCGGGAGCCGCTGCCGGCCGAGCCCGGCGACGGATACCAGCCCGCGGCGCCGGGCTCCGCCCAGGTACACCGGCTGCCTACTCGCGGGCCGGGTCAGCCGGCCGCAGTGCCGGTGCCGCCCGTGCCGTCTGGGATGCCGGGAGTGCCGGGCGCGCCTGGGGCTGCCGGGTCGGCGATGCCTCCGCCCGCCGGGCAGCCGATGCCCGGGCTTACCCAGCCGCCGCAGGGACAGCCACCCCTAGGTCAGCCGTCGCAGGGACAGCCAGGGATGGCGCCGCCGGCGGCCGGGCCGCTCGCGCCGCAGCCGGACGCCGGCCAGCCGCCGCTAGCCGGGCAGCCGCCCATTGGCCAGCCCGGCAGCCAGTTCACGGCGCCCGTGATGCCGATAGTTCCCGACACCGGGTATCCGGGCCCCGATGCCGGATACGCGGCCGCGCGCAATGGCTCGCACACCGGGCCACGGCCGGTCGTCTCGCTCGGGCCGGGTGGCTCAGCGCCAGCGGCGCCATGGGCACCGCCCGCGGCCGGGGGCTTCAACAGCCCTGGCGGCCCTGGGGCCCCCGCCGCGCCGAGCGGGCCTGCGGGCCTGGGAAGTCAGGCGGCCGCGAACCCGCCTGGCCTGCCGGTGACTGGCGCTCACCAGATCGACTTCAGCGGCCAGCCTGGCTCAGGCCCCGGGGTCCCTGGCGGCCCGCTCGGGCCCGCCGGGCCGGCTTACTCCGCGGCTCAGCCGGGTGTCACGCTTGCCGACGCTGTTCAGTCGGCACATCAGGAAGGCCAGGAGTTCGGCGAGTCGGTCGCGCGTGACGCGCCGGCGCTCTGGCTCGAGGCGGTGCTGGCCAGGAAGCCGCGGATGCCGTCGGACCTGGAGGCCAGGCTGCTTCAGGGGTCTGCGCTGCCGATCGACTTCCTGTTGCACGATGAGGTGCGGCACGCGCTGCGCCGCGGGTTCTGGGACGCCTTGGAGCGTGCCCGCCGCTGATCTCATCAATCACGTGCGCAACCCCCGTTGCGGACGCTAACTCCGGGCGAATGGGAAAGGGCCACTGGGGTACCGTGGGAAGAGTGGCTGGCGTCGATGAGTTCGACGAGATCGAGTTTGAGGCAGCACGGACGGGCAATCACGTGCGGGCCGCCGTACGCATGAGCGAGGTCGCTCGCGGGGTCGCCCCCGACATGCGAGCCGAATCTCACCTGCGGGTCGGTGACCAGTGGATGATGGCCGACGACGCGCAGCGAGCGGCGGACGAGTTCACCGCGGCGATCGAAGACGGCGGGTCTACGTCCGCCAGCCCTCAGGTCTATCTCGCCAGGGCGCTCTTCGCGCTGGGCCGGGACCAGGAAGCGGAACTCCTGATCACGGGGCTGACCGCCAACCGCGAGTCAGCCACGCCGCGCACCTGCGACCTCCTCGCCGAGTTGCTGACAGAGCAAGGCGACCTGCCACGGGCGCTCGAGTGGGCGACGGCGGGCGTCGAGCACTGCCTCAAGCGCGGCGACGACGCCGACGAGCTCCAGCTCCTGCTCCGGCTGCGCTTCCGAATCCGTGTCGATCTCGGCCTCGACGAGGACGACTACGACCGGATGCTGGACACCACCAACCGTCAGGGCTGACCCCAGAAATGGTTTGTCCCTGGTTTCTGCTGCCAGAGCGACAGAAACCAGGGACAAAACGCTGACTGCTTAGGCGACCTTCGCCGCCGGGCCGACGGTCAGCTCGTCCGACGCCGGATCCAGGTCGACGAGGACCTCATCCCCGTCGGTGATCGAGCCGGACAGCAGGGCCCGCGCCAGCTTGTCGCCAATCGCGGACTGCACGAGCCTGCGCAGCGGCCGCGCGCCGAACACCGGGTCGAACCCGGTCAGCGCGAGCCACTCCCTGGCCGCCGGGGTGACCGTCAAGACCAGCCGCCGGGCGGCGAGCCGCGCCGCCAGCCGCTCGACCTGCAGGTCCACGATCCTGGTCAGCTCCGACGTGGACAGCGCGTCGAAGATGATCACGTCGTCGAGCCGGTTGAGGAACTCCGGCTTGAACGCCGCACGGACCGCGGTGAGCACCGCTTCCCGCTTCGCCCGGTCATCCAGGGCGGCGTCGGCTATGAACGCCGAGCCGAGGTTCGAGGTGAGGATCAGGATCGTGTTACGGAAGTCCACGGTCCTGCCCTGCCCGTCGGTGAGCCGCCCGTCGTCCAGGACCTGCAGCAGCACGTCGAACACCTCGGAGTGGGCCTTCTCGACCTCGTCGAGCAGCACCACGGAGTACGGCCGCCGCCGCACCGCTTCGGTGAGCTGCCCGCCCTCCTCGTAGCCGACGTATCCCGGGGGCGCGCCGACCAGGCGCGCGACCGAGTGCTTCTCGCCGTACTCGCTCATGTCGATGCGGATAATGGCGCGCTCGTCGTCGAACAGGAACTCCGCCAGGGCCTTGGCCAGCTCGGTCTTGCCGACACCGGTCGGCCCGAGGAACAGGAACGACCCGGTGGGGCGGTCGGGGTCGGACACGCCGGCCCGCGCGCGGCGCACCGCGTCAGAGACGGCCTGCACGGCCGCGGACTGCCCGATCACCCGGCTGCCGAGCTCGGTCTCCATCCGCAGCAGCTTGCCGGTCTCGCCCTCGAGCAGCCGCCCGGCGGGGATTCCGGTCCACGCCGACACGACATCCGCCACGTCGTCGGGCCCGACCTCGTCCTTCACCATCGGCGCGACAGCGGGAATCCCGCCTGCGTCAGGGTTCTCCTGCTCGCGGTCGCTGGCGGCTGCCTCGGCGATCTCTGCGTCCAGGGCTGGGATCTCGCCGTAGAGAAGCCTCGAGGCTGTCTCCAGGTCGCCCTCCCGCTGAGCTCGCTCAAGCTGGGTCTTGGCGTCATCGAGCTTCTTCTTCAGCTCACCGGCCCGGTTCAGGCCGGACTTCTCCTGCTCCCAGCGCGCGGTCAGCTCGTTGAGCTGCTCCTGGCGGTCGGCGAGGTCGGCGCGCAGCTTCTCCAGCCGGTCCTTGCTCGCGGCGTCGGACTCGCGCGACAGCGCGAGCTCCTCCATCTTCATCCGGTCCACGATGCGACGCAGCTCGTCGATCTCGACCGGAGAGGAGTCGATCTCCATCCGCAGCCGGGACGCGGACTCGTCCACCAGGTCGATCGCCTTGTCGGGCAGGAACCTGGCGGTGATGTAGCGGTC
>Ga0335072_10006484_pt1 | contig 17088 bp, 10 predicted proteins | sample Lox_Sample_21_FD_206725 | JGI IMG/M metagenome (GOLD analysis project Ga0335072, IMG submission 206725) | Soil microbial communities from Loxahatchee National Wildlife Refuge, Florida, United States - Lox_Sample_2.1 | ecosystem: Environmental > Terrestrial > Soil > Wetlands | place: USA...
CGTCTTTGCCGAAGTCGGTGAGGCCGTCCTGGGTGTGGTGGACGCTGGGGTCGTCGATGTCGCCGGAGGAGTCGGCCCAGTCATTCGAGTTGGACCAGGTGAGCGTCATATAGCGGACGCCGAGGCGATAGTAGTCGCGCAGCAGGCCGAGGGAGTCCTCAATGGAGTGGCCGCCCTCGATGCCCATCAGCGCGGCGAGCTTGTGCTCGCGGTGGGCGCGCTCGATGTCCTCAGGCGAATAAGCCATCATCATCTGATCCGGATGTGCGGCGGCCTGCTGGCAGACCGCGTCGATGAGTTCGAGGGTGCGCCGCGCGTAGTGGCCCGCATTCATCTTCGGCTCAACCCAGATGGAAAAGAACTCGGCGCCGAGATTGCCCGCCTTGGCGGAGGCAAAGTTGAGATAGCCGCCGTTGAGCGGCTGGGTCAGATCGTAGTGCTCATCCAGCATGCGCTGCGGGGTGTCGGCATGCGTGTCAATGACGATGGCGGAGCGCTGCACGGCTTCGGCGGAGAGCGTGGGTTTGTGGGTCACGGGCTTGGGGTGGTGCGGAGGATTAGATTGGGCAAAAAGCGGCTGAGTGGCCGTCAAAAGAAAAAGAACAGCGTACGGAAATCTCATGGGCGTGGCCAGGATCCTGTAGCCGGATTGTAGCAACAGGATCGCCACGCCGACGCGGATTGCGGTCTTTGGGGATTGAGCCCGAGAGCGAAATCGAGCCGGCAACTACTTCTTCGCGAACTCCCAGTCTGTAACCGGAGCGATGGTCGTGATGACCTGGCTCCGCTCCGTCCATGCTCCCGCAAGATAATCGCGGTTCATCTTCGCGATCACCCCAAGAGGAATCTCCTTGGGGCAGACACCGGTGCATTCGCCAATGTTGGTGCAGCTGCCGAAGCCCTCGGCGTTCATCTGAGAGACCATGCGGACGGCGCGGCGATCTTCTTCCGGCTTGCCCTGCGGCAGGATGCCCAGATGCGCGATCTTGGCGCCCGTGAACAGCGCAGCCGATCCGTTAGGGCAGGCAGCCACGCAAGCGCCACAGCCAATACACGCCGCAGCATCCATGGCGCCTTCGGCAATCTCTTTGCCGACAGGGATGGCGTTGCCGTCAGGCGCGCTGCCGGTCGAGATGGAGACGTATCCGCCGGACTGGATGATGCGATCGAAGGAGCGCCGATCGACAACCAGATCCTTCACGAAGGGGAAGGAAGCAGAGCGCCACGGTTCCAGTACCAGCTGGTCGCCGTCTTTGAAGTGGCGCATGGTCAGCTGGCACACGGTGGTGGCCGGCATCGGCCCGTGGGCGATGCCGCTGATCATGAAGCCGCACGAGCCGCAGATACCCTCGCGGCAATCGTGCTCGAAGGCAATCGGCTCTTCGCCGCGCTCGCTCAGGGTTTCGTTCAGGACGTCGAGGCACTCGAGCATCGACATCTCCGGATTGACGTCGTTCATCGGATAGGTGGCGAACTTGCCCTTCGCCCCGGAACTTTTCTGCCGCCAGACTTTCAGCGTGAGTTTCATTACTTGTAGCTCCTCTGGCTGGGATGAACGTAGGCGAATTCCAGCGGCTCTTTGCTCAGCTCGGGACGATTGCCCGCGCCGGTATAGCCCCAGGCCGCGACGTAGCTGTAGTTCTCATCGTCGCGCTGCGCTTCGCCATCCAGCGTTTGATATTCCTCGCGGAAGTGACCGCCGCAGGACTCATGGCGCTCGAGGGCGTCGATGCACATCAGCTCACCCAGTTCGAGGAAGTCGGCGACGCGGCCCGCTTTTTCGAGGCTCTGGTTGAGATCGTCGCCCGATCCGGGCACGTTGAGGTTCTGCCAGAACTCCTCACGCAGAGCGCGAATCCGATGAATCGCTTCCTCAAGGTCTTTGGCGTTGCGGGACATGCCGCAGTCGTCCCACATGATCTTGCCCAGTTCGCGGTGGAAGGAATCGACCGTGCGCTTGCCCTTGATCGCCAGAAGCCTGGCAACGCCGTCGCGCGTGGAGGCGAGCGTGGCCTGCACCTCGGGGTGCGCCTCGTCTACTTTGGCCCGCTTCTGGTTCGCGAGGTAATTGCCGACCGTGTACGGAATGATGAAGTAGCCATCCGACAGCCCCTGCATCAGTGCGCTTGCGCCCAGCCGGTTCGCGCCGTGGTCGGAAAAGTTCGCTTCGCCCAGCACAAACAGCCCTGGGATCGTGCTCTGCAGTTGGTAGTCAACCCACAGTCCGCCCATCGTGTAGTGGATCGCCGGGTAAATGCGCATCGGGACTCTGTAGGGATCTTCGTCGGTGATGCGCTGATACATGTCGAAGAGGTTGCCGTAGCGCTCGCGGATAGTCTCAACGCCGAGCCGCGCGATGGCATCCTTAAAGTCGAGATAAACGCCGAGCCCTGTTTCTCCAACGCCGCGGCCTTCATCGCAGACGGCCTTGGCGTTCCGGGAAGCGACGTCCCGCGGAACCAGGTTGCCGAAGGCCGGATACTTGCGCTCGAGGTAGTAGTCGCGCTCCTCTTCGGGAATCTGATCCGGAGACCGCTTGTCGCCTTTTTTCTTCGGAACCCAGATGCGCCCGTCGTTGCGCAGCGATTCGGACATGAGCGTCAGCTTCGACTGATAGTCGCCCGAGACCGGAATGCAGGTGGGATGAATCTGCGTGAAGCAGGGGTTGGCGAAGAGAGCGCCGCGCCTGTGCGCGCGCCAGATTGCCGTCGCGTTCGAGCCCTTGGCGTTGGTCGAAAGGTAGTAGACGTTCCCATAGCCGCCCGTCGCCAGAATGACGGCGTCGGCGATGTGCACGGTTAGCTTGCCGGTGATCAGATTCCGCGCCACGATGCCGCGAGCCTGCCCGTCGACGACGATGAGGTCCAGCATCTCGGTGCGCGGGAACATCGTGACCTGCCCGGCGTCGATCTGCCGCTCCAGCGCCTGGTACGCGCCCAGCAGAAGCTGCTGCCCCGTCTGGCCGCGAGCGTAGAAGGTCCGCGAAACCTGCGCGCCGCCGAAGGAGCGGTTATCGAGCGTGCCGCCGTATTCGCGGGCAAAGGGAACACCCTGCGCGACGCACTGGTCGATGATTTTGACGCTGTTCTGTGCCAGGCGGTAGACGTTGCCTTCCCGAGCGCGGAAGTCGCCGCCTTTCACCGTGTCATAGAAGAGGCGGTAGATGCTGTCGCCATCGTTCTGATAATTCTTGGCAGCGTTGATGCCGCCCTGAGCAGCGATGGAGTGAGCGCGCCGCGGCGAGTCCTGGAAGCAGAAGCACTGAACGTTATAGCCCAGCTCGCCCAGCGTGGCCGAAGCCGAGCCGCCGGCCAGGCCGGAGCCCACCACGATGATGTTGTGACGGCGCTTGTTGGCGGGATTCACCAGCTTCATTTCGAAGCGGGCGCTGTCCCATGCCTGCTCAATCGGTACGTTCGGAATTCTTGCGTCGAGTTTCATTTATCGGACCCAACCCGCTAACACGCTGACCGGAATGGAAATGTAGCCGAGGACGATGAGGAGCGCGATCCAGAACGCAGCGCGCTTCAGAACAGGAGTGTGGCGCGGATGATTCAGCCCAACGGACTGGAACATGCTCCACAGCCCATGGCGCAGATGGAATCCCAGCAGGATCATGCAGAAGATGTACCAGGCCGAGATGTACCAGACGCTGAATCCGCTGACGACATTGGCGAACACCTGCCCATCGACAAAGGTGGACTGCGGATGCAACGTGCCGGAAGTGAACTCCAGGATGTGGAAGATCACAAACGCCAGCACGATGGGGCCGCTCCAGTACATGGTGCGGTCGGCGTAGGAGGAAGCCACGGACTTTTTAACCGAGTAGCCCACCGGCCGCGCCTTGCGGTTGCGCAGCGCCAGTTGAACGGTGGCGATAATGTGCAGGCCGACGCAGAGCAGCAGCACAGCGCGGACGATCCAGAGCAGCTCCCCGGTGTTCTTGAGGAACCTGCCGTAGGCGTCAAGACGCGCGGGGCCGTCGAAGATCTGCAGATTGCCCAGCAGGTGGCCGAGGACGAAGAGGAAGAGAACGGCTCCGGTCACGGCCATGACCGCTTTCTTCCCGTTAGTGGACTGCCAGAAATTCGGCGCCCTGTTGGCGCGCGGGCCCGCTACGGCGGTGCTCATCGTGAATACCCAGCCTTCTCTCGCCCAGCTTTGTCTCGTTGCATCACGTCGGACGTTCCTTCTCTGCGGTTGTCGCCCGGGATCTGTGCCCGGCCGGATCTCGGCCGCGCGCAGGGCGAACGGTTAGCCTGGAGCAGCGCCGGAGCAGATTCTGCCGTGAAGCAGCGCACCGGGCCGCCGAAGGGTCATGAGAGCGAATCTTTATTATTGGTTCCCGGAAGAAGCAGCGTCAACTTTTGGGGGGAGCGCCGGGGGCGTTGCCGGGTTACTGATGGAGCAGGCAGGTGATCCGGGCGATCTGCAGTTCCTCTTCGCTGTTGAGCACGCGGACCTTTGGGCACCGCGTCGGATCGCCGGAAGTGAGACCGAGAAACTCGAGTCCCTGGCAGATGCGGTTGCGGATCGGGGCGCTGTGTTCGCCGATTCCGCCGGTGAAGACGAGCAGGTCGAGGCCGCCCAGCTCCCCCGCATACGCGCCGATTTGCTTGTGCACCGCCTGGACGAAAACGTCGATGGCGAGCTGCGCTTTCTGATCGCCGCGGGAGGCGCATTGCTCCAGCAGCCGCATGTCGGATTCCCCGCCGGAGAGCGCGGCGAGGCCGGAATCCTTGTTCAGCAGCGACTCCAGCTGATCGGCGGAGAGCTGCTCCGTCCGCATGAGGAAGAGCACCACCCCCGGATCGAAGTCGCCGCTGCGTGTGGCCATGGGGATGCCGCCCACCGGAGTCATGCCCATGGTCGTGTCCACGGAGACGCCCTTGCGCAGGGCGACGAGGCTGGCGCCGGCTCCAAGATGGGCGCAGACAACCCGCTCCGGGATATCCGGTTGCAGGCGGATGACGATCGATTCATACGAGAGCCCGTGAAAGCCGTAGCGCTCGATGCCGAGGTCGTACAGCCGCTGCGGCAGAGCGAAGTGGCGCGATACCTCCGGCATGGTGCGGTGAAAGGCCGTGTCGAAGCAGGCATATTGCGGAATGCCGGGCAGAAGCTTTTCCGTTTCGCGCTGCAAAGCAAGCGCCGCCGGGATGTGGATGGGGGCAAATTGCGTCGCCGCCTCCAGCTTCTTCAGCAAGCCGTCCGTGATCCGCTGATGTTCGCGTAGATGCGGTCCGCCATGCACGAGGCGATGCCCGACGGCGCCGGGAAGGCCGCCGGCTACCGGCTGAACGTGCCCGAGGATCTCTTTGAGCGCATGCCCCTGGGAACTGAGCGAGTAGGCTTCGTCGACCACAGTTGCGCCCTGAGCGTCGCTGATCTGCAGACGACCATTGCCGTGGCCAATCCCCGTGGCCCCGCCGGTGAGCAACAAAGTGGGGTCGCACACATTGTGCGGATGCCGGTAGAGCCCGAACTTCAGGGACGACGACCCGCTGTTGACGGCGAGGATGACGTTGCCGGTTATTTCGGCCACGTCCACTCCCGAATCTCAGGCGGATCGATGCCCCAGGTATGCGCGTACGCGATCTTCTCGGTGATCTGATCGCGCAGCCATTCCTGCGTATGCGAGCCGATGTTCTTGAGGCGCGGCACGCGGTCGATGATATCCATGGCCAGGTTATAGCGGCTCACATTGTTGATCATGGCCAGCTCGAGCGGCGTGTTGATATTGCCCTGTTCCTTATAACCGCGCACGTGAATCTCGTCGTGGTTGTGGCGCCGGTAAGTGAGCCGGTGGATGAGTAGCGGGTAGCCGTGAAAGTTGAAGATGACCGGCTTATCGCGCGTGAAGAGGGAATCGAAGTCCACATCCGACAAGCCGTGTGGGTGTTCGCTCGACGGCTGCAGGCGGAAGAGATCGACCACGTTGACAAAACGCAGCTTGAGATCGGAGAAGCGCTCGCGCAGAATCGCCGCCGCCGCCAGAGCCTCCATCGTCGCGATATCGCCGGCGCAGGCCAGCACCACGTCGGGCTCGGCGCCATCGTCGGTGCTCGCGAAATCCCAGATGCCGATGCCCTTGGTGCAGTGTCGAATCGCCGCGTCCATGTCGAGGTACTGCAGGTGGGGCTGCTTGTCGGCGACGATCACGTTGACGTAGTCGCTGGAGCGAAGACAGTGGTCGGCAACGCTCAGCAGGCAGTTCGCGTCCGGAGGCAGGTAGATACGCGTCACGCTGGCGCTCTTGTTCGCCACCACGTCCAGAAAGCCAGGATCCTGATGCGAGAAGCCGTTATGATCCTGGCGCCACACGACAGAAGTGATGAGCAGATTGATCGAGGACACCGACGCGCGCCAGCGCAGTTCCGTCTTGGCCTTCTCCAGCCACTTCGCATGCTGGTTAAACATCGAGTCGATTATGTGAACGAAGGCTTCGTAGGTGGAGAAAAAGCCGTGACGCCCGGTGAGCACGTAGCCTTCGAACCAGCCTTCGAGCGTGTGCTCGCTCAGCATTTCCATCACCCGGCCGGCGGGCGCGATCTCGGTGCCGTCGGCATCCTCGGGCAGAATCTCTTCCATCCAGGTTTTCGGGCTGGCTTCGTAGATGGCCTGCAGGCGGTTTGAGGCCGTTTCGTCGGGACCGAAAACGCGGAAGTTGTCCGGGTTATTCCGCATCACGTCGCGCAGGAAATGCGCCAGCACCTCCGTCGCGCCCACGTACTGACTGGCGGGTCGCTTCACCTCGCACGCATAGTCGCGGAAGTCCGGCATGCGCAACGGACGGCGCAGCAGTCCGCCATTCGCGTGAGGATTCGCGGTCATGCGGCGCTTGCCTTCGGGAGCCAGCGCGCGCAACTCCGCCGTCGGCCGGCCCTGCTCATCGAAGAGTTCGTCGGGACGATAACTGCGCAGCCACTCTTCCAGTTCGCGCAGGTGTTTCGAATTCTCGGCCACGTCAGGAATCGGAACCTGATGCGCGCGCCAGAAGCCTTCGACCCTGTGGCCATCCACTTCTTTGGGTCCGGTCCAGCCCTTGGGACTGCGCAGCACGATCATCGGCCAGCGCGGCCATCCGCCGTTGCCTCCGGTGTGATGGCCCTTCTCCCGCGCCTCACGCTGAATCGAGCGGATGTGCTCGACGCAGTGTTCGAGGGTCGAAGCCATCAGCTGGTGCATCGTCGGCGGATCGTCGCCCTCGACGAAGTGCGGATCCCAGCCATACCCGCGCAGCAGCCATTCCAGTTCTTCATGCGGAATGCGGGCGAGCAGCGTTGGGTTCGCAATTTTGTAACCGTTGAGGTGCAGAATGGGCAGCACCGCGCCGTCGCGCACAGGGTTCAGAAACTTGTTGCTGTGCCAGGAAGTGGCGAGAGGCCCGGTCTCCGCCTCGCCATCGCCGATCACGCAGCTGACGATGAGGTCAGGATTGTCGAACGCAGCGCCGAACGCATGCGAGAGGCTGTAGCCCAGCTCGCCCCCTTCATGAATGGAGCCCGGCGTTTCCGGCGTGCAGTGGCTGCCGATGCCGCCCGGAAACGAGAATTGACGGAAGAATCTCTCGAGCCCCTGCATGTCCTGGCTGATGTTCGGATAAATTTCCGAATACGTTCCTTCCATCCAGGCATGGGAGAGCGTGGCCGGCGCTCCGTGCCCCGGGCCCGCGACATAAATCATGTTCAGGTCGTATTTGCGGATGAGTCGATTCAGATGCACCCACAGAAAAGTCTGCCCCGGGTCGGAGCCCCAGTGGCCGAGCAGGCGCTTCTTGATCTGCTCCGCCCTGAGCGGCTCGCGCAGCAGCGGATTGTCGCGCAGGTAGATCATGCCGGCGCAGAGATAATTGCAGGCACGCCAATAGGCGTCCATACGGCGCAGTTCGTCGTTGCTGAGGGGGTGCGGCTGGTGAGCGACGGGAGCCCCGGAAGGCGTAGCCACGGAAGCGGTCATGAGGACCTCGATTCTCGGTTACACGGGAAAGTCGTCTGGATAAATGTAAGATGCGGCACGTTCCGCTTACGACGCCATCGTACGCGCCTCTGTTGACGGAGGACGAAATCTTGCCGGGAACCGGCAGATTTTTTTACGCGGGTTCGATGCCCGCGATTTCCACTTCCAGGCCGCCGTATTCAGGATGATCGTTTTCGCGAAGACGCCACGCCAGGTGGACGACCGAATTCGGCCCAAGCTGCAGCTCTCGGACGCGTTCGGCCAGATTCCAGCCGACGGCAGAGAACGTGCTTCCCTGCGCAACGCGCAGGCGGACGTGTTTCTCCTTCATGAAGAGCGGCGGCGCAGTCACGCGCACGCTGCGCGCGACGAACACCGGCTCCTCATTGTCCATGCCGTAGGGCTCCAGGCGGCGCAGCCAGGAGAAAAGCTGCGGCGTGATCTGGTCGAGGGCCAGCTCGGCGTGGCAAGCGAGCGAAACCCCAAGATCCTCTTCGCGCAGATGAGCGGCGGCATACTCCGTCAGGCGGGTGCGGAGCTCTTCGACCCGCTCCGAGGGCAGGGAAAAGCCGACCGCATGAGCGTGTCCGCCGAAGCGGGTGAAGATTGCATGGCAGCTTTCGATGGCTTCGAGCAGATGGAAGCCGGCAATGGAGCGGCCTGATCCATACGCTTCACCGTTTTCCAGCGTCACCACGAGGGCCGGCTTGCCGGTCTGGTCCACAATGCGCGAAGCGAGAATGCCGATGACACCGCGGTGCCAGCCCTCGCCGTCCATCACGATGCAGAAGGCATCGCGGAAGCAGGGTTCGGCGAGGCGGGTAGTGATTTCTGCGAGCATGGCGGCTTCGGCAGCGCGGCGCTCCAGGTTCAGGCGCTCCAGTTTGGCGGCCAGTTCTTCAGCACGGGCAGCATCGCGCGTCGTGAACAGTTCGATGACCTCGGAGGCAATGTCCATTCGACCTGCGGCATTGATTCTCGGCGCGAGCCGAAAGGCCACGTCGATGGGCGTGAGCGGTCGGCGCGCGGTGTCGATTTGCGCTTCTTTCATCAACGCCCGCAGGCCAAGTCCCACGGGACGGCGCAACTCCGCCAGGCCGAGCGCGACGAACACGCGGTTTTCCCCGAGCAGCGGCACAGCATCCGCAATGGTGGCGATGGCCAGCATCTTAAGGAACGAAGGAAGGATCTTCTTCCGTGCGCGCTCCCGGTCCCATGCCTCGAGCAGCGCCTGCGACAGTTTGAAAGCGACACCGGCTCCGCAAAGATGGCGGCAGCCGTATTCACACCCCGACTGGTTGGGATTGAGCACAGCGAGCGCCCGCGGGACACCGAGTTCGCCTTCCGGAAGATGGTGATCGGTGACGATCAGGTCGAGCCCCAACTCCGCAGCGGCATCGGCGGCGGCGAAGGCCCGAATGCCCGTGTCCACGCTGATGACGAGGCGAACCCCTTCGCGCGCAGCGTTCTCGAGAATCTCGCGCTGCATTCCGTAGCCTTCGCGCAGACGATGCGGGATATGAAAGCTCGCCGTCCCGCCCAGCATTTCGATGGCGGTCTTCAGCAGCACCGTCGCCGTCGTGCCGTCGACATCGTAGTCGCCATAAATCAAGACGGGCTCGTGGGCGGCAATCGCTGCTTGGATTCGAGCGACAGCGCGATCCATACCGAGCATCGAGAACGGATCGAGCAGGTCCTCGATGCGCGGGTTGAGAAACTGCTCGGCTTCGGCGGCGCTGCGGATGCCGCGCGCCAGCAGCAATTCCGAAACCAGGTGCGGGAGCTGCGCGTCACGTGCAAGGAGCGAAGCTTCGTCAACCCGAGAGGGTGCCATCACCCAACGCGGTGGCGGACGTCTTGGCGGGTTTTCAGTCGGGCTGCTCGCGGCAGCAGAGATCGTTTCCGACGCGCTCACGGAGACGGCTTTCAGGGCTGCTCTTCTTCGTCGTCGTCTTCAAAGACGATGTCGCCCAGATCGTCGACCGAGTCGACCAGCTGCTGATAGCGATCGAACCACTCGGTCGAAATCTCATAAACGAAGACGATACCCTGATGCGGAAAGCCAAGCTGCAAATGGCCCACCTTGCCGATGTGCCCGACGAGCAACTGCGCCTCATCGAGTTCCGTCGAGCTGGAGAAGCGCTCGATCGTGTAGTCCTGTTCCTGGAGTTCCTCGATGAGCAGCTCGATGTCGTCCTTTTCGAGAACTTCCTCGCTCATGGTGATGAAGGTGGCGCCGGCGGCCTTCGCCGTTTCGACGAAATCCTTCCAGCTGTCAGGGTTGTCGTCGTCTTCCCAGACGATGGTGGGGATGTCCTCACCGGCATGAGCGGGGATGCGGCGGATGCCATGACCGGCAATGAAGGCCACCATGTCGTCCTTGAGAGAAGTGAGATCGTCGGGATGGGTCGAGAGCGGGTTCATGGCGGAATGAACCAGTGTATCCGATGCGCGAGGAGCGGATCGCAGGAACTCTCCGCACCTGAACCGTTGCACCGAAGTAAGGGCAAACAGGCCTGATCCGAGGGGAGTTGCATGCTGGCCCGGAACCGGAGGAAGGTCTTAGGATGCCTGGCGGGAGCCCGGAAGAATGGTTTCCCACAAACGGGCGATGAGCGCCTCAGGGGGAACCGGCTTTTGCAGGATGGGGAAGTCGTAGCCCTGCACATACGCCTCGTGCCACAGGTCAGGGCTGTCCGCATGGCCCGACAAAAGCTGGATGTGACACCCTGGCAACATTCCGATGATGAGAACCGCAGCCTCAATGCCATTGAGGGAGGGCATGAAAACATCGGTGAGGAAGATGTCCGGACGCCACCGGAGTGCTGGTATACCGCCCGCCGGCCGTCATACACCGCAGTGGCCTCAAAGCCATTCTGCGCGAGGATCAGTTGCAGCGTGTCGGCGATGATCGGTTCGTCGTCCGCGATCAGAACCTTCGGTTTGTTACCACTCTTCATCAGGAAAGGTCTCCGTGCAGATCCTCTCCGTGGAAAATGCGACAAGATGGCTTAGCCACCGCGTCGCAAAAGTGGAACAGTGACTGGCTCAGTGTAAGCGCATCCTTCGACTGCAAAACGGCTTCAGACGCGGAATGGCGCGAAGTGGCGTGCACGAGCGCAGACCGCTTCCGCTGAGAAGCCAGTTGAGCAAACAGGATCGAGGCCAGTGGAGAGCGATGCTGGTCGGGAACGGCCGCAACGAGCCGGCCCCGACCAGGGTCAACGCGTATTAACGAGGACCGGCACTGCAGGCGGGCGCCGGAAAGCTGATCACCGAGTCGGGCAGGCTGTCGTTGCCGGGGTTAAAAGGGTTGGCGAAAGGCGTTCCGGGGACGGTCGTCAGAACCCCGTTGGGCCCAATCCGGCGAGCGTCCACTGCGCCGGTGGAAAATTGTACCGAGTAAAGGAGGTCGCCAGCGGCTGTGATGGCCGTGCCGCCTTCCCAGTTGGAGGTGGCAACCGGGGACCCTGCGACGGGCCGCAGGGATCCGCCAGGAGCCACCGAGAGCGAAGAGAGATCGCTCGAAAAGCTGTCAGTGGTGAACAGGAAACGGTCGTTGGGTGCGAGCGCCAGGTCAAAGCTGTTGCTCCCGCTGGTCGTGAGCCCGTTCGAAAACGGCGCTCCCGGAACCGGGGCGAGCGTGCCATTGGCAGCCAGCGTGTAGGCGTCGATCGTATTCGTCGAGTTGTTCACCGCGAAGACCTGATTCCCGGTGCAGTTCGTCTGAATCGCGATGGCGCTTCCAGCGGCAGGGAAGGGCGATCCTGCAACGGGCGTGAGCGCGCCGGAGGAGCCGATGTTGAACACGTCAATCGCATCGATGGAATTCGCCGCAGCCAGCAGAAAACGGTTGTTCGGCGTCACTTCCAGTCCCGCGATATTCGCGCCCGCCTGGAAAGGCGATCCGGAAATTTCAGAGAGAGCACCGGTGTTCCGGGAAATGGCCAGCACGTGAATGTCGGTGTCGGTGATATTGGAGACGAACAGAAAACGATGGTCCGGACTGGCTGTCACGTAGTACGTGCCGGATGTATCGTTCAGCGTGAACGGAGATCCTGCGACCGGGGTGAGTACGCCGGTTTGCGGGTTGAGAGTCAATGCGCTCACCGAGCCATCCGTACCGTTGGTTGCGTAAAGATAATCGGCGCGGCCGATGGGAACGATCGCGAGGCCTTCAATGGGAACCTGACCCCCGCCGTTGCCGCCGGTCTGAAAGGGAGAAGTGGCAAGCTGTGTCAGACTGCCGTTCGGATTGATGGAGAAGGCTGTGATGGTATTGTTCGGCGAGGTCTGATTGTTGACGTACAGTAAGCGATTTTGCGCGCTGGCACCGGCCGCGAGAAACAGCATACAGGCGACTGAGAGGAATTTCATACGGTCTCCGTTGTGGTAAAAGGGGGACAACAGTCCGGCAGATTCTGCCCCTTCACGCACACCGTTCGTCGCTACTGAATGAGGCTGCGCATGGGTGCAAGCGCTGCCGGAGCAGAACCGCAGGAAGCGGTTTCACGAGCAACGATCTCGGTGGTGCTACGGAAAATTGCCTCGTCGTGGTCGGAAATACCCCGGCCTACGGCTCCGTATGCGAGACCGCTTGATGGGATGGACGGGGGGGCGGGAAGTTGCCAGGCAACGCGCCACGGTTACTCGCGCGAGTTACGTAGTTGTAACTAAGTGTCATCGGATGTTGACACGGCTTTCATGCGCGGCTGCAAGGATGATCGGCGGCGCGCCGAACCCCTGGCATCCGGATCCCAAAGGGCGCGCCTTCCAGGAGACTCCGCACATGACAGCAAAACCAGCCGGCAGCGCCCGCGGGCGCCGCATGCAGCCACGTTTCCTCGCATTCGCCGCGATGGCAACTCTGGCCCTTCCGATCAGTCTTTCCGCACAGGAATTCTCGTTTGGCTTTGCGCCGGCGCCGCAGTTCTGGCCCGGCAATCTGGTGGTCAGCCGCAGCGTTTACGACAACCGCGCCGGCAACGTCAGCGTGGGAGAAGCGCTGCCGCCGGATTGTCCGGCTGCCAGCGGCGGCTGCGTGACGGCAGTGACTGATGGAGCCTATCCGTATGTGTTCAACAACGCGCCGGTGGACGCCAGCTTCGGCATCACATCGCAGATTTACCTTGATCAGATCACTCCTTTCGGTTGGCCGATCAACACGCTGGAAGTGCCGAACAGCCTCGACCGCGGCGTGGGCACCGGCAGCAATCAACTGGTGACGAGCTTCAGCTCGAAATCGGAGCTGGGTCTGAATCTCTCGCTCGACGGGAAGTACCTCACCTTCATGGGTTATGTGGCGCCGGTGAACGCAATCGATGTTTCGAACTCGAACACGCCGGCCATCATCGATCCGACGAATCCGGCGGGGGAGACTTTTTATCGCGCGGTGGCGCGGCTGGATGCGCGCGGCCAATTCACCTTTACCGAGACGAACGCATACAGCGGCAACAACGGGCGCGCAGCGATCCTCAACAACATCGACGGGCAGAACCTGTTTTACACGGCCGGAAATGCAGGCAACGGGGCGAACCCGCAGCCGCTCGGCGTCGATCTGGGAGCGGGAGCGCAGCTGATCTATCCCTCGAACGAACCTGAGCACGACCAGGCGCCTCCGCTGCCGACGCCGCTGGCAAGCTTCTCGGTGACGCAGCTGGGCGATCCGGCGGACAAGATCGGAAAGGATGATAACTTCCGCGGCCTGACGGTTTACAACAACGTGGTGTATTACACCAAGGGCAGCGGAGGCAACGGCGTGAATACGGTGTACTTTGTGGACACCACGGGAAGCGCGTGCCCCAAAGGCACCGGCGTGCCTTCACCTGCGGCGAAGCTGCCCACCGATCCGCTGAGCTATGTGGCGTCGACCGTGACGACGGATGGGCTGCCGAGCAACATGTGCATCCTGGCGGGTTTCCCCACTCTGTCCAACAAAGCGAAGGGCGCCAACCCGGTGAACTTCCCGTTCGGAATCTGGTTCGCAAACCCCACCACGCTCTATGTGGCGGATGAGGGCGACGGATCGACAAGCGGCGTCGGGACCGCGTTCTACACGCATGCCGCGCAGCAGACGAATGCGGGCCTCGAAAAGTGGGTCTATGACGCAAGCACCAGCAGTTGGCAGATGGCCTATGTGCTGACGAACGGTCTGGACCTCGGCACGCCCTACACGGTGCCGGGCTATCCCACGGGACTGAACGCAGGGTTTCCCGACACGAGCAATCCGGGCGGCCTGCCCTGGAGCCCGGCAACCGACGGGCTGCGGAACCTGACCGGCAAGGTGAATCTGGACGGCACGGTGACGATCTGGGCGATCACTTCGACGGTGAGCGGCTCCGGAGACACCGGCGCCGACCCGAACAAGCTGGTGATGATTACCGATAAGCTGAGCGCTACGACCGCGCCGGCGGCGAACGAAAAGTTCGTCACGCTGCGGACGGCGCGCTTCGGCGAGGTGCTGCGCGGGATTTCGTTTACGCCAGGCACAATCAGGGCCGACGGCGATCATGACGGCGATGACGGCTTCGGCCGCTGGTAGCGGCAGGCGGTAGGGAAGCGGCCTTCAAAGTTCTTCGCGAACCTGCGCGGAAGTTTGGAGGCCGTCGTGTTTTCGGCGACGTAATTAGTCCGCCGAGACCACGTTCTGCCTGGCTGTCGGCTTGCGATGGAAGAGCCCGAGCAGGCCCTCCATCATGATGTAGAGCACCGGGATAAAGAACAGGTTGAGCACGGTCGAGACCAGCATGCCTCCGATGATGGTGGTGCCGACAGAGCGGCGTCCCGCAGAACCCGCGCCCGAGGCAATCGCCAGAGGAATGACGCCCAGGATGAAGGCGAACGACGTCATCAGGATCGGGCGGAGGCGGAGTTCAGCAGCTTCGACCGCCGCATCCACAATGGAGCGGCCCTTCTTACGAAGCTGCTCGGCGAATTCAACGATCAGGATCGAGTTCTTTGCAGCCAGGCCGATCAGCATCACGAGGCCGATCTGGCAGTAGATGTCATCGGAATAGCCCCGCATGGACTGAGCCGCCAGCGCGCCGAGCACTGCCATCGGCACGGCGAGCAGGATGATGAACGGCAGCGCGAAGCTCTCGTAGAGCGCTGCGAGGGTGAGGTAGACGACCAGGATACCGAGGCCAAAGATGATGACCGCTTTACCTGCGGACTCGATTTCTTCGAGCGAGAGGCCGGTCCACTCATACGCCATACCATGCATCATGGTGTGGTTGGCGACGTCTTCCATCGCGTGCAGCGCGACGCTGGTGCTGACACCGGGCGCTGCCGAGCCGTCGATTTCCGCCGAGCGGAAGAGGTTGTAGTGGCTGATGACCTGCGGCCCTGAGGTGTTCTCGAGGGTCACGAGGTTATCGAGCGGAATCATCTGGTTGCTCGCAGAGCGCACGTAGTACTGGCGGATATCCGCAGCGTTCTGACGGAATTGCTGCTCGGCCTGGACGTAGACGCGATAGCTGCGGTTGTTGAAGTCGAAGTTGTTGACGTACTCCGAGCCCATGTAGACCTGCAGCGCGTCCGAGATCTGACTGAAGGGAACGCCGAGCGCCTGCGCTTTCTCGCGATCGATACGGACGAGCACCTGGGGATCGTTCGAGGTGAAGCTCGTGAACATGCCGGTCAGGTCCTTGTTCTGACTGGCCTTTGCGGCGATCATGTGCGCCGTGCGATCGAGATCGCCGAGGGTGTTACTGCCTCGGTCTTCGAGCTCGAACTGGAATCCGCCAAAACTGCCGATGCCGGAAATGGCTGGTGGCTCGAGGGGAATGATCAGCGCACCGGGAATCATGAAAAATTGCGGGCGCAGGCGATTGACGATCGCGGCGGCGGAGTGTTCCGGACCGCGACGTTTGTCGTAATCCGTAAGAGCGCAGAACATCATGCCGTAGTTGGGCGCGTTGCCGCTGAAGCTGAAGCCGCCGACGGCGAACGAGCCGGCAACGTCCTTATCCCGATTGAGAACGGCGCTGACCTCCGCTTCTATATGCGTGGTGTAGGCGAGCGAAGCGCCCTGCGGCGCCTGCACCAGGATCATCATGAAGCCCTGGTCTTCCTGAGGAACGAAGGCCGTCGGCACGTGGGTGTATTCCCAGTATGCCCCGAAGAGGCCGACGACGAAGAGCAGCAGCATGACCCAGCGGATGCGGAGAACGCCGTGGATGGCGCTGGCATAGCCGCGGCCGAGGCCCTTGATGCTTCGCTCGGCCAGATGGAGCAGCGAATGCTTGCCTTCTTCCTTGCGCAGCAGCAGCGCTGCCAGCGCCGGGGATAACGTAAGGGCGTTAAACGCGGAGATGGCGATGGAGAACGCGATGGTCAGCGAGAACTGGCGGTAGAGGATGCCCGTGGTTCCGGGGAAGAACGAGACCGGGACGAAGACGGCGATGAGCACCAGCGACGTGGCGACGACCGCGCCGGTAACTTCGCGCATGGCGGCAGAGGTGGCGTGGTGCGGCTCGCTGTCGCCTTCCGAGATGTGGCGCTGGACGTTTTCAATGACGACGATGGCGTCGTCGACCACGAGGCCGGTGGCGAGCGTAATGCCGAATAGCGTGAGCGAGTTGATGGAGAAACCGAAGACGCTGATGAACGCGAAGGTGCCGACGAGCGAAACCGGAATGGTGACGGCAGGGATGAGAGTGGCGCGCCAGTCCTGCAGGAAGAAAAAGATGACCGCGATGACGATGATGATGGCTTCGATCAGAGTCTTGATGACTTCGTGGATCGAAGCGCCGACGACAGTCGTGGTATCGAAGGCCACGGCGTACTTCATGCCTGGCGGGAAGGATTTGGAGAGAAGGGCGAGCTCGGCCTTGGCATCCCGATCCACCTGGAGGGCATTGGCGTTGCTGAGTTGCTGCACGCCGAAGCCGACCGCCGGAATGCCGTCGAAGGTCAGGGTGCTCCCATAACTCGAAGACCCGAGCTCAGCGTGGCCGACGTCCTTGATCTGGATGATGCCGTTGGGCGTGTTCTTGACGATGATGTTGTCGAACTGGTCGGGAGTGGTGAGGCGGCCGACAACATTGACGGAAATCTGGAAGGCCTGTTTGGGATCGGAAGGCGGCGCTCCCAGCTGGCCGGCCGGAACTTCGACGTTCTGTGCCTGTA
>Ga0335072_10006485_pt1 | contig 17086 bp, 17 predicted proteins | sample Lox_Sample_21_FD_206725 | JGI IMG/M metagenome (GOLD analysis project Ga0335072, IMG submission 206725) | Soil microbial communities from Loxahatchee National Wildlife Refuge, Florida, United States - Lox_Sample_2.1 | ecosystem: Environmental > Terrestrial > Soil > Wetlands | place: USA...
GCGTCAAGGCGGTGCACCACGTGAGCGGAACGGTCAACGGCTGCCGGGTACGGGTGACGCTCGAACGGGGCGACAGCGGATGGGTGTTCACGATGAACCCGGCGAGAATGCAGCATGCGGGTATCGCGGTCGGCTCACAGGTGCCCGTGGAACTGTCGCCTGAAGGGCCGCAGCGCGGTGATCTTGCCGAGGACATTGCTGCCGCCCTGGACGCCAGCCCCTCGGCCGGCGCGTTCTTCGACACACTCGCGCAGTTCTACCGCAAGGGCTACTTGAGCTATATCGACGCCACGAAACGGCGGCCGGACGTGCGCGCGGCCCGGATCGCCGAGGTGACGGACCTGCTCGCCAGCGGCACCAAGGAACGGCCGCGTTCCTGACCTAGTATTGGATCACATTCCGAGGACATCCCGTCGGCCTGACGCGACTCCCTCGGTCATGGCGGCGGCGACATCACGCAGCTTGACATTCCGGTCGTTGGAGATCCTGCGGAGAACAGCGAACGCCTCGCTGGCGCCGCAAGCCCGGGTGGCCATGATGATGCCGATCGCTTGATCGATAACGGCCCGGGAGGCCAGAGCCGCGTTGAGATGAGCAATAAGGTCAGCCTGACCGAGCCGCTGCAACACGCCGCTCAACAGCAGCGCAGCCGGGTCGACGAACTGCTTGGCGATCCGCTGCACTCTGTCGGGGAACAGGTTGGGCTCATGCGCATAGAGGTTCAGGACACCTACTACCTGGCCTGCTACTTCGAGCGGATAGGCGAGCACCCCATGCGCGCCCGCCGCCAGCGCTACTGACGGGAAGCCGCTCCATCTCTCTGGATCCTCGGCGGAGAGATCCTGGACTACTACCGGAGTCGCGGTGCGCAGGGCTTCCAGGCACGGTCCGTCGTCTCGCTGATATTGCGCTTCGTCCACTGACGGCGGTACGGAGCCGGAAAAGACGACCGTTTTGAACTTCCCGTCCGTAATAACGGTGATCCCGCAGCTGGGGCCGTCGGGGATGACCACCACGGCAATGCGCGCCAGGTGGTGCAGCGCCTGGCCCGCATCCTCGGCGGTCAGCATCAGGGCAGCTAGCTCCGTCAATCCGGTGGTAGCTCCGGTGGTCTCCGCGGACTGGTCGGTCATGGCCTTCCGGCGATCTTGGGACGTGTGGGCACACTAGGCCGTAAAATGTAGGAGGATGCCCGGTCCGAGGGCCCCTATACCTGCGGGTGGGCCGGGATCTGTAGTGCCGCATATTTCTAGCAGGCCAGTCAAGCAAGCGGCTTCCTGCGCCTCGGGTTTGACCCGAGCGAGACCAGGAGGCTGATCCCGTGGACATGGCTGTCATCGTCAAAGATGCGCCCCAAGGATGCGCAATTGTTCAGATTTGCGGCGAGCTAGACATTGCGACCACCCCTGACCTGCGCGAGCGGCTGCTCGAGGTCCTGGGGGACCGCCCGACACCGAGCCGTCTCATCCTTGACCTGTCCAAGTTGGAGTTCATGGATTCCAGCGGCGTCGCCGTTCTCATCAACACCGAGAGGCGCGCGAGACTGCTCGGCAGCACCGTCGTTCTAGTCGCCCTGCAGCGGCCAGTCGCGCGGGTTCTGCAGGTGTGCGGGGTGGACCGCTACTTTCCGGTGTTCGACGACGTCAGTTCCGCTGCTATCGGACCGCAAGCGGATCTTCCGCAGACGCTGTGAGCTGAATCGTGTCTCTCACAGCAGAGTTCACGGCCGCGCAGAGGATGTGAATTGCTGCCAGGTGGACTTCCTCGATCGTGCTTGTTACCGCCGCATCGACGGAGATGGCTTCTGCGCACGCTGCTGCCACCGCGTTCGGCGTGGGGCCGGTCAGCGCCCAGCTAGTCATTCCGGACTCGCCGGCCGTGGCAGCGACGGATGCAACCTGCTCGTCCGCCTCGATGGCCGACAAGCAGAGCACTATGTCTCCAGGCTGATAGTCATCGCGCCCGTCCGAGCGGACCGGAAGCATCCCCACAGCCAGCGGCGGACGGTCGTCTTCCGGATGGGTGAGCTCGGTGACCAGGTGCCGAGCCTGCTGCGCGCTGCTGCCTGAGCCACACGTGAACAGCCGTCCACCGGCTATCAGTACTGAAGCTACTGTCTGTCCCCAGGCCTGCAGCCTCGGGACGTCGTCATCAATGTGCTGCAGCGCTATCGCCAGGGTGATCAGGTGCCGGTCGATCACGGCTCGCCCTCCTTGATTCAGGCACTGCAGAATCGGCTACCCCCAGCATCCTGGCTAAACCCCGGCAGGACCGAGCCGCATGTGCAGTCGGACCGTGGTGCCCGCCTGGCTGCTGCGGATCTCGACTTGGTCGCAGACTTGATGCACGAGCCAAAGCCCGCGGCCGCCGCCGGACGCATCCGGGGCGGGCCGAACCCGGCCTGCGAGCGGGTCAGTGATCTGGCCCTGGTCCTGGACCTGGCAAACGACCTCGTCATCGGTGACCCAGAACGTCACGGTGCCCGGCCCGTTGGTATGGGCCAGGGTGTTCGCGGCCAGTTCGGCGGTTGCGATGACCAGATCAGTCACTCGGTGCGGCGGCAGCCCGGCACCGCGTGCGAGGGCAGCGGTGAATTCCCTGACGGTGGTCAAGCTGCTTGTGTACTGCAGCTTTTCCGCCTCGTCAGGGGGTGTGCTCAGCGGACGGCCAGCCCAGGGCGGTCGTGAGCGCACCGACCCCTCCCGTCTGCTCTCGCCACATCTCGCGCAGCCTGTGCCCGGTAATTAGGCTGCTGCCCAGTAATGATCGTGCCATTCAGAGCCTCGCCAGGTAGCGGAGGGTGATCGTCTGAGAGGATGTTCATCAGAGCCGCTGCTGTCGGGCACAGCCTGCCGCCGCTGCGCAGCCGCAACGGCCAGGCCCAGGGAGTGATTCCGTGCAGGTGGGGGGCGCCGAGGTGGCAGCGCCGGTCAGCCGCGCTGCGCTCGAAGATCGGCTGCGGGGTATCCAGTCGATCACCGATACCGCGATGTCCCGCCTTGATGATCGAGAGCTCCTCGCTGAGCTGCTCGAACGCACCAGGGCCGTCTTGCAGGCAGATACCGCCGCGGTGCTGTTGCTGGACTTCACTTCCGGGCACCTGGTCGCCACGGCAGCTGCCGGGCTGGAGGACGAGGTACGGCAGGGCGTCCGCATCCCCGTGGGCCGCGGCTTTGCCGGCCGCATCGCCGCTGAGCATCGACCGGTGATCCTCGATCGGGTTGACCACTCGACGGTGCTCAACCCGATCCTGCTAGCCAAGGGCATCCGTGCGCTGATGGGTGTCCCTCTGGTCAGCGGCGGCAAGGTCATCGGCGTGCTGCATGTCGGCTCGCTGACGCAGCGCCAGTTCACGACGGAGGAGCTTGAGCTGCTGCAGCTGGCCGGGGACCGGGCGGCCAGCGCGCTGGGCTCCCTGATGGCGAATGAGGACCGGATCGCGGCAGCGGGGCTGCAGCGCAGCTTGCTACCGTCCGCGCTGCCGGCGACGGCTGCCGCCGAGATGGCGGTCCGTTATGTTCCGGGCAACGGGAAGGTGGGTGGTGACTGGTACGACGTGTTCACCCTGCCTTCCGGACAGCTAGGCGTAGTGATCGGTGATGTCGTCGGGTCAGGCCTGGCAGCGGCAGTGATCATGGGCCGAATGCGCAGCGCACTGCGAGCCTACGCGCTGGAAACGGCTGAGCCCGAGCAGGTGCTGTCGCGTCTCGACCGCAAAATGCAGCACTTCGAGCCGGGCGCCATGGCTACGGTGCTGTATGCCGTGTTCGACGCCGGCCTCGAGCACGTCAGCATATGTTCGGCCGGGCACTATCCTCCCGTCGTTGCGTCCCCGGAGCGGTCAGCGGAGCTTGCCGAAATTCCGCCAGGCATGCTGATCGGCGCCATAGGTAGTGCTCGGCGGCGGACGGTCACTATCGATGTCACGCCGGGCACACTTTTCTGCTTCTATACCGACGGGCTGATCGAACGCCGTGGTGAGCTGATTGACGACGGCCTGTCCCGGCTGTGCGCAGTAGTCACTGCCGAGCCGCCAGAAACTGGCTGCGCTGCGGTAATGGGGGCCATGGTCGGCAGCGAGGTGGCCAGTGACGATATTGCCCTGCTCATGGTTCGGCGCCGGCCAGCGGGCCCGCAGCGATGACTGCCGGGCACGACCAGCTTCGCTGGGAGGGCCAACGGGCCGTATTCGCGATGCCGCCTGAGGTCGACATCACCAATGCGGATCAGATCCGCCAGGGCCTGCGGGCTGCTGCGGGCCTCGGCGCGCCGGTCCTGATTATCGACATGAGCGCGACGAACTTCTGCGATTCCTCCGGCGTGCAGGCCATCGTCGATGCCTACAACCAGGTCCATGCGCGTAATCAGGGCGCCGCCACGCGCACCGCGCTCCGGCTCGTGGCGACAACGGTGCGGCGCATCCTCACGCTGGTCGGGGTGGACCAGCTGATGCCTGTTTACTCCACGCTGGAAGCAGCACTAGCTGACCCCGCGGGCCCTTTCGGTGAGAACACGGCAAGCGAGGATCGTCCGGCCGAGTGATCTGGGTCTTTAACGGGCACGTGCGCGACGCGTGGCCCGTCGGCGATGAGACAGCCATGCGGCAGCGACGGCCGCCAATCGCGCCAGCCATGACCGGCTCAGCGTCCGTCCGACCACCCGCGCGCGTTGTTCGATCTCCTGGTGGGCGTCATGACCTGCGTCAGCGGATACGGACGCGTTGGCGCGCGATGCGGCACCGGCCTCTGGATCGTTGGTCATGAAGGAGGTACTACCCCTGGACCTGCGCCGAAACGGCAAGCGCGCGATGGCATGCCTCTGACCTGCTGCGCAATCCAAAACCAATTCTGTTGTTTCGTGAGGTGTGAATCACCAGGCCTGGGTAGCTGGGCAGCTCTGCACAGGGAGCGGTGCCTTGACTATGCCATTGACAGCCATCCGGGCGCGCCGGGGCTACCTGGGAGCGGCCCGATCGGGCGCTTCGGCCGGCGGACTTGTGCCTGCCGGACGGTCACTGAAGCTGACCTCGATCTGCTGCTCGGCCCACCGCTGGTTCTGCAGGGCCTGCAGCGCCATCGAGGTACGGTCGGCCGCAGTGAGGGGCGGCTGCACTAGCGCGCGCGGCCACAGTCTGCGCGCCATGACTACGTTGATCTCCGCGGCGTAGATGGCAGCCTGCGCGCCGAAGTAGATCCAGGCCACCAGGCCGAGCACTGTGGCAAATATGCCGTAGACGGAGTCGCTGTGCAGATAGTGATGCACCAGGTAGGCCCCGAAGGCCTGCAGCACGGTCCAGAACAAGCCGCCCGCCACAGCGCCCGGGATCAGTTCGCGCGAGCGCACCACTCTCGGGGTGAGAGCCCGGAAGCCCAGGTAGTACAGGCCGACATTGGCGATCGCAGCCAGGCATTGCGCGATCACCCGGACGGGCAGTGCATGGTGCCCGTAGGTGACGAGTCCCGCCAGCAGTGTGCTGATGACGATGTCGAGGGCAAGGATCGCGAGGAACGCCGCGCTGCGGCCAAGCCGCGGCAGGTAGCCCGGCCTCTGCGGACCCGGCAGGTTCCAGACCTGAGCCATCGCGAAGAGCCCGGCCTGCGCCAGCTTCGTCACTCCCCAGACCAGAAGCAGCAATCCGACCGTCAGGCTCGCTGCAGTAGCCCGCCTGAGCCCGTGAATGTTGCCGGCCAGATGCCTGCCGATCAGCGGGAACTGCGTCGCAGCGGCGTGAACGACCTGAGTGCGCAGCGACGGGTCGCCTGCAGCGATGTTGACCAGCACGGTGACGAGGATCAGCATCAGCGGGAACACCGACACGAATCCCGTGTAGGCGAGGTTCGAGACCAGCGCGCCGCCGTTGTCGTCGCCGAACTTCTTGACGACGCCGACGAGAAACGCCGTCGGAGCGTGTCGCTGCTGAATTGAGTCCGCGCTCCGGAGCGCCTTCTCGACCGGATTCATGGTTCAGGACTATTGGATTATCGTGACAGCGAGTCCGGCTGGGCATCCGCGTCGCACGAGCTTGGCTACCTCATGCCAGTCGACCTTGTCGGCGACTGCTTCGGCAACCGGCCAGGCCAGGCCGATGCGAGTTAGCTGCGACACGCGCCAGGCGTGCACCCGGCAGGCATCTGGATCTGAACCTTCTGGTCGCGAGGCGACCGCCGTCGGCCTTCTCATGTCCTCTTCTTCCAGCGGTCGGCCTCCCGATCGTCGCCCGCCAAGCTGTGCATTCGTTTGTCGGGACCATGACGCTACCCGCAGGTCAGCTCACTAATCACGGCGTGGCTGGGCGGCCGGGCGTTCCGCTGCGGGAGAACGGCAGCGAGGTGCGCGTCGACTCGCCTGGAGAGCGCGACCAGGCCGGAGGCGCGTTTACGAGCCGGGCACCGGGAAGGTTGATGTCCTACGACCGAAGCGCAGCTCCCGCCAGGGAGCATGAGACAGCGGAGGGACGTCCATGACGCAGACAGTGGTAATCACCGGAGCGAGCGCGGGTGTCGCGCGTGCGACCGCGAGGCTCTACGGCGAGCGCGGAGCAAGAGTGGGCCTGATCGCACGAGGACAGGCGGGACTGGACGGCGCCGCCGCGGACATCCGGGACGCCGGCGGGATCGCCTTGTCCGTCAGCGCCGACGTCGCGGACTACGAGCAGGTCGACCAGGCGGCGAGCCGCATCGAAGCCGAGCTGGGGCCTATCGATGTCTGGATCAACGTCGCGTTCACCTCAGTGTTCGCGCCGTTCGCTGACATAACGCCGCATGAGTTCCGTCGGGTGACGGAGGTCAGCTATCTGGGCTTCGTGCACGGCACGATGGCAGCCCTGGCGAGGATGCGGCCACGTGATCACGGCACCATCGTCCAGGTCGGCTCGGCGCTAAGCGCCCGGAGTATCCCGCTACAGTCCGCGTACTGTGGCGCCAAGCACGCGATCAACGGGTTTACCTCCTCGCTCCGCTGCGAGCTGCTGCACGATGGCTCGCAGATCCGAGTGACCGTGGTCCAGCTTCCGGCTGTCAACACGCCGCAGTTCTCCTGGGTCAGGTCGAAGCTGCCGCATCAGCCGCAGCCTGTGCCGCCTATCTACCAGCCCGAGGTAGCCGCGCACGGCATCGTGTACGCCGCTGATCATCCGGGGCGGCGTGAGTACTGGGTCGGCGCCAGCACAGCGGCAACGCTCGCCGCGAATAAGCTGGCACCGGGGCTGCTTGACCGTTACCTGGCCCGCACTGGCTACTCATCGCAGCAGACTAGCGAGCGTGCAGAGTCAGGTAGGCCGGACAATCTGATGGGCGCGGTCGACGAACCGCCAGGGACGGACCACGGTGCTCATGGTCAGTTCGACGGGCGCTCGCATGGCCGCAGCGCGCAGCTCTGGGCATCACACAATCGGGCGGTGTGCGCGCTGGCCGGAGGCGGTGCCGTCGCAGCAGCTGTTGCCGTCGCCATGCGGCGATGATCGCCTCGGCGCAGACCCGGACCCGCCTTCCCGTCATCGGCAGCGGTCGGCGCCAGGCACGCACACTTCCCGCCCTGCCCAGCATGCGCTGGATCAACTTTGCTCGCGCGGGTTACGGAGTTGCATTGCTGGTCCTGCCGACCCCGTTGATTTCGGGAGCGACCGGTTATCCAGCCAGCGCGCGCGTTCGCGGGGTTGCCCGCGTGCTCGGCGGCCGTCAGCTGGCCCAGGGAACGATCTGCGGTCTGGCGCCAGAACGCGGGCTGATTCGGGCCGGGGCTGCCGCCGACGCCCTGCATGCCAGCTCGATGCTGCTCCTGGCTGCCGCGGAACCTAGGCTGCGCAGGGCGCTGCTGGCAGATGCTACGATCGCTGCCGCGCTTGCGTGGGGTGGAGTGCGAGCCGGTATGGCTGATCGACGCGTCCGCAGCCAGGCACCTAGCGGGTGAGAGAGCCCGGGATGTCGCTCAAGCGGGAAGCTGACCCCAGCAGCAGGGCTTGCACGAAGGCTTGCGGAAGGTTTCCGCGCATCTGCAGCTGAGCAACGTCGAATTCCTCGGAGCAGGGAAGGCGCCCTCGGCATCGCCCAGCGGACGGTCGTCGTGCCGGAAGCGGTAGGCGTACCCCGCCTCGACGAGCTCTCGGAGATAAGCGTCACGAGTGGCGGTGGTACGCGGATCCTCGGCAGGGATGGCTCCGCGAACCGCTACGAGCAGAAGCGCGCCACCCAGGCCGCTGTCGTGAGCTGCGGCGGCCTTCAGCCCCGCGGAGCAGATGAGCCTGCTGTGCGTCCGCCGGCTGCCAGATGAGCGAGCCAGGCTCGTACGACCCTCCCCAGACGAAGTGATCGCTCGGGCAGATCGCGTAGACACCGCGCCCGCCGATCAGCGACGAGGAGACCGAGCCCGAATGCCTCATCGGGCGCACAACCAGGCAATCTCGCCCCGCGGACCGATGATCGCGCCACGTTCCCGTCGGCCAGCAGGGCGTAGTCGCGCAGGGCATGCGGCGGGAATCGCAGGTCCGCCCGAGAGGCTGGGCTGGCATTCCTGGGCATCCGGCACGGCTACCCGAGCGAGCGGACGCAAGACCCCGGCAGTCGGGTCGCTAATCGAGGTCAGCCCAGGCAAACGCCGCAGCCGCGGCAGCCAGGGCACACAGCCCGAAGGCGATCAGGACCGCGAAGTCAGTGATACTGACGCCCTTGCTGATCTGGTCGCTGGCCACCGACCAGTAGAACAGCGACAGGTACCGCCCAGGCCGGACGCTGGCGATGGTGGCGGCGAGCGAGCTGAGGAGATAGGACACGGTGGCCAGGCCGGCACCGACGCCGAGGGCGGTCCCGCGCCGTCTGGTGGCGGCGCCGACGGCCATAGTGACAACCCCGAAGTCTAGCCCCATGAGCGTGACCGCTGCCGCGACGGCGATCGCGTTGCCAGCGCCGATGGAGATATGGAAGCCGCGCCCCGCGATGACGCAGGCGGTGACTGCGGCGGCGAGCAGGAGCGTCTGCAGTGCCATCGCCGACACCTTCTGGAACACGATCGCGTTCCGGCGGACGGGCAGGGCTGCAATGAGGCCGAGTGTTCGGTCTTCGTCCTGTCCGGCGAGGTTGGTAGCGCCGTAGCCGATGGTCAGCAGGAGCACGATGAGCGGAAGGAAGTTGCCGTAGATGTTGCCGTTGAGCCAGCCGCCGGGTGAGGTGAGCTGCCCTGTGACGCCGAACAGCGCGGCGGCCGTTGATCCGCTGAGGCCGTTAAGGGACCTCGAATGCTCAAAGGAGGGGTACAGCGCGACGACGATGAGGCTGTAAAGCGCGATCCCGGCCGTATAGCCGATGGCGCTGCGGCGGCGCAGCCTCAGATCCAGCCGGGTGATATCAGCGTGCACGGGTCACTTCCTCACCTTCGGGCTGCCGGTAGAAGGCGAGGAACAGTTCGTCTAGGTCGGCGGGCCGCGCGGTCAGGTCGACCGGGTCCCGGCTGGCGATGACCGTGAGCACTGGCCCGATCTCGCCGGTCACATTCAGTGTCAGCCGAGGGCCGTCAGCGCCAGTGACGGTGACGCCGCTCACCGCGCCAAAGTCTGCGGGATCGGCTGGATGGCGAAAGGTCACCTCGAGCTTGCGGGGCGCAGCGCGGCGCAGCCCCTCGACGGTGTCCTCGGCTACCTTCTGGCCGTCCTTGATGATAGCGACCCGATCGGTGATTCGCTGAACCTCGTCGAGGTCGTGGGAGGACAGGAACACGGTGCGGCCTTCGGCGGCGGCCTCGCGCAACAGGTTCTCGAACTCGCGCTGCATCAGCGGATCGAGCCCAGACGTCGGCTCGTCGAGGATCAGCAGCTCGGGGTCGTGCATGAACGCCAGGACCAGGCCGATCTTCTGCCGGTTGCCCTTAGATAGCTCCCGGACTGGCCGGTCAGCGACGACCTCGAACCGGTCCATGAGCTGCTGGGCACGAGATAGGTCACGGAGGCCGCGGACGCGCCCGAACCAGGTGATGTGCTGACGGCCCGTGAGTCGCGGGAAGAGCTCAAGGTCGCCGGGAAGATATCCCGTGTGGCGGCGGATCTCCAGCCCGTCGGTGGCGACATCACGTCCCAGTAGCCTGGCCCGGCCGCTGGTCGGCCGCTGTAGCGCCAGCAGCATCCGGATGGTCGTCGTCTTGCCGGCCCCGTTCGGGCCCAGGAACCCGAACACCTGCCCAGATTCGATCCGCAGGCCGAGGCCGGCGACCGCCATGCGGCTGCCGTACCGCTTCGTCAGGCAGGACGTCTCGATTGCGGTGGTCACCCGTCTGTCGCTCCGGCCGCGGCGGGCGCGTCTCCGGCGCCAGCGGGGGAGGGCGCGGAGAGGAACACGCCGTTGGCGTAGACGTCGAAGACTTCCGCCGACCAGCGGACCAGACCGTCGCGACTCAGCGGATCGGTCCCGATGACCTGCGTGATCTGCGGGCGCAGCAGTATCAAAGCCAGGTCGTTGCTGAGCAGAAAGGCGCTGCGGACTGCCTGGTCTCGGGCGGGCCGGACAGCTCCCGCGTGCTCAAGCGCCCGCAGGCCGGCCTGGGTAGCGTCATACAGTCGGCCGAACAACGCGACACCGGCTGGGCCGCCGCCGCTGAGCAGCCGGCGAAGATATCCCGCCGTGGCCGGCTCGCGCTCCAGCCTGTCGGCGAACAGCTCCGCAAGGCTGGCGCTGCCGCCTTCGGTGGGCAGGCGGTCCAGGTCAGCGAGCATCGCCTCCACGAAGGCCGCCACCCGCTCGTCGATCACTGCCCGCAGCCGCTCTTTCGACCCGTAATGGTGAATTACCAGCGCGGGCGACACGCCGGCCGCTGCGGCTACCTGCCGGACGGTGACCTCGGCATACCCGCGCTCGGCGAACAGCCCCATCGCTGCGATCCGGATCGCCGCCGCCGCAGTCAGGTCCGTTGGGTCTGAACTCACATTCATATTCTTGAACATTTGTACAGTACCGTCAACCGTCAGCCGGGCCGCCAGATCGCCTGTGCCGTCTGGTCGGCCTTCTCCGGGCCCGCAAATCTGCGGCATTGCTTTGCCCGGGCTGGCTGCTCCCGCTGGGATGATAGAGTACATGAGAAATCATTGCCGTTAGCAATCAATGCCGGGAGCGTAAATGACCCGCAGCGCGCCAGACGAGGCCGTAGTTGACGCGGTGCTGACAGCCAGCCGGACGCTGGTCGCCGTTGCCGAGCGATCGCTGGGAGCAACCGCTGAGGAGACGACGCTGGCTCAGTACCGGGCGCTAGTAGTGCTGGCTTCCCGCGGGCCGCAGCGGATGGTGGACCTGGCGCGGGCGCTGGAGGTTACCCCGCCGACCGCGGGGCGGATGTGCGACCGGCTGCTTCGGAAGGGCCTGATCCGGCGGCACCGGGCCCGCGCCGATCGCCGCGAGGTACAGGTGTCTATCACTGTCCAGGGCAGGGACGTCGTCGACCAGGCCACCGCGCGGCGGCGGGAACTGCTCGCCGAGATCCTCGGCCGGCTCCCGGCCCGGCGACAGGCGGCGGTCGCCGTGGCGCTTCAGGACTTCGCCACGGCCGCGGACGAAGTGCCCGATAGCCAGTGGCCGCAGCAGACAACAAGGCCGGACGCCGCCGGCTCGCGGAAGATCGCCGCCCGCAGGGTAACAGGGCGCGAGCCGGACGGAACGCCAGCCGAGACGGCTCCCGCGGGGTTGGCATGACGGGCAGCAGAGCCGACACGAGCACCAGCGCGGCCGTCGCGGCTGCGCGGTTGGCTGGCTGGCTGCGCGGGTCACGGGCGGGCCTGTTCGTCATCGCGGTACTGGTCGGGGCCGGCTCGGGGCTGGGCGCGGTGGTCTTCCGGTACCTGATCTACTTCTTCACCTGGCTCGCCACTGGTCGCAGCCAGTTCGGCCAGCAGGGCTACGTTGGTAGCTCGCATTTGCCATGGCTCGGGCTCGGCTTCCTCGTGGTCATTCCGGTAATCGGCGGCATCGTCTACGGGCCCCTGATCTATCGGTACGCCCGTGAGGCCCGTGGCCACGGCGTGCCCGAGGTGATGGTCGCGGTCGCCGAGAACGGCGGCCGGATCCGTCCGCAGGTGAGCGTCGTCAAGGCGCTGGCGTCCGCGCTGTGCATCGGAACCGGTGGCTCCGTAGGCCGGGAAGGCCCGATCGTGCAGATCGGCTCAGCGCTCGCTTCAACCCTGGGCCAGTGGACGCGGATGCCGGAGAGCCGGATGCGGATCCTGGTTGCGTGCGGAGCGGCCGGCGGCATCGCAGCTACGTTCAACGCGCCGATCACGGGCGTGTTCTTCGGGGTCGAGATCATCCTGCGCGAGTTCTCTATCGATGCGATGTTCACGGTCATGCTGTCAGCCATGCTCGCGGACGTGGTCGCGATCCCGTTCCTCGGCAGTGGGCGGTTCCTGTCCGGCTTCCCGTCCGGGATCGCCCTGGTGCATCCGCGTAACTACCTGCTGGTGGCAGTGCTGGCAGTGGTCGCCGGCCTGATCGGGCTGTCCTTCAAGGCCGTGCTGTACAAGGTCGAAGACCTCTGGGACCACTGGTGGAAGGGCAGGCCCGAGTGGGCGAGGCCGGCGGTGGGCGGCGTCGCCCTGGGGCTGCTGTTGCTCGCCCTGCCGCAGATGTACGGGGTCGGCTACCCCGTCATGTACAAGGCCGTCGCCGGGGATTACGTGCTGTGGTTCTTGCTGGTCCTGGCTGCGGGGAAGATCCTGGCCTGCAGCCTGACACTGGGGATTGGCGGGTCGGGCGGAGTGTTCGCTCCGTCGCTCTTCATCGGTGCGACATCCGGTATGGCCTTCGGCCTGACTGCCGACCACGTGCTCGGACCCGGTGCGGGCCAGCCGGCGCTGTATGCGGCGGTAGCAATGGGCGCAGTCTTCGCCTCAGCAGCTCGCGCGCCGCTGACCTCGGTTGCCAGCGTCGTCGAGATGACCGGTGACTACACGCTCACGCTCCCCGTCATGCTCGCGGTCGCGATCGCGACCGCCACGTCCCGCGCGCTTAGCTACGGCACCATCTACACCACCAAGTTGCTGCGCCGCGGCCAGGACGTCGACCGCGCGGCGCCATGGCGCGCCTTCGGGGACCTGAAGGCCGAAGACGCGATGCGTCCGTTCCCCGCGCCGCTTCCGGTTCCGGGCGAGTCACGTGGCGAGGGCGCCGGTATCGCTGCGGTCATGAGGCGACTACCGGAGATCCTCGGCGAGGCCACGTCTCACGGCGATCCCCAGGCCGTATATGCGGGCGAGTCACTTGCGCAAACGCTGCGGCAGCTGGCCGCATACGGGCGAGACGGGCTTCCGGTGCTCTCGGCCGACGGCAGGCAGGTGCGCGGCTGGATCACTAACTCAAGCGTGCTGCAGGCAGTCGCGAGCCAGATCGGCACGTCGCCGCCGCCGGCGGCGGGCGCTCTGGCCGACCTCCGCTCGCGCACGGCAGACGGTGCGCCACCTGACCCGCTGCACGGCTATCAGGTGCTGGAGTTCACCGTCCGCAGCGACTCTGCGGCGGTGGGCCGCACGCTGGGCAGCATCGGCATGCCGCCTGGAAGCACTCCGGTGTCGGTCCTCCGGGACCGGGTCCTCCGCGAGCCCGATCCGAACCTCGCGCTGGCGGCGGGCGATCGGGTCAGCGTGCTGGCGCCCTTCCCAGCGGGGCATGAGCATGGTCAGGCAGCAATCGTGCCAGGCCCACTGGCCGGGCACACCGCGGCGAGTGCGCAGGCGGACGCCGTGAGTACCGAGCCAGGTGCTGCCCCGGCCGGAGGCGGTCAGCGTGGCGACTATCGCTAAGCGGGCCCGATACTGGCCGCCCTTCTCGCTCACTCCCGAGCAGGTCCTGGCCGGTCAGCGCCGGGGACGGGGCAGCGGTGACGGCACGCGGCATGGCATCGTAGGGCACCGGCAGTGGTGGACTCTGCAGCGTCGCCCCGACACGCGTGCGTGCCGACGTGCGGGGCCCTCACCGATATAGCGGACAAGAAGGGAGAGTAGTGCTCGCGGTTGTGGTCTTCGCGGCTGGGATAGCGGTGAGCCTGCTCGCGAGCTGGCTGCTCGTGTCCCGGCTGGAGCGGATCGGCGAGCGGCTGGGCTTGTCCGAAGCGCTGCTGGGCATCGTGGCGGCAGCGGCGGCTGACACACCGGAGATCACCGCCGCCGTTGCCGCACTATCCGGTCATCAGCAGCGGATCGGAGCGGGCGTGGTGCTCGGCTCGAATGTGTTCAACCTGGCTGCCTTGCTGGGTCTCGGGGCGGTGGTGGCGGGGCGGATCGGCCTGCACCGCAGGGTCGTGGCCCTGGGCGGCACGATCGCGATGTGCGTTGCGACGATCGGCGTGCTGGTCCTCGACGGAACGATGTCGCCGCTGGTCGGCCTGGTGCTCGCGACGGTGGTTCTGGCGCTGTACGTCGTCGTTCTAGGGACGCGCGGACGAGGCTTGGGTCTTCCTGAGCGGTGGCGGGACTGGTTGCGATCCGCCGTGGCCGAGGAGGAACTCGAGCTGGAGGAAGCGATCCGGCCCCGGCGCGGCCGGTGGACCGACGCGGCGGCTGCCTCGGCGGCGCTGATCGTGGTCATCGTCGCGAGTATCGCGATGGAACGGGCTGCTGCCAGCCTCGGCACGTCCCTGGGCGTCCCGCAGATCATCACCGGCGGGCTGGTGCTGGCCGCAGTGACCAGCCTGCCTAACGCGGTAGCCGCCGTGTACCTGGCCAGCCGGGGCCGCGGTGCCGCGACGCTCAGCACAGCATTGAACAGCAACACCTTGAATGTGGTAGCCGGTCTGCTCCTTCCGGGCGCTGTGCTCGGCCTCGGTGCATCGTCCGGGCAGGCGGTGCTCGTCACTGCCTGGTACGCAGGCCTGACGCTAGCCGTGCTCGCGCTCGCCTGGCAGCACAGGGGACTCAGGCGACTTCAGGGGGCGGCCATTATCGCCGCGTACGCCGCATTCGGGGCCAGTCTCACCATCAGCGGGTATGTCGGCACAGGTGCTACCGATCTGATCGGCGGGCTCAGCGCCCTGTCGGCGATGGCGCTGGCTGTGGCGCTGTCGCGGGGCTCGAGGCGCGCTCATCGCGATGCCCGTCAGTTGCAGTCACCTTCTCTGAACGGTCAGAAGCCGGCTGGCGGGACCGCGGATCGCGCGCCTCGCCGGCCATCCCTGCTACCTGGTTGGACTGCCCGGCGCCTATGGGTGACCAGCATGGTCGCTGCCTCCGTGGTGGCCGGCATCGACGCCGTCACCGGCCACCGGGTGGTGCTGATCGGGCTGCTGATCGTCGGGCCCTGCATCGCCCTGCTCACTGGCTGGTGGCTTCCGCCCACGGTCACCGGCGCCTGGGCGTGCGCCCTTGCCGTGCTCCTCGGGCTTCCCGACGGGATCTGGGCAACGGGTACTCACCTGGCATTCATCTCCGCCAACGCCATCGTTGCAGCATTCACGGCGACAGCGGCAGCGATGATCGGCCGCTCTGGCCATGGGCGCAAGAGACAGCGTCTCCGCTGACTAAGATGCGAGGGCTTGGCCTGTGGTAATAGCCACAGGTCACCACGCCGACTCCAGCTGGGCGGGGCTGCGGGCGGTCAGGTACATGTGACGTATTGCAAGTGTTGTAAGACTACAATGCTCTCCCATGGAGACATCGCTGAGCAGCGAGCCGACGATAGAACTGGCGGAGGCTCTGCAGTTGCTTCAGTCGGCGACCCGGATGCTGACCGGAGTGGCGTTGCGAAGCTTGGAGGTGCTGGACGGCGCGGTGACGCTATCCCAGTTCCGGATGCTCGCGGTGCTAGCTGATCTGGGTCCGGCACGCTCAGCTCGGGTAGCCGAGGCGCTCGGGCTGGAGCCGTCGACGGTGACCAGGGTCGCGGACCGGCTTGTCGCGGCCGGTCATGTAACCAGGGGCGGCGAGCCTGGCCACCGCGGCGTCGTGACGCTCGCGCTGAGCGCGTCTGGTCACCACTTGGTCCGGAAAGTCGCGACGTGGCGTCAGCAGGAGCTTGCCCGGATGCTCGGTCAGCTCACCGCTGCGGATCAGGCGCTGGTCACGGCGGCCCTGCGGCAATTGCTGGCGGTGGGAGAGGGATACGGCGTAGTTTCCCGCACGCTGGTCCCGGCAGCTGTTCGCCCCGGCGAGTGAGTAGTACGCGCTGCCGAGGCCCCGAGGGCGTCCGGTGGACAGTTAGCTAGGGCTGCCGTCGGTGTAGACCTGCCGCGTAATAACACCGCGCCGGGGCCCTCCGCACCACAGCGTAAACGGTCGGCCGGCGGCCAGGTAACGCGGCGCTTCCTGGTCCGCGACCGTTATCGTGACGGCCGCATCATCGCCGGACCACGGGTCTGTCGGCTCGTCCCAGGTCATCACGGCGGGGAAGTATCTGTCGCCAGCAGGGGAACCGATGTGCGATGCGTGCACCGTAACTCTCCGTGCACCACTAACTGTCCGTGCACCACTCCGATATGTTCCATTTGGTTGCGATGTATCTATCAGGTGGATTGTGACCAGTGCCCTGAATCTGAAGAGTCTCATCTCAGCCCCTAAGTGACGCGGAGCTCGATCGGGGTCGGCCGCATGCGTCTCGCGACGACCCGGAGGACGCGGGCAATGCCTCGCCCAGAGTCTTGCAACATACAATAGTTACTGGTGGCAAGTTATTCAAGGCTGCAGCATGTCCGGCTTCGCAGCTGCTTCCGGAGAGGGGTCCTTCCCGCCCCGTGGGCTACGCGTCCCTGAGTTTCAGTGCGATCCCGCCCGCCACCAGAGCGGCAGCTGCCCAGATCGCCAGCACGCCCAGGCCCGCCCACGGTGTGATCGCCAGGCCGCGCAGCCCGGTGGTGTCCTGGATCGCCAGCCCCGCAACGGTCGGCGTCCAGCGCTCGAGCCGGTGCTGCCAGTGCGCGTTCCCGATGAACGCGAGAATGATCGGGAACAGGTACAGCAGCGCGAGCGCGACGCCTATGGAGACGGCCGAGTCACGCACGATCAGCGCCACGCCGAAGCACAGCAGCGCGATCAGCCCCAGGTACAGGACCGACCCGCAGGCGGCGCGCAGCGTCGGCCCGTAGCTCAGCCAGACGGGATGGAAACCGCGGGCAGCGGTGAAGCCATGGCCGG
>Ga0335072_10006486_pt1 | contig 17086 bp, 15 predicted proteins | sample Lox_Sample_21_FD_206725 | JGI IMG/M metagenome (GOLD analysis project Ga0335072, IMG submission 206725) | Soil microbial communities from Loxahatchee National Wildlife Refuge, Florida, United States - Lox_Sample_2.1 | ecosystem: Environmental > Terrestrial > Soil > Wetlands | place: USA...
GATGGCGACCGGGCTGCCGAACTTCGCGTTGCCGGTTCCGAGATCGGCGGCATTGAGCGAATCGGTGAAGCTGGCGCTTCCGCCAGTGCCCGATTCAGTCTGCGAGACGAAGTAGATGGTATTGGAATTTGGGTCAATGGCCGGGGTGCTCTCGATACCGATGCCGGCGGCGTGCGAGATGTTTTTGTTGATGCCGGCCTGGGTGTCCGCCACTGTCGCATGGGTGCCATAGGTGTTGTGCCAATATTGCGTTCCGCTATCGGCATCAATCGCATAGAGGCTGTTGTTCATGGTGGCGAGGTAGACGACATTGTGTGTGCCGCCTCCGATGGAAATGCTTGGCGCGTAGAGAGGTTGTGCGTACAATTGGTCGTCAACGGTGAACGTCCAGAGCTTCCCAAAATTAGAGGAGTTTACATTTGAAGGAGTAAGAATTGTCTCGCTGGTATCTTCTCCCGTGTGCTGGTTGTTATATTTATCAGTATAGTTGGTTGCCTGGGCCCGCAAGGCACCGGGAATCAAGCTCGCCAGCATACTGAACAGAACCAGTGAATGAAGACTCTGGTTTCGTACCACACTCATTCCTTCGCTTATTTGGCTGTCCGGCTTATTTTATACAGATTACGAGATGTTTTGCATTATGCAAACAGAGGTTGGGCACCTTTTTGATATATATGCTATTTTTGGTGGAATCATATTCGATAAATAGACGTTTTATTGCGTCCATTTCATCGAAAAATTCTTTTTTGCAGTTTCCGGCGCAATTCTTTGCTTTTGCCATTGCAGAAGAACCCATTTGCCGCGCATGGCGGAACGGAGCAAAACGAGTCTCTGTTTGCGGTAGGCTTTTGTCACTTCAAGCACCTGATGACGCAAGATGCCGCTCATCCAAAGAGCGCCTCCGGGGGTGACGGCTCCGGCGATTCCCGGGGCGGCGTCAACCAGGACGGCACTGAAGAGGTTGGCCAAAACAATGTCATACTGGCTTGGCCCACGCCAATGTCTAAGATCGGCGCAAAGCCACCGGATGAGCGGGGATCGAAAGTTAAGCTTTTCGTTTTGCCGGGCTGTTCTGACCGCTTGGGGATCGATATCGGTCCCGGTAATTTTCCGCGCACCGAGCAACCGCGCGGCCAAAGCGAGAATCCCGCTGCCGGCGCCAAGATCGAGCACCCGGCAGTCTGTGAGCGACCGGCGAGCCAGGGCGTGGAGCAACATAGCCGTGGTCACATGTTCGCCGCTGCCGAAAGCCATTCCATGGGGAATGAAGAGCCGGGGCGGCGGACGGCGCCGGCAGGCCGATGTGTTTTCATGGACGATTTCAAACTTTCCGCCGATGCGCAAAGGAGCCGATGGCTTTTGAGCCAGATAAGCAGCGGGCTTGACCGGACGGATTTGCCCTCCCAAGCGCCGTTGCAGCGCAAGAGCCTCCAGGCGGGATTTAACATAAACTTCCGCCAGATGGCGCGATCGCCGGGCCAAATCGGTTAGACTCCAGGAAATACCGGCGGCAGTTTGCAGACGTTCCGTCCAGATTCCGGTTTGTTTGGGATCGATCCAACGCCGCCAACGCCACGTTGTCCGAAAGGCGGAGTTATTGCTGTTGCTCATCCGGCGAGAGATCAGGACGGAGGATCGTCTTGGTCGAAACAAACGCTTCGGGTTCGATGACGACCTGATAGGTCCAGTCCTGGCCGAGAGTGATCCGGCCAAGCGCCCAATACTGCCGCCCGTCGGAGCGAACCGCGCGGACAAAGAGCCAGTAACTCTGCGTCTCTCCCGCGGTGAAGGCCGTATCCTTCTCGACGTTGCGCCAGTGGAAGCGGCCGTTTTGAGCGATCGGAAGCCGCTTGATGATGGTCGATTCAGGAATGGAATAGATTTTACTATAATAAGACGGATCGAGCGCGGTTTCCTTCCCTTGCGCCTGGGCAAGATCGGCCTGCGCCTGCTGAAGTTCGGTTTTGATCGGGGCCTCCTCGGAGGCCGTGCTGTCGATGCGGTGCTGCAGATCATCGATTTGCGTCTGAAGGTCGCTTATCTTGTCGGCGGGCGACTGTTTGATTGCCGCGACCTGTTCGCGGATCTTTTCTTTGCGGTCATCGACCGACTTGGTGAAGTCGCGCCATTGCTTCATCTGGCCGTCCAGCCAAAGCAATTCCTTCGCGCTGTCAACGCCGGAGGGAACCTGATAGAGCGCAAGACGGTAGGCGTTGGCCCACACCTCCGGTGAATTGAAATTGGGGTCAGGTTGGTAGTTGAGTTTAAGAGCCTTGGCGCGGTCTGAGATCGTCTGGCTTAACTGCTGCTCACGCGTATCATAATCCCGATCGATCTGCGCGCCGGGACCGCTCCAGAGTTGCTGGGCCGCATCCTTTGCCTGTTTGACGACGGCATCAACCTCGTCTTTGGCGGTTTGGATCTGTGCTTCAAGAAGCCGGATCCGTTCCTCACGCTTGGCAATGTCGGCTTGGGCGCGCTGAACGTGATCGAGATTTTCCTGGATGGTTTGCATGGCGGATGCGCGCAGGCCCGCAAGTTCCTCGACTTCGCTGCCGACTTCATCGCGGAAATCGGTCACGATCCAGGCTTCGTCACCGAGCAGCGTGCCTCGCGGCGGGATGACCTGCCCTTCGATGCGGGTTTCATGGCAAAAATATTTGCCGATGTAATAGAGACCGGGAACAAAAGCGGCGCAAAGAATCAGGAAGAAGATTGTGGAAACCCTGCGCCTTTTCCTGGCGCGCGCCGCGCGGGGCGTTAAGGCGGCAGCGGCTGCCACAGCCACGGTCTTGTCCGGCAGCTTTTTGCCGTCACTGCTTTTGGCCGTGACCGGAATCGTCTCCGGCAAAACTTTGGCCTCAGGTTGGTCTTCTGTCTTAAACGGGCTCTTCAGTTTTTCGGGTTCCGGCGTCTTAGCTGCGACAGTTGATGAAGAGGTGACCAATGGCCTGGCAGACAACGTTTCTGATATCGCCGTCAGCTTCGCGGTCTTTTCTGTCTCCTGTTCTTTCTCCCGCAGCAAACGATCAGGCAGAACAGGCGGCTTTAGCGCCGGTTTGATATCTTGAGCGGACGGCGAACCGGTTTCCGGCGCGGACTTGAGTTCGATTTTTTCCACGGAAGGCCGGGGCTGTTCCACGGAGGGAACCTCTGGGGATTTTTTTTCAGGTTCAACGGCGGGTTTCGATTCAGTCTCCGCTTCGGCTGGCAAGAGAGGAGGTACGGTGGACGTGGTTTCGGCTTTGGCCTCAACCGTTGGGAGAAGAGGAGGCGCTGTGTGTATAGTTCCGGTTGTAGCCTCAACTGTTGCGAGAAGAGGAGGCGCTGTGTATGGGGCTTCGATTTTGGCTTCAACCGGCGGGAGAGGAGGTGGAACGATAGGCGTGGCACCGGTTTTGGTTTCAACCGGTGGGAGAGGAGGTGGAGCGGCAGGTGTGATTTCGGTTTTGGTTTCAACCGGTGGGAGAGGAGGTGGAGCGGCAGGTGTGATTTCGGTTTTGGTTCCAACCGGTGGGAAAGGAGGTGTCGTGGCGGTGGGAGTGACCCTGGCCTTGGTTTCAATTGGAGAAGAAGGCGGCAGCGTGGCAGGCGCGATTTCGGCCTTGTCCTCAACAGGCGGAAGAGGGGGCGGTACGGCGGCGGGCGACAAGGCTTGATCTTTAATTTCGGCTGCTTTTGCCGGAACTTCCGGGAATTTGGCGGGCTGCCCGATAGGAATCGGTGGTGACAATTTTTGGGGTGCGGGCGTGTCGGCTTGAACCGGGACAATATGAACCGGTTTTAATTCCACTGGCGTTGACGGCTTTGCCTCAATGACAACAGGTTGGTTCGTTTTGATTAATGGCGGAGGAAGAGGAAGGGAAGGTTTTTCCCCCACTTTAATGACCGGCGCAGGCGATGGCGTTACGGTGATGACCGGCTTTGATTGGGGGAGGGGAAGCGGTGGCGGGCGGGCGGGCGATTTGGCCAGAACCGCCGGTGCGGGGGAAACAAGGGTGATGGCAGGCGCGACGGTTGTCGGCGGAGCGGCTGCGCTAACAGGGGGCAAATGCACCAGAGACTCGGCGAAGACCGAAGAAGCGGAAGGGGCGGGCGCTTTTGCCTCATCGGGAGTTTTCGTTTCTGGTGTTTTGATCTCGGCGGGAGGTTTTACTCCCGAAGCAGGAGCCACCTCTTCAACTTTCGGTGGAACGCCGGACGCGGGAGCTTTGCTTTCCGCTGGCTTGCCCGACGGGGCAAAAGCGTCAAAACCCGCAAATTCTTCGCTAGGCGCTTCAAGTTCACCTGGCTTCAGTTCCTGCCAACCGGTGGGAGCGCTTTCCTCTGTGCCCGATTGATCATCGCTCAGAAAAATTGATTCATTCAAGGGTGGGGGCGGCGTTGCCGGGAGATTAAGCCTGATGGGCTCGGCTCGCTTCGGTCCGGAGGGTTTTGTTTCGCTTTTGGCCGAGGCTGGTGTCTTGATTGTCAATGGGGGGAGTTTGGTCGGAAGTGGAGGTGGCTTGATTTTTTCCGCAGAGCTGGTGGGCGGCTTGTCCGGTTCCGGTTTTGGGGAGGTATCCGCTGGCGCGGGAGAAGTGCTTGCCGGAGGTGACGCGCTGCCCGGAGCCGGCTTGGCTACGGAGGAAAGCAAGACGACGATTTTACCGGCAGGTCCCTTTTTCACCGGCGGCGCCGGGGAGGGTGTTGGTGGCGGCGTATTTTCCGGCGCGGGAACATTATCCGGCATAATCCTCGGTGCCCAGGTAAGTGCCCAGGATGGAAAGCGACAGGTCAGCCGCCCGGCTTGCCGCCAGCAATTGGTTGGCGGCATGAATTCCGTCGACAGGCCGGGCCAAGGTTAAGCGTACCAGGTTGAAGACCATCGTTCCAGGCGCCGGTTTGGCGCGAAGACTAAGTGATTTGGCTTGAATAAAGTGGACTGGCATCGCGTGGAGCAGGCTTTTTACCGCATTTGCCGTGGATTTGCACTTGATTAAAATAAGGGCCCGGTTGGTTTCCAGAAACACCTTTTTTCTCTGCGGCGCCACGATAAAGACGCGCTGGGAGAGCGGAAAGGCTGGACCTCCTCCGGCTGGAAAATCGCCAATAATGGTCAAATGATCCAAAAAGTAACGAAAAGCTAAGGTTTTTTGCAAGAGCCGCGCCAGATCGGTTCCCGTGAGAAGGACAGTGGTTAAAGTTCCGGTCTGGAGACCATGCGCAAGTTCGGTCCACCTCCCTTTGAGGACAAAACGGTCGCAGGCGCCCAGATACCAGCGGGCAGGGGAGATGATGGCCGGAGCGCTTGCCTGAAGCAGGCCAATTTCCGGCTGGCCCTGTGCGTCCCGTGAACTTGAAAAGATTTCCCGGTAAATGGCCTCAATCGCCTTGGCGGACGGTTTGCCGCCGCTACGCCTGATCAGGCGCACAAGAAGTTCGTGTTCCCTTTCGGGAACATAAATCGCGGCCCGATGCAGGCGCTTGGCCTTGCCGATCTGGCGCGAAAGGTCAGTCCTTTGCTGGAGAAGCTTCAGGATCCTGAGGTCGATCTGATCCACCTGGAGACGCAGGGACTGCATCTGCCGGGTCCAAGCCGACTTCGAGTTGCTGTTGTTCGGGGGCATGAGAGGATTCGGGGGGCTGGAGCCGGCGGAGTTCGCCGGCATTGGGAAGCTCATCAAGGCTTTTCAAACCAAAAAGTTCAAGGAAAAGCGGAGTCGTTTCATAAAGGAGGGGGCGGCCCGGCTGCTCTGAGCGGCCGGCAATACGGATGACTTTGCGTTCGAGGAGCGTGGCCAACACACCGTCGACGGCGACGCCGCGGACCGATTCGATTTCGGCGCGGCCCAGGGGTTGGCGATAGGCGATGACGGCAAGCGTTTCGAGCGCGGGCTGGCTCAAGCGCGGAGCTTTGGCTTGATCGAAAAGCTTGTTGGTCCAGATGGCAAATTCAGGCCGGGTTTTTAATTGGTAACCGCCGGCAATACCTTGGACCATCAAGCTTGATTCCGATTCCTCGAGTTTCCGGCGCAATTCCTCAATGGCTGCCTCGACTTCGCTTTCACCGGCTTGATCGTGCGCGGCGGTTTCGGGCGCCGGGGAAAATTTGGCCGCCTCGCGCACGGTGTGGGAGATGGCCTTGGGGGTCAGGGGGCGGTCGGTGGCGAAAAGCAACGACTCGACAATTCGATACAAATCCATTCCACCATTTTCAAAAATCCGGGGCCAAAAGGCAAGAGGGGAGAGTAAAACTTATGCCATTCCCGAAGGAGATGGGGCTGGACCATTTTTCAGACAGCCTCTATTCATATTTCTGCCAGTCGAGCTTGTGCTGTTCGATCCAACGATAATGCTCGGAATGGTCCAGTCGCGCCGCCGCCGCCGAGTCGGCAATGACCGTGGCGCGGGGGTGGAGCTGCAGCGCCGAGGCGGGGCACATGGAGGAGACTGGCCCCTCGATCATGGCCTTGACCGCGCTGCTTTTTTGCGCGCCGCAGGCCAGGACCACGCAATGTCCCGCTTCCAGGATCGTCCCGATGCCCATGCTGATCACATGCCGCGGTTGTTCTTCCGGTGTTGGGAAAAGGGCCGCATTGTCCTTGAGGGTCTTTTCCGACAGGATCTTGATCCAGGTGCGCGAGTTGAGCGAGCCGGTTGGTTCATTGAAGCCGATATGTCCGTTGGATCCAATGCCGAGAAGTTGCAGATCGATGCCTCCCGCCTCCTTGATCGCTGTTTCGTAATCGAGGCAATGCCGCCGCAGATCGGCCGAGCATCCGTCCGGGATATGCGTCAGGCGCGCCGGAATGTTGACATGCCGGAAAAAATTCTCGCGCATATAGAAATGATAGGATTGAGGATGACCGGGCGGCAGGCCAACGTATTCGTCGAGGTTGAAGGTCTCCACCCCGCTGAAGTCGAGTTCTCCCGCCGCGTAGAGCCGGATTAATTCCAGATAGAGCCGCAATGGCGTCCGGCCCGTGGCTAGTCCCAAGACACAACGTGGCTTGCGCCGGACCAATCGCGCCACAATTTTCGCTCCTAAAACCGATACTTCTTCCGCTGAATCGCGAATGATCACCTCCATTGCCGTATCCTCTCGTCAAATTGCCGCAGCGAGCCATCCAGGTGATTTGAAGACGGGTTCAGAGACCCACCGTCTTCAAAAACCTCTCTATCTTTAAGCGGGCCGCCAGTGACTCCGGCCACCGCGCCGGGATGGCGCGCCATCCGTGTGCCGCGCCGAGAATCGTCCCCAACATCAGTCCACGAGCCGCCGAATCGCCGCCGGCCATGACGTTTTCCACCAGAGCTTCTTCAAGATCGTCTCCGTGCCGGAGGAGAATGGCAAATACCGCCGGTAGCGCCTTATCCAGCGGACAGGATGCGCCCAATTTTTCTACCGCTTCGGTGACCGGGAGATCGTGTGTTTCCTGGGCCTGACGCAAAAGTTCCTCCACGCGCAGGGTCCGGTAGGACAACATCGCCGCCATCGACAGGGCACTGGCAACCGTCACGCCGCGCATGAGCAAAAAAACCGTTTGCGCGATGAATTCCGCCGCATCCATGGCCACTGGCGAAGCATGGGTCAACGCCGTCTGGGCCCGCGCCGCGGCGAGAATCGTCGGCTGATCTTCGTTGCGCAAGGCGGCCAAAAGTGGAGCGATCCGCGCCGCGCCGCCCAATTCCGTTGAATCGGAGCCGGCCCGGGTCAGGCCGCATCCCTCCTCTAAACGGGCGAGGGTCTCTTTTGTGGCATGATCGCGATAGGCCGCTGATTCGTTCCAGAAACCGCGCCAGCGCCGGGCAAAATCGTCCATCACGAAATTGCCGCCGCAAGCTTCCAGCGACTCCAGAAGGATCAAGGTCTGATCGCCGTAGTGGGTCTGCGCGCCGCGCTCCTTGCCCGGATGATAGCCGTCCGGGGCCGCCGCTTGCAGCTCCATCACGCGGCCCCAGCGGCGCGCGATCTCCGCCTGGTCGTAAATCCAGTGGGCGCCCAGCGCCAGAGAATCACCCACGAGCGCCCCGTAAAGAAGTCCCGCGCACCGCTCACGGACCGTCAATGGCATCACGGCGGTCATCGTGGTCATGGTGTAATCTAGCGCACTCCGGCTCTAGTGGCGAATTGGATTTCATCCCCCGTTAGGGTTCTAATTGGCCTTGGATCAAGAACCGGTCTGTTCCGCCGGATGCAACCGCTTCCACCTTTCCATGAAAAGAAAGAGGACGGCCGGGCCGAAGGCAAAGAGCATGACCGAGATTCCCGTGGTTAAGCCGATGAATGTCCAGATTCCGGCGCAGCAATAATCCCTCCAGCGCGCCACGATGTGGGCCGGCACGGCGATCAGCAATTCAAGGATGCTGCCCTTAAACAGCCACCGGCATTGTCGCGTCACCAAATCGGCCGGCGGCGTGTTTCCGCTCATCCGGATAAAGATGAGCGACCAGACGCACCATGTCAGCAACGCCAGGATCAAAATGCTCCATTCCTGCCACGCATAGTTGAAGAATTGATCGGCGTAGACAAACTCGCCGAGGGAAAGGAGCGCCCCAATCGCCAGGCCGCCCGCCATCAGGCTGGTTGCCAGCACCGTCCGCCACACCGAACCGCGCGTGACGGGCCGCCGGCTCGCCACGCGAACCGGCACGGTCAGCAGGGTGAATTGGCTGATGACCATGACCGCCAGCCAGAGCCAATACGGCCACCACGAGTAGGCCTCGGCGGCTTGCCTCAATTTCACGCCCGGCATAAAAGCCAGCAGAATAACCGGGAACGTCAGGATGACAAGAATCGCGAAGTAGAGCGCCGCGACGATCAATGCCCAGTGTTTCATTTGGTTTCCGCCGGTCCTGGGCTTACCAGATGCCGGCAGCCCAAGAAAGATGATTATTTTCGCGGGTAAATCGAGACCCTGCCTCCCATTCAAGAAGCTTGTTTCACCGCCAGGTTTTGCTAGAGTCACCCTTCCGGCAATACTCGTCCGGAGCAATCCATCACTTTTATTTTTATGCCAAACGCGAACGAAATTGGAAAAGGACAGGCGATCAAATGGAATGGCGACATCTGTGTCGTTCTGGAGACCCAGCACCGCACGCCGGGCAACCTGAGGGCTTTTGTGCAGGCCACGCTGCGCAGTATGCGCACGGGGAAATCGTTCGTACAGCGATTCAACTCGAACGAGTCGCTCGAAGTGGTGCCGATGAGCCGCAAGCGTTACGAGTTCAGTTACAAAGACAATTCGGGCTACCATTTCATCGATCCGCAGACCTACGAGGATCTCACGTTTCAGGAGGATTTCGTCGCGAAAGTGAAGGATTTTTTGACCGAAAATCTCGCCTGCGACATCATTTTCACCGACGACAAGGTCGCCGACATCGAGCTGCCTGCCACGGTTTTGCTCAAAGTCACCGAATCAGCCGAAGGTGTCCGGGGCGACTCGGCCAACAACGTGCAAAAGATGGCGGTTTTGGAAACCGGTCTGCAAGTGCAGGTGCCGCTTTTCATCAAAGAGGGCGAGATTGTCAAAGTCAGCACGGCCGACGGCAAATATCTGGGCCGGGCCTGATTATTGGGGCGGCCTGAGAGTCAAGCCGACGGCAAGCGAACTCCACCAAAAACCGTAATGGCGGATCCATCGGCCAAAAAAGCCGAATAGGGCGGCTGGGAAAGCGCGGAGACAAAGCTTGGCCCGTAAAGAGCCGCGACGTCGCAGTCGAGCCTCGCTTCTCCCGCGGACCAGACACGCCAGCGTGGATGCTCGACCCGGTATTCGGCGGTTCCTCCGTCGCGTTGCCTGGCGTAACCCCAATAATGTTCGATGATAAACTCTTCGTGGGAATTTTCCGGCGTCTCAACGGCTTCGCCTTGGGTGAAAAGTTCCAGGCAGTTCTTGCGGCCCTGGAATGTCCAAGTATAGGCGATTTTTTGCTTCAATCCCCCCGTCTCTTCCCATTTTTCATGGCCCATGGGAACGGCCAAATAATTTTCGTTATAAAAAGTCCGGGCCACCCAGGCGATGGCCCGCCGGGGGACGAGTTCTTTGATGAAAACGACGCCCCGGCGCCAACCTTCCGGCCCGGAACGCCGGACATAAAACCGAAGATTGACCTCTTCAAAATCGGAATGAAACGGAATCGACACCCCTTTGATCCGCGTTTTCAAAAAGAGAAATCCGACGACGCTGGCAAAAGTCTTCTCTTGCCACTGATCAAGCTCGGTGCCCTTGGGCAGAAAAGGTGACAGGATGACCGGATCGATCTCATAATTGAGCATGGCGAGGTAACGCCATTCCGCGGTCAGGAAGCTTGGGGCGGATGATTCCATGGCGGAGATGCCCGCTTTAGAATACCTGCGGCATGCCTTCAATAAGAAAGCGGATTTCCTGCAGGATACCGGCTTCACTCCCGGCCAGCATGAGGCGCTGGGCCGGCTCGTGCATCGGTTCGTAACTGAGGCGATAGGTCCCGAAATGCATCGGGACGAACGTCCGGGACTTCAATTCATGGAAAGCCTGCACCGCCTCCTCGGGCCCCATGTGAACGTCGCGGAACGAAGGCGGCTCATAGGCTCCGATGGGAAGAAGGGCAATCTCGGGCGCGAAACGGCGGCCAATTTCGCGAAAGCCGGCGAAATAGGCCGAATCACCGCAATGATAAACTTGCCGCCCTTCGAACTCGATGACATAGCCGCCATAGCCCCGGTGCCGGTCATGCAGCACGCGGGCACCCCAATGCTTGGCGGGCGTGAAGGTGATTTTGAGATCGCGGTAGCGCCATTCGTCCCACCAGTTCATTTCATGGACCCGTTCGAAGCCAAGATCATGGACCAAATTGCCGACGCCGGAAGGAACGACAATGGGCTGGCGCGCGGCGATGGCAGCGAGAGTGCGGCGGTTAAGATGGTCAAAGTGGGCATGGGTGATGAGGACGAGGTCGATGTTGGGGAGATCGCGGATGGCGAGGCCGGCTCTTTTGAGCCGCTTGACGACAATGAGCCAATTGGCCCAGTTGGGATCGACGAGAATATTGTGGCGCGGAGTCTGGATAAGGAAGGAGGCATGGCCAATCCAAGTCAGACCGATTTGGCCGGGCTGGAGCCGTGGGAAAACAGGCCGGTGTTGCATTCCGGTTTTGCGGATGAAGATGGACGGAATGAGAACTTCGGTGATGAAGTTGCGTTCATTCCAGCGCGTGGCCTTTTTTTCTCCCTTTTTCGTAGGTAGGGGACATGATTAATTTCAAAACAATCTCCACTTTAAACCTGCATCAAGACTGTGTTGACGCAACCCCGGGAACATGGACGGTTATCGACTACTCTTATCCAAAGTAGCCATGGGTCGCGCCGGGAGGGATTCGACCTTCCCACGCGGAGCCGAGCGACGAGCATAGCCGAAGCGCTACGTGAGGAGCCAGTGACAACGTGGGAAGGCCGAATCCCTCCGGCCCTTCGGGTTACCTCTTTTTGGCCTCTGACTTTGTTGCTCGTCGGTCAGAGACCGCTGTGGGTATCCTTCCCCCTCGCGCCTCGTCAGAGGTCAAAAAATAAAGGCAACGCGACGCGACCCATGGCTACTTTGGATAAGAGTACTAGAATGAGAATACGATTCCCCACCCATTTTCAAGAAAGAGCTGAAGGGAAGATTTGACATGAAAGACGATTCTTCTGTTCCCGCGCGTCGGGCCAAGCAGGCCCTGCGGCGCGAAATGCGGGCGCGTTTGCGGGAATGGAGTCCGGCGGCGCGAGCGGAGGCGTCTTTGCGGCTTTGCCAATTGGCGGCGCATCTTCCGGAATTTGCCGGTGCGGACAACATCGCCCTTTTTGCGCCGTTGCCATCGGAACCGGACATCAGTTTATTAATCGAGAAAGCTTGGGCGGACGGAAAACAGGTAGCCCTGTCGCGAGTGAAGATGGAAGAAAAGAAACCGGTCCTGGAATGGTTCATCGTATCCGCCTGGAGCGAATTGCTGGAGAATGGGCCGTTTGGTTTGCGCGAACCCAATGCCGGGCTTTGCCTGCAAATGGAGGTGAAGGAATTCGATTGCGCGTTTGTTCCTGGATTGGCCTTCGATGAAAAAGGTTTTCGTTTGGGACGTGGCGGAGGTTACTACGATTGTTTTTTGGCGGAAGCGCCGTCACGGCTCCCCTGTATCGGACTGATGTTTTCCTGCCAGGCGGTGGCGAAAGTTCCGCGCGAACCGCACGATACCCGCTTGCGCAGCGTGCTGACGGAAGAGGGATTGAGAATATTCGGATAGCGACAAATGGAGTTCTAATGCTCGCGGCCCGACGCGGATTTGTGCGATAGTATCTTTACGACTTATGGCCGACCGCGAACACACGCTTTTTCTCCTCGATGGCATGGCGCTGGTCTACCGGGCTCATTTTGCGTTTGCCACCAACCCGATCCGCACCGCCGCGGGCCGCAATACTTCCGCCATCTACGGCTTTACCAACACGCTTCTTGAGCTGCTGACGAAACAATCGCCGACCCATCTCGCCGTTGTTTTCGACACCGCCGCGCCGACCGCGCGTCACCGTGAATTTGCCGCTTACAAATCTCAGCGTGAGGAGATGCCCGAGGAACTCAGCGCCGCGATTCCCGGTGTCAAGCGCCTCATCCGCGCCTTCAATCTTCCCGCGCTTGAACTCGATGGATACGAGGCCGATGATATTATCGGTACCCTTGCGCGCGCGGCCCGTGCTCAGGCCGAAAAATTTGTCACCTACATGGTCACTCCCGATAAGGATTTTGGCCAGCTCGTCAACGACGACGTTTTTATCTACCGCCCCGGGCGCATGGGCGAAGGGGCGGAAGTTCTGGGCGTTCCCGAAGTTCTCGCCAAATGGGGGATCAAACGCACGGAGCAAGTGCGGGATATTCTCGGTTTGTGGGGCGATACCTCCGATAATATTCCGGGTGTGCCGGGTATAGGGGAAAAGACGGCGCAAAAACTTATCGCTCAATACGACACGCTGGAAAACGTTCTCGGTCATGCCGCCGAACAAAAAGGGAAGTTGCGCGAATCGCTCGAAAAATTCCGCGATCAGGCGCTTCTCTCGAAACGTCTTTCCACCATCGACGTTCATGTCCCCATCTCCTTTGAGCCGGAAAAATTGCGCGTTGGCCCCCGCGACGATGCCGCGTTACGCGCTCTTTTCACCGAGTTTGAATTCAACTCGCTTGGCCGTCGCCTTTTCGGCGAGAGTTTTAAAGCCGGGCGCGGGGCATCTGTCGCCGCTCATGAGCGTCCCGCTTTGAAGACTCCTCCGGCAAAGCCGGGCAAATCCACTTTTTCCGCTTCCGGTGGCTCTTCTGAACATTCCGAGGGATCAGATCGGTCTTCTTCTGCGCAAAATTCTCCCGTCCCACCCACTCCCGCTGTGCTGCGTACCATTGATGACGTCAAACCCGATTATGAATTAATTCTGGAATCCGTTGGATCCGATCATGTTTGTGCCGTGACTGCTTTGGAAAAGCTTTCTCAATCAAACGTTGTTTCAGAAATTGGAATGGCAATCGATTTTGGTTCTAACGGATGTCTCATGGGAGTCGCGATTGCTTCCAGTCCCGCCCATGCTTTTTATTTCCATTGGCCCGGAGATGACCGGGAATTGCTCAAATACACCTTAGGCTTTTTTCACAAAACAACCGTCATCGGTCATGATTTAAAGCGGGGACTACGCGCGTTTTTCGCCATGGCGGGAGAAGAAAAGCTCAAGCCGGATCAAGGCGATTCCTCCAGCTCGGCTCAGGATCGATTCCTGCCGCCGCTGCATTTAAAAGTATTCGACACCGCTCTCGCCCACGCCGTCGTCTATCCCGACCTGCGCCACGGCCTGGAATTTGTCGCCGAGTCGCTTCTCAATTATACGCCGATCCCCGCCGAGCCGAAGACCGGCCAGCAAGATTTTCTTGCGGCGATGGAGGCGCCCGATGCGAACCAGCTTTCGGCCCGAAGAGCAATGGAACGCGCCGATCTTGCGCTTCAGCTCCACCCCATTCTTGCTCCAAAACTTGCTGAATCGGGCCAGGAGAGAGTTTTTTACGGGATTGAATCGCCGCTTCTTCCCGTGCTGGCCGCGATGGAGAACGACGGCATTCGCCTCGACCCCGCCACGCTGGAGGAGGTCGGCAAAAAGCTTCGCGCCGATCTTGCCCGGCTCGAAAACTCGATCTATAGCCATGCGGGCACGGCTTTCAATATCGGTTCACCCCGGCAGCTCGGTGAAATTCTTTTCGGCAAACTGGTCCTCGACCGAAGCGCCAAAAAAACCAAAACCGGCCAGTATGCCACCGATGAAGCGACCCTTGCCGCCCTGGCGCCGCTTCATCCCATCGTTCGGGAAGTGCTTGAATACCGCGAAGCGAGCAAGCTTCTTTCCACTTATGTTGACGTGTTGCCCGCGGCCGTCACCGCCGATGGACGCATTCATACCACTTTCCAGCAATTGGCCACCAGCACGGGCCGTCTCAACTCGCAAGATCCCAATCTGCAAAATATCCCCATCCGCACGGCGCAGGGGCGCGAGATTCGCCGCGCGTTTGTGCCGCGCAATTCCGATTACACTCTGCTTTCCGCCGACTATTCACAGATTGAGTTGCGCATTCTGGCCGCGTTGACGCGGGACGCCGGCCTGCTGGAAGCCTTGGCCAGCGGCGAAGACATCCACCGCGCCACCGCGGCCCGGATTTTTGGGCTGCCGCCTGGCGAAGTCACCAAGGAGCAGCGCAATCAGGCCAAGATGGTCAACTACGGCATCAGCTATGGCATCTCCACGTTTGGACTTTCGCAACGGCTCGGCATACCGCGCGCCGACGCGAAAAATCTCATCGAGGGTTATTTTGCGCAGTATCCCGGCATCAGGAATTATATGAACGAAACGGTCGCGCGCGCGAGAGAGAGCGGTTATGCCGAGACGATTACCGGACGCAGGCGGTATTTGCCCGATCTCCGCTCCGCCAATGCCACCGTGCGCGCCGCCGCGGAACGCAATGCCATTAATATGCCAATCCAGGGTTCCTCCGCCGATCTCATCAAAATCGCGATGGTGCAGATTGCTCAGGTCGCTCGCGAAGAGAACTGGCGGACGAAACTTCTCCTCCAAGTACACGATGAGCTCGTCTTCGATCTGCATCTGTCCGAAAAAAAGCGCGTTCTCGAAGTTGTGCAGGACCGGATGAAGAACGCGCTGCCTGAACTTCGTGTTCCCATCGTCGTCGAGGCGGGTCTGGGCGCAAACTGGCTCGAGGCGCATTAGATCGACACATCCGCTCCTTTTTGAATTTCCGCTAAACACTCGCCCCTCTTTTCGCCGTTTGCTAGGACTTCGGCGATGCACTACGCCATTATCTTCGTTCTGCTCCTGAGCTTCATTTTCGGGCTGGGATTGCTCGCGCGAAGACTGGCTATTCCCTATCCGATTCTTTTTGTCATGGGAGGCCTGTTCATTGGATTCATCCCCGATTTGCCCACATTACGGCTCGATCCCGACTTTATCTTTTTCATTTTTCTGCCGCCCCTGCTCTACATCCAGGCCTTTTACACTTCATGGCGCGATTTTCGCCGGGAACTTCGCCCCATTGCCTTATTGGCCATCGGTCTCGTCTTTGTCACCACTGTGACCGTCGCCTATGCCGCGCACTGGATGATTCCCGATTTTCCCCTCGCGGCCGGATTCGTGCTGGGCGCGATTATTTCCCCGCCCGACGCGATCGCCGCCTCGGCCATCGCTCAGCGGCTCGGTTTGCCCCGGCGGGTCGTTACTATCATCGAGGGGGAAAGCCTGGTCAATGACTCGACGAGCTTGGTCATTTTCCGTGTCGCGCTTGCCGCCGTCGGAATGAACGGCGGGCTCTCTTTCATCGGCAGGGCCTGGCTTCCGGGCGAATTTCTGGCCGTGAGTGCCGGTGGTATCGCCGTCGGCCTGGCCGTCGGCTGGCTGTTGCGCCATGTTCGCCAATCGATAATGAATGAAGGTTCACAAATCGCCCTCACAGTTTCGCTTCTGACCCCTTTCGTCAGCTATCTCGCCGGTGAAGTGACCCATGTCTCCAGCGTTCTCGCCGTTGTTTCCACCGGTCTTTATCTCGGTTGGGAAGCGCCCGGCTTTCTCACCTCCGCCGTCCGGCTGCAAGCTCAGGCTGTCTGGGAGATCATCGTCTATCTTCTCAACGGTTTCGTTTTTGTGCTCATCGGTCTGCAATTGCCCGGCATCCTGGGAGGAATGCAGGAACACTGGTGGGCTCGCCCCTTTTTCTACGCTGTAGTCATCAATCTTGTTTGCATTCTCGTGCGTATCGTTTGGGTTTTCACCGGCGCTTATCTGCTGCGCCTGATCAAGCATATCCGCCAGAACGAGCCGCGTCCCGATCCGCGGCATATTTTCATCATTTCCTGGTGCGGAATGCGCGGGGTCGTCTCGCTGGCTGCCGCCCTTGTGCTCAACGCTTATCCCGATTTTCCGCGCGGGCATCTCGTTCAATTCATCGCCTTCAGCGTGATTCTGACCACGCTGGTTTTACAAGGCCTCACTCTTCCTTTTTTCATTCGTCTGCTGGGCGTCGATGACGATGGCACCGCGGCGCGCGAGGAACGCGCGGCCCGCACCCGTATGTTGGAAGCGGTTCTGGGAAAAATCGCCGAGGAACGGCGTGAGGAAAAATATCCCACGCCGGCACTCGATAACCTTGAGCAAATCTACCGCGAACGCACCCGCGCGCTGCAGGATGATCTAGCCGGTCAACTCGGGTGGAGTGATCGGCTTTATTATCAATTGAGCCTGTGGCGGTTGCAGCGCGTTATGATTTTAGCCCAACGCGATGTCCTCCTCGCGTTACGTCGGGAGGGCATTATCGGCGACGATGTCCTGCACAAGATCGAACGGGAGCTCGATATTGAAGATGTCCAGCTCAAAGCGGAAACCGGGAAAATCTAAACCGGCTTTCTGCCGGAAAAAATTATTGGAACCCTTGGGATCTAACCTAATAGGCCGTTGACCTCCCAAGTCAAAGGTTTTAGCCTCCCCTCCAGCCGCGTTATGACCACCTCGCTTCAGCCACCGGCTCCGGCTCAGTCCAACGACAAACTCTTTATCATT
>Ga0335072_10006487_pt1 | contig 17085 bp, 14 predicted proteins | sample Lox_Sample_21_FD_206725 | JGI IMG/M metagenome (GOLD analysis project Ga0335072, IMG submission 206725) | Soil microbial communities from Loxahatchee National Wildlife Refuge, Florida, United States - Lox_Sample_2.1 | ecosystem: Environmental > Terrestrial > Soil > Wetlands | place: USA...
CCAACCGCGACTGCGAATTCGTCCGGTACAGCACCGCCACACGTACTTCCTCGTGTTCCTGCCCGGCCTTGCGCAGATACCTTTGGATGTAGTCGGCTATGAACAGCGCCTCGTTCTCGCCATCCGGAGCCTCGTAGTACCCAATCAGCGCGCCGCCTTCGCGCTCCGTCGACAGATGCTTGCCCTTGCGCTGCGAATTGCGCGCCACGACTGCACCGGCTGCTTCCAGAATGACCTGCGTCGAGCGGTAATTCTGCTCCAGGCGAATCACCTTCGCATGGGGAAAATCCTTCTCAAACTCCAGAATGTTGCGGATGTCCGCGCCGCGCCATGAGTAGATGCTCTGGTCCTCGTCACCGACCACACAAACATTCTTCTCCTCACCCGTCAGCAGCTTCATCAACTCATACTGCGGACGGTTCGTATCCTGATACTCGTCAATCAGCAGGTAGCGATAGCGCCGGTTGTACTTCTCGCGTACCTCGGCAGAAGACTTCAGCAGCCGGACCGCCTCGAGCAGCAGATCATCGAAATCGAGCGCATTGTTCTTGCGCAGCTCTTTGCGATATGCCTCAAAGATGTGCGCCACCTTCTCGCTCATCGGGTCAGCCGACTGCAGGTAATACTCCTGCGCGTCGATCATGTGGTTCTTCGCCCACGAAATCTTTGACAGCACCACGCGCGGCGTCAGCTGCTTATCGTCCAGCCCCATGCGCCGCATGATCTGCTTCACCAGCGCCTGCTGATCGCTCTCGTCATAGATGGCGAAAGTCTTCGTCAGCCCTTCGTTCCCGATCCTCAGGGCTTCGATATCGCGCCGCAGCATCCGCACGCAGAACGAGTGGAACGTAGCAATCAGCGGCTTCGCCAGCGTCGAGTGCCCGATCAGCTTCTCCACGCGCTCAGCCATCTCGGCCGCGGCCTTGTTGGTAAAGGTCACAGCCAGAATCGCATCTGCCGCAACCCCACGCTCCTGAATGAGATATGCAATCCGGTGCGTAATGACGCGCGTTTTCCCCGACCCGGCGCCAGCCAGAATCAGAACGGGGCCGTCCACGGCTTCAACCCCGGCCCGCTGCTGCGGATTCAACTTGTCCAGTAAATGCTGCAAAACAGGTTTCTCAGAATTCTCGGTGGGTGTTCTTCTTTTAGTGTATCGCTGTTCGCTCGCCATGTTGCCCTGTTCGCACGAGGCGCGCGATGGCGAAGCCAAGGCCCATCGGTGGACTGACCACCTATGTTTCTGAATCGAACGTTGGTCGGATAACATCCATTTGGTTGTATTGGGTCAGCCCGGAGTACTCGGCTTTTTCGCGTGCAGGGCCGTCTACCGTAAAATGGAAATGTTTTATGCGTCTGACCGGATCGGTCCAGACCTGCTGAAGGCAAGTTTTCAACCACAGAATGTTTCGTTCGACGAATCCTTAATGTATGACGGGTTGTTCGTGATTTGTTACGGTTGTGCCGTTCTCCCGCTGGCATTGACTGAAGCGTACGGCGGCTGGCAATTCGGCGGCTGACCTTTCGCGCCCTGATGGGGCCAGCTTGAGATAAAAGGCAAAACTGGTTCCCCAGAAAACCCCACCCTTTTCCGGCCATAGGCAGGCATCGATGAAGGCGTTTGCTGGCCGCAGGAGAGATTGACGAACTATGTGGATAGTCCGCCTCGCACTGCGAAGGCCGTATACATTTGCTGTATTTGCTCTGTTGCTGCTGATCCTCGGCCCCATCGCGGTCCTGCGCACCCCCACGGATATTTTCCCCAACATCGATATACCGGTCGTAGCAATCGCATGGAACTACACCGGCTTGTCGCCCCAGCAGATGTCGGACCGCATCGTATTCCAGAGCGAACGCTCCCTCACCACCACGGTGAACGACATCGAGCACATCGAGTCGGAGTCGCTCAATGGGCGCGGCATCATTAAGATTTTCTTTCAGCCCAAAGTCAACATCGCGATGGCCGTCGCCCAGGTCACCGCAATCGTACAAACGCAACTGCGCTCATTGCCCCCCGGGACCACGCCTCCGCTTATCATTCAATACAGCGCGTCGAGCGTTCCTATCATTCAGCTGGGGCTTTCCGGTGAAGGTCTGTCGGAACAGCAATTGAACGATTACGGCCTGAACTTCATCCGCACACAACTGGTAACCGTGGATGGCGCCGGCATCCCGTATCCCTACGGCGGCAAACAGCGCCAGGTGCAGGTCGATCTCAACCTCCCGGCACTGCAGTCAAAAGGACTTTCGCCCGCCGACGTCGTCAACGCCATTGCCGCGCAGAACATTATCGTGCCCTCAGGCGACACAAAGATTGCCCAGTTTGACTATCAGATTGAAACCAACAGCGCGCCCGACACAATCGCCGAGCTGAATGACCTGCCCATCCGCGCTGTAAATGGAGCCACCGTCTACATCCGCGACGTCGCCCATGTGCGCGACGGCTTCCCTCCGCAGACCAATATTGTTCGCGTAGATGGCCAGCGCGCATCCCTGCTCAGTATCCTCAAAACGGGTGACGCTTCCACCCTCGACATTGTGAAAGGCATCCAGGCAAAGCTCGTCGGCCTCAAATCGCAGCTGCCCCCGGCCTTGAAGATCACGCCTCTTTTCGACCAGTCGATCTTCGTGCGCGCATCCATTGATGGTGTCGTGCGCGAAGCTATCATTGCCGCTTGTCTGACGGCCATCATGATCCTGGTCTTTCTCGGCAGTTGGCGCAGCACTCTGATCATCGCGGTCTCGATTCCCCTGTCCATCCTTTCGTCGCTGCTGGTGCTGAGCGCCCTGGGCGAGACGATCAACATCATGACGCTCGGCGGCCTGGCGCTCGCGGTCGGCATCCTGGTGGACGACGCCACCGTCGAGATCGAAAACATCAACCGCAATATCGAACTGGGCAAGGCGGTCGAGCAGGCCATTTTGGATGGCGCTGCGCAGATTGCCGTGCCTGCCTTCGTTTCCACGCTCTCCATCTGCATCGTCTTCGTCCCGATGTTCTTCCTCACCGGCGTGGCAAAGTTCCTGTTCGTGCCGTTGGCGGAAGCCGTCGTCTTCGCCATGCTCGCCTCGTATCTGCTTTCGCGAACTGTCGTGCCCACCATGGCCAAATACCTGCTGCAGGAGCACGACGACGACGAAGTGGAACGCAGACATCAAAGCCGCAATCCTCTTGTGCGATTCCAGCTTGGGTTCGAGCACTATTTCGAGAAATTCCGCAACGGATATCGCGGCCTGCTCGAGATGTGCATCGAGCACTCCGTTCTCTTTCTGGTCCTTTTCCTACTCTTCTGCATTGGCTCAGCCACGCTGCTCTATCCTTTCCTCGGCCAGGACTTCTTTCCCTCTGTCGATGCAGGACAATTCCAGCTCCACATGCGGGTTCGCACCGGAACGCGCATCGAAGAAACAGCGCGCATCTGTGACGAAGTGGATGAGACCATCCGCGAGGTCATCCCGAAGAAAGAGCTCGTCACCATCATCGACAACATCGGCCTTCCTTACAGCAGCATCAATACCACCTACAGCAATTCCGGCACGATCGGTCCTTCCGATGCTGATATCCAGGTCTCACTGACCGAAAACCATCACCCCACCGAAGCCTACGTACAGAAGCTTCGTACCACGCTGGCGCACAGATTTCCCGGCGTGCTTTTCTACGAACTTCCCGTCGACATGGTCACGCAGATCCTCAATTTTGGCCTTCCCGCGCCCATCGACATCCAGATAGTGGGCCCGAATCTCGAAGGCAACCGTGCATTCGCCGACAAGCTGTTGAATCAGGTGAAATATGTCGCCGGCATCGCTGACCTCCGCATTCAGCAGCCGTTCGACTATCCGAACTTCTCGGTCGACGTCGACCGCACCAAGGCCCAGCAGATCGGCTTGCAGCAAAGTAACGTCGCCCAGAGCCTGCTCGTCGCAACCAGCGGCAGCTTCCAGACCACGCCCAGCTTCTGGCTCAACCCGAAGACTGGCGTTACCTACAGCGTCGCCGTGCAGTCCCCGGAATACGATCTCGACAACCTTCAGGATTGGAGGAACATCCCCATCACGACCGGCGCAGCGGCAACGACCATACCCGCCACGGCGGCCAGCACCGGTCCCGGAACACTGGCCGCATCGACCAGCACTCCCATGATGGGAGGCCAGCCGATTCAGATCCTGGGCAATGTTGCTTCAATCGTCCCCGGCGCCGAGATGGGCTCTGTCTCCCACTACAACATCGTTCCCGCCATCGATATCTACGGCAACGTCGTCAACAGCGATCTTGCCAGCGTCGACAAGCAGATTGAGAAAATCATCGCCGAGTCGAAGAGCAAGCTCCCGCGCGGCTCACGGATCGTCGTCCGCGGCCAGGTGCAGACCATGCGAACGTCCTTTGTGGGGCTCGTCAGCGGATTGGTGTTCTCCATCCTCCTGGTCTACCTGCTGATTGTCGTCAACTTCCAGTCATGGCTCGATCCGTTCATCGTCATCTCGGCGCTGCCGGCGGCACTGTGCGGCATTGTCTGGTTCCTGTTCATTACCCACACGCACATCAGCGTTCCGGCGCTTACCGGCGCAATCATGTGCATGGGCGTGGCTACCTCGAACTCCATTCTCGTGATCAGCTTTGCGCGGGAACAGTTGGAGGCGAACGTGGGCGATGCGCCGGCCGCGGCGCTGAGCGCGGGTTTCACTCGCTTTCGTCCCGTCCTGATGACCGCCCTGGCCATGATCATCGGCATGATGCCCATGGCCTTGGGTCTGGGCGATGGCGGCGAGCAAAACGCGCCCTTGGGCCGGGCCGTGATCGGCGGCCTGATGCTGGCCACGGTTTCAACGCTCTTTTTTGTGCCGACGTTCTTCAGCGTTGTGCATGGACGGCGGGAAGATCGAGAGGCAAACGCCCTGCCTGATAAAGGGGAGAACTGAAAGTCATGAGTCAAACACCTCCGTCAAATCGCTCTCGCAATGAGAATGCGGCTCCGGCTGTCCCCCGCGGCGGCGCTATCACGTTTCTGATTGTCATCCTGGTCGCGGCCGCAATTCTCGCCGTTACCGGCATCATTCCCCGCCTGCGCGCGCGCACCAGGCTGCAGGCCGCGACGAATGCGCTCGCCGCTCCCGACGTGCTCGTCGCAAAACCGCAGATGGGCACGCCGTCCGAAGAGGTCGTGCTGCCCGGCAACATCTTTGCCTATGTTGATTCGCCAATCTACGCCCGAACAAGCGGCTATCTTAGGAAGTGGTATTTCGACATTGGCGCACATGTGAGAAAGGGCCAGCTCCTGGCCGAGATTGAAAGCCCCGAAGTCGACCAGCAACTCTCCCAGGCAAAAGCGGATCTCTTGACAGCGCAGGCGAATGCCAAATACGCGCAGACCACCTCATCACGCTATCAGGACCTTCTGAAATCGAATGCCGTGTCGCAGCAGGACACGGAGAACTTCACGACACAGGCATCCGCTACCAGCACCCAGGTCAAGTCTGCTCTCGCCAACGTACAGCGGCTTGAGGAACTCGTCTCGTTTGAAAAAGTCTACGCGCCCTTTGATGGCGTCGTTACAGCGCGCGGCATCGATATAGGGCAACTGATCGATGCGGGCGCCTCCAAAGAACTCTTCCACATGGACGCCGAGCAGACGCTGCGCGTCTACGTGAACGTGCCGCAGATCTATTCGCTCGCCTGTAAACCGGGCGTTGTTGCTGACCTTACCCTTGCTGAATATCCCGGCAGGAAGTTTCAGGGCAAGATCGTGCGTACCTCGAAGGCAATCGATCAGACCTCGCGCACGCTGCTGGTGGAAGTCGATGTTGACAATCGCAAGGGCGAGCTTGTCCCCGGCGCATATACTCAGGTCCATTTCAAGCTGAACAACGAGCAGCCGACGTTAATTATTCCAGTCCCGGCGTTGATCTTCCGCGCGGAAGGCCTGCAAGTAGCAAAAGTCGTGAACAGCAAGGCGAAGCTGGTGCCCATCAGCATCGGACGTGACGATGGCAGAGTGGTCGAGGTAACGAATGGGTTGCAGCCTGACGATGAAGTGATTCAGAATCCTCCGGATTCGATCGTCGATGGCGAAGTTGTGCGCGTGGTGCGCCCTGAACAGCAGAACCCTCAGGCCCAGCAGCAACAGGGGGGCCAGTAAGCATGACCGCTCCTCGCATCCAGGTCCTTGGCGCTGCCGCACTCTGCGCGCTGATTGCAGGGTGCACGGTTGGGCCCAACTATAAGCGCCCCACTGCGCCCGTTCCGCCAGCCTTCAAGGAGATTGCTCCGCCTCCCAGCATTCCCAATGGATCATGGAAGCAGGTCCAGCCGAGCGATCAGGTGCTGCGCGGCAAATGGTGGGAAATTTACAACGATCCGCAGTTGAATGCGCTCGAAGAGAAAGTCGCGATCTCCAACCAGACGTTGAAGGCGGCGACCGAACAATATTTCTCGGCGCGCGCCGCCATCCAGACCTATCGAGCGAATTATTTCCCGACACTCAGCGCTGGCCCTGCGATTTCGCGCCAGCATCTATCGAACACCCGGCCAACCTATGTCCCCGGCGCAGTCTCGCAGTACAACGATTTCGTGCTCGCCGGTCAGGCCAGCTGGGAGCCGGACCTGTGGGGACAGGTTCGCCGCAGCGTCGAGTCCGCGCGCGCCAGCGCACAGGCAAGCGCCGCTGATCTGGCCAACGTGGAGCTGAGCGTCCGCTCGGAGCTGGCGCAGGATTACTTCGAGCTGCGCGGCCTCGATTTGCAGAAGCAGTTGCTCGATAACACAGTGATTTCCTATGCGGACTATCTCAATCTGACCAGGACCCGTTTCAAAGGTGGTGTGGCCACTGACTCGGACGTCGCCCTGGCAGAGACGCAACTGAAAAGCACGCAAGCACAGGACATCGATGTGGGCGTCGCGCGGGCGCAGTATGAACATGCCATCGCAACGCTGATCGGCGAGCCTGCATCCAGCTTCGGCCTCGCGCAGGCTCCGCTCAGCCTGCCGCTTCCGCAAGTGCCGCCCGGTCTGCCGTCGCAACTGCTTGAGCGCAGACCGGATATCGCAGGCATGGAGCGCCGCGCCGACGCTGCCAACGCGCAGATCGGAATCGCCATCTCGGCGTACTATCCGAACATTACCCTCACCGGCACAGGTGGTTTTGAAAGCAAGAATCCAGGCACATGGATTCAGGGCCCAAGTTCGTTGTGGTCGCTGGGAGCTTCAGCCTCGGAGCTGCTTTTCGACGCAGGCCGTCGCCACGCAGTGACTGAAGAAGCGCGCGACAACTATGAAGTCACGGTCGCCAACTATCGCGAGAGCGTGTTGAACGCATTCCAGGAAGTAGAAGACAATCTGGCCGCCTTGCGCATTCTCGATGAGGAATCGGTAACGCAGGCGGCTGCCGTAGCCGCGGCGGAGCGGTCGCTCCGCATCAGCACCACCCGTTATAAACAAGGGTTGGATGATTATCTGGTGGTGCTCGTCGCGCAAACCACGCTGCTGACCAACCAGCGCACCCAAGCCGACATCACCACGCGTCAGTTCGCCGCAAACGTACTGCTGATTAAGGCCCTCGGCGGCGGCTGGGATACGACACAGCTCCCCAAACTGTAGCGCGATTCGATGCAGGCCCGCTTACGGCAACGGGCCTGTGTTGAATGCCTGCTCCACGTGCCGGTTCACAACGCGGTAAATGGCAAATTCGCGGCTGGTTTTGCCGCGCAGCTCAAAGATCAATTCCGCACGGCCATCCCCGTCCGTATCGACGGCGTCCACCAGGCGCATGCGCGGGATGATGTCCAGACGCTCATCGCTGGTCACCTGCTTGAAGAGAACTTGCGGCATGCCATAAAAATCGGGCTGCGCGATGAGTGTGACATATTTCACCGCATCCCCCACGCCGGCCGTTTTCGCGCTGAAAACCAGCGTTGCGCCTCCGCTGTAGGAAAGCTCGTAGGCGTTGAACTTCTCATCATCCAGCAGAGGCAGTGGCGGCGGTGATGGGCGCGCGGCCTTGCGCCGGGCCGCAGATGTCTTTGTAACCGGCTTTGTTACAGTTGTCTGCATGGTCGCCTGCGTGGTGGAAATTCCCGCGATTGTCTTCTGCGCCAGCTCCTCCATCGCCGCTTTCATTTTGGCCGCGTCGCCCGGATCGGCCCAGCTATACGTGTAAGGGTGCGGCTCGCTCGTCTTCACGTCGGAGATGGCCGCCATCTGGTTCATGTCCACTGGCAACCCTTCAAGCTTCGACGGCTCAACAATCCCTTCCTGCGTCTCAGGCTTGCCATAGCGCAGCTTCGGGCGGTCGGGATCGGTATTTGCGGTCGCAGTAACCGGAGCGCCGCTTTCACTGCTCGCCGTTTCAGTACTCTCATGCAGGATAGGCCGGTCAGGATCGGGAGCAGGAGCATTCTGCCCACCACCTCCCGAGCTGTCGCTCGAATCCCTGCGATGCAGCGTCGGGCGATCGGGATCGACCGAAGGCGCATTTTGCGCATCTGTGGAATCGCCACTCGACCCTGAGCTGCTGTCACTTGAATCGCGCCGATGCAGCGTCGGCCCGTCAGAATTACTTGCAGTCGTGCTCGATCCGCTTCCACTGCCGGTCTGACTGCCACTTGTGGTGGTCGAACCGGAACTGCTGTCGCTGGAACCCTTGCGGTGCAGCGTCGGCCGGTCCGAGTCTGAGTTCACGTCTTTCACCACCTGCGGCGGGTGCTTCGACATCGGGGGCCTTCTTGCTCTTGCTTTGGCCAGTTCCGGCTTCACGGAACCGATCGCGATCCAGGAACCGCCCAGGTTTTCCGCGCCATTCACGCTGAACAGCCCTTTGGGTGTACCAGCCTGCTCCAGTTCGTAGATAGTGCCGGTAAGAACAGTCAGCGGCGCGGGCTGCGCCAGATATAACCCGCCAGGCTGATATTGCTCTCCATCCCACACGGAGAGCGGAATAAGCCGTCCTGCCTTTGGCTTCGTCAGATCCCCGGTCCACTCGAAAATGCCCGTGGCGCGCAGCGTCGGCGCCGTGTCAGCGTTCTTGTTGATGCGCCCGGGATACTGCGCGTGTGCGGCAATGCACGCTACCGCCAGAAACGTCGACAGGATGAAAACGGATCGTTTGGCCTTGAACCGGATTTCTGTAACAGGCAGTGACATAGACTCGAGGTCTGCGACACAATCGACTTGACCCAAAACGTTATTCTTGCGGAAGGACCCATGCATGGAAGTTCACGATAAAGTTGCCGATTTCACGCTCCAGGATGACCAGGAGAACACCGTCCATCTTTCAGATTACGCCGGAACGCCTGTTGTGCTCTTCTTTTATCCCCGGGCCGACACGCCGGGCTGCACCATCGAGGCCTGCGGCTTCCGCGATGTCTTCAAGAAAATTCAGAAAACCGGAGCAGTAGTCTTGGGCATCTCACGCGACACGCCAAAAGCCCAGGCGAAATTCAAGGCAAAATATGACCTTCCATATCCACTCCTTGCTGATGTAGACGAAAAAGTCTGCAAACAGTTTGGCGTCCTCAAGGAAAAGAACATGTATGGCAAGAAAGTCATGGGCATCGAGCGGACAACTTTCCTCATCGGCCCCGACCAGAAACTGGCCAGAATCTTCCCGAAAGTGAAGCCCGAAGGCCACGCCGAAGAGGTGCTGGCAGCGATCAAGGAGTGGAAAAAATAGAAAGGGCGGCAGTTAGCCGCCGCCCTGTTAGGTTCAGAAATCACTGAACCGTAAATGTCAGGGTTGTTTCCGCATCGATCTTTGCTTCCTTTTTCCCGGTAGCCGCCGCGCCCGCCGTTCCCGCGCCTGCCCCTGCTGCAGCGCCGATGGCCGCACCCTTGCCGCCCCCGAAGATTCCGCCCAGAAGCGCGCCCACGGCAGCGCCGCCCCCGATCTTCGTGACATTGCTCTTCGTATGCCCTTCGCCATCCTCCGCAAACATGTCGGTGGTTACGGGGATGCCGTTGACCGACGTCAGCTCCAGGGCCAGGACGCCAGGCTTGCTAAGCCGTCCTGAAGACTCGGCATCGGCAATCCTGCCCTTCACCCGCGACCCCGCGGGAGCTATGACCTTGCCGCGCACCGAGAGGTCGTTGACCAATGTCCCGTACCAGTGCTGGCCGGTTGTCGCCGTGCCTGAACTAAGCGCAGTATTGTTCCGCACCACGATCGTCGTGCCCGACGGAATGTGCTGCCCCTGGGCCTGCGATGAAAATGCCGCTGCGATGAGTACGAGTGCTGAAACTGCCTGTGTGACAATACTCCTGAATCCTGAATGGCGACGCATCGTTTACCGCTCCTTTCTGGTTTCGTGAATTCAACTCGTATGCCACGATTTGCGCCCTCGCCCAGCAAAGTCTCCCTCGTGCCTCGTTCATTGTATGAGCGTACACCGGACATTGTCGCACGCGCATTGTTGGGTAAACTGCTGGTTCGCGAGCTGAATGGCGAACATCTCATCGCCCGTATTGTCGAAGTCGAAGCCTACTTCGGCGCAGAAGATCCTGCGGCGCATGCCTTTGTCGGACAGACAGCGCGCAATGCCGTGCTCTTTGGCCCCCCGGGCTTCGCCTATGTTTACTTCATCTACGGCATGTACTACTGCCTCAATGTCTCCTGCGAGCCCGAAGGCCAGGCGGGCGGCGTGCTCATCCGCGCTCTCGAACCGGTTGCAGGGCTGGCGACGATGGCAAGGCTCCGCAAACTGCCTCCAAATCCCAAGCCGCAACTGCTGACCTCCGGACCAGGACGGCTCTGCCAGGCGCTCGATATCACACGCGCCGCCCATAATGGCCTTGATGTGACGCACGCTTCATCCTGTCTGCGCATCGAAGACGATGGCCACCAGCCTGCGGACGTTCTGGTGACGCCACGCATCGGTATCCGCCATGCCGTCGAGCGCCCGGCGCGCTATCTGATCGCAGGGAATAAATTTGTTTCCCGCAGCCGGTGAACTTTTCACAGGCTGACCCGTATACTTGGCATCACCAGCTATTCTGCACGAGCACCAGTTATCAAGAACAACGGAGCCTGTTTGGATGAGACGAGCCATTTCTTTCGCCGCGGTAATGATGTTCCTCGCCTGCATGAGCCTTCCCTTGATTGCCCAGGATGCGAACATGCCGCCAGATACCAAGGCTCCTGCGCCTCAGCCGCACCGTCCTCTGCCGAAACCGGTAAACCTGAAGGTCCTGCCTAAAGACATTTCGCCGGACGATTTAGTCAAGCTGATGCGCGGCTACTCGCAAGCATTAGGAGTGCACTGCAACTTCTGCCATGAGGTCAACGAGCAGAAGCACGAGGCGAATTTCGCCGCCGATACAAAGCCCGAGAAGGCCAGCGCCCGCACCATGATCGCAATGACGCAGGAGATCAACTCAAAATTCATGACGCAGATCGACGATCCGGACGCGACTCCTGCCGATAAAACAGTCAAGTGCGGCACCTGCCATCGCGGCAATTCCATGCCCACTCAGTTCGTCCCCAAAGCGGAGCCGCACGGTCACCCTGCAGGCAACATGCCACCGATGCAGAAGCCGCAGTAGCTTTAGGAAGCAGAAGCACGAAAGGGCGCCCCATACTTCGCGCCGCGAAGTGTGGGCCCAGAGCTTATAAGAAGTGTGGGAACCGCTCACCCGGACCGGCGATCTTACAACAGGGCGTTGTCGATCAACCGCGTTTTCCCCACAAACGCGGCAACAGCAATCAGCACCCCATCACGCACGTCGGGCACATCTTCAAGTGTCTCGGGATCGACGACCGCAATGTAGTCAACGCGAACGCCTGGCTCTTGCGCAAGAACAAGACGCGCAGCTTCGACCAGCTTCGCCGAAGACCTCTCCCCGGAAGCCGTTGACTCTTCCACCTTTCGAAGAGCACGATGCAGCACCAGTGCCTGCTGGCGCTCGCTCTCCGTCAAATAGCGATTGCGCGAACTCAGCGCCAGCCCATCAGCCTCGCGCACGATGGGACACACAATCAGCTGCAGCGGAAAATTCAAATCGCGCACCATCTTGCGCAGCACAGCCACTTGTGCCGCATCTTTCTGCCCAAAGAAAGCCTTGTGCGGCCCGATAATGTGAAACAGCTTGCTGACAACAGTGGTGACGCCACGGAAATGTCCCGGCCGCGAAGCCCCATCGAGCCGGTCGCTCACGCCTTCAACCAGCACAAACGTGCTCGCGCCTGCGGGATACATCTCCTCCACAGTGGGAGCAAAGATCAGGTCAACTCCTTCGCGTTCCAGCAGAGCGCAATCCTCGTCAAATGTACGCGGATATCTCGAAAAGTCTTCATTCGGCCCGAACTGCGTCGGGTTCACGAAGATGGAAACAGCCGCCACGTCACACGCGGCGCGCGCCGCCCGCACCAGCGACAGATGCCCTTCATGCAGCGCGCCCATCGTCGGCACCAGGCCGAGGATGCGTCCCTCACCGCGCAGCAGGGCGCAGGCAGACTGGGCCTCTGCAATGGTTTTGAAAATAAGCATGGCGATTATGCTTTGCGGCGGAGCGGCGAAGCCGCTTCAAAGGCCGTGCGCGTTTCTTTCGGCAGATGGTAGCTTTCGCTTTCGCTGGGAAACTCGCGCTGCTCGACGTCGTGCAGATAGCCATCCACTGCCGACCGGAACAACCCTGCCGCATCGCCATACTGACGCACGAACTTCGCCGGCTTCGAAAAGCTCAGGTTCACGAGATCGTGGAAAACAAGTATCTGCCCATCGCAATCCGGGCCCGCTCCAATGCCGATGGTCGGAACATTGAGCCGATGGGTAAGGTTCTGCGCCACTTCGCGCGGCATACCCTCCAGCACAATGGCGACTACGCCTGCCTCTTCGAGAGCAAGCGCGTCTTTCAGCAAGGCGTCGGCCGCCGCCGTGGTCTTTCCCTGCACCTTGTAGCCGCCCATGCGGTGCACCGACTGCGGCGTCAGGCCAAGATGCCCGACGACAGGGATCTCCGCGTCCGTCAGCCGCTCGACCAGCGCCACGCGGTTCGCTCCGCCCTCGATCTTGACGGCCTCCGCTCCGGCTTCTTTCATAAAGCGCGCGCCATTCGCAACGCCATCCTCGGCGCTGACGTGATACGACCCATACGGCATATCCGCCACAACAATGGCGTGCTTGACCGCGCGGCGCACCGCCCGCGTATGGTGCAGCATCTCGTCCACCGTTACCGGAAGCGTCGTGTCATAGCCCAGCACCACCTGCGCCAGCGAATCGCCAACGAGGATCAGGTCAATCCCGGCCTCGTCCACCAGCCGCGCAGTCGCGTAGTCATACGCCGTCAGCGCGGTAATCGGTTTGCCGCTCTGCTTCTTTTCCTGAAGTGTCTGGAAGGTCACCTTGGCACGAACGGCCGAGGCATTATGCGCATCCGCGCTACAGAAATTTGTCACACTCATTATTGTCTCCAGTGCAGCTCCATAAGGATGCTACCCGAACCAATCATTGACTATACGCCTTAGATGCCGGCGACGTACAGTCGATTCACGCTAAGTCCCGCATATCAGGCAGAATGGAATGAGTTTCCTGATCACCCTATGACCAATCCGTGGCTCCAGTGGTGGACAGATTCCGCAGACCTTCTACACCAGGCAACCTTCCCGCGCCTCCTGCTGGCTTCCTGTCTCGGCGCGCTGATCGGCGTGGAGCGTCAATGGCGCCAGCGCGCCGCAGGTTTGCGCACCAACACGCTCGTCTGCTTTGGCGCCGCTGCTTTCGTCGATCTCGGCTCCACTATCGCCCCTAATACGACGCAGGTAATCGCCTATGTGGTTTCAGGAGTGGGCTTTCTCGGCGCCGGCGCCATCATGAAAGACGGCGGCAGCGTTCGCGGACTGAACACTGCCGCCACTCTCTGGTGCTCGGCTGCCGTAGGCGCCTGCGCAGGCGCGGGTGAGATGCTCGACGCCGTCTTTGTCACCGCGCTTCTCATCGCGATCAACTCGCTCCTGCGTCCGCTTGCCCGCTACATCGATCAGCGCTCTCTTGCCACCTTCCATGCGCGGACACTGTATCGCCTGCGCATGACCAGTGCCAGGAGCGACCAGGTCGAAGCCGAGTTCCAGCTGACCCGCGCCATCGCCGCCCGTTCTCTCATGCTTCGAGAAATACGCACCGAGCCGCTCGAAGACGCGGAGCACTCCATCATCCAGGCGGTGGTGGAATCCACCACCCGCGATGCCGCCATGATGAACGTGCTGACCGAAGAGCTGCGCGCGTTCCCCTGGGCAGAATCCGTCGACTGGTTCGCGACAGAAGCCGAAGGCGAATAGCCTTAGCCCTTCGCTGCCGATGCCGCGGCAACCGCCTGCGGCTGATAGCCACCCACCTCTGGGCGAAAAGCAATGGCAATGCGGTTCCAGCTGTTGATCTGCGTGATGGCAAACGTCAGCTTCGCCAGTTCTTCCTCGCTGAACTGCAACCGCACCTGCGCGTAGACATCTTCAGACGCATGGCCGTTCTGGATATTCGTGATTGCCTCGGTCCAGGCCAGCGCCGCTCGCTCCCGTTCGGTAAAAAACGGAGCCTCATGCCAGGCGGACAGTGCATAAATCCGCTGTTCGGTTTCCCCATTCGCGCGCGCGTCCTTCGTATGCATATCGATGCAGAAGGCGCAGCCGTTCATCTGAGAGGCGCGTATTTTGACCAATTCATATAGCAAAGGCTCAAGACCGCTGCGGTGAATGATGTTTTCCAGATGGAGCATCCCCTTCACACCCTCCGGAAATGCTTTCTGATAATCCAGACGTGTCTCCATGAAACACCCTCCTCACACACAAAGATGCTTCAGGCTGCCATTCGTTGCATGCTGGGGAAAAAAGCTACGGCCCGACGTAAAGCTCAATCGGAGAAAAGCCAATTTGTTTGGATTTATTGTCCACGCGCAGAAAAAGCGGCGTCTTGCCGCCATTGATGTCGACCCCCATCACCACGCCGTTCCCGACAGCTTTTACGATGACAATCCGGTGGCTGCGAATCACGCCATAGTCGCTCGCCGAACCCCAGTCTTTTTGAAACTGGTTGAAGTCATAGAGCTTGTACTCTTCCGGATGCTTCTGCCAGTCAGGATCGTTGTTCCAGATGCTGTAGGCTTTCGTGAAGTCCTTCGCCTCGACCGCATCCAGAAACTTGTTTACCCGGTGCTCGGAAGGCACCGTGTTGAAAAACCAGCCGTGCCCGGTAACGAAGCCGAGAAAGCCGAGGACTCCAACGAAAACAATGAATGCAATGACGGCAATGATCAGATTGCGATTTCGCTTGGCGCGGCGGACATCGTATGCAGGCGCATCGAGCAGGGTCATGAGGGGATGCTACTCCTTTCGAGTTGAGAAGACATGCCTCCCTGTTTTATTCTGACACCTCTGGCGGCAGGTAAGTTCCAACAGCGCGTAGGTCTTAACGCGAATAGTTGGTGCTGTCCTTTTCCGCGCGGCGTTCGAGCGCAAGCTGAATCAGACGGTCAATAAGCTCCGAATACTCGACGCCCGACGCAGCCCAGAGCTTCGGATACATGCTGATAGCGGTGAACCCAGGCAGCGTGTTGATCTCGTTTAGATAGATGCGGCCCGATTTGCCCGGGTCTAAAAGAAAATCCGCGCGCGCGAGCCCCGAGCAGTCGCAGGCTTTGAATGCTGCAATCGCCATCTGCTGCACCTGCTTCGTCTGCTGGCGCGTAAGCTTCGCCGGAATAATCAGATCGGAGCCTTCGCTCAGATACTTCGCTTCGTAGTCATAAAACTCCTTGATGGGAACAACCTCGCCGACAACGGATGCCTCCGGATTGTCGTTGCCCAGGACCGCGACCTCCAACTCCCGCGCCTTGCTGCGCTTCCCGCCAACCCCCTGCTCTACAACAATCTTGCGGTCATAGCCCGCGGCTAGTTCAATCGCCGGCGCAAGTTCCTTGCGGTCATGCGCCTTGCTGATGCCGACCGACGACCCAAGGTTCGCGGGCTTCACAAAGACAGGATATTTCAGCGCAGCCTCAATGCGGCTGATGATTTTCTTCTGTCCCGTCTCCCACTCGCCGCGCAGAAAAGTCACATGCTTCGTAATCGGCAGCTTTGCCGATGCAAAGAGCCGCTTCATCACATCCTTGTCCATGCCGGTCGCCGATCCCAGCACGCCCGACCCGACATAAGCAATACCCGCCAGCTCAAACAGCCCCTGAATCGTCCCGTCCTCGCCAAACGTTCCGTGCAGGACGGGAAAAATCACATCCACGTTCAGCGCCTGGCGCGCCATGCTTCCATGCGTCTCGAAAGGAACCAGCGATCCGGTCCTGTTCTTCGACGGAACCGGCGGCACAATGATCGCCTCACCCCTGGCCAGCACTGCGGCCGGAGCAGTTGTTTCCGGATCGCCCGCGCGGAGATGCCGCGGCGTGAGCGCTTCGCCCGTCAGCAGGCGCTCAGCATCACTCGCCGTGACCCAGCGGCCCTCTTTGGTAATGCCGATGGGAATGACCTCATACTTCTCAGGATCAATCGCCTTAAGGACCGACGCGGCCGAGAGCAGCGAGACCTCATGCTCACCGCTGCGTCCGCCAAAGAGCACGCCTACACGGAGTTTGGACATATCGAACTAAACCGAGTGTATCCTGATCGCACTGGATGCGAGTGTGCACCGCCGGCGAAAGAAATGACAAGATTGGTTCCCACGCGCCGCAGAAGCCGGAGGCACATTTTTCTACTGATTTCGCTGCTCTGCGCAATCGCCGGCGCCGTCGATCTGCTCGCGTATTTCCGCTTAGGCCAGGTGTTTGTCGCCAATCTCACAGGCAACACCGTGCTCTTCGCCTATCATGCAGCTGCGCGCCATTGGGTTCCAGCCGCGGTGCGCCTTGGGCTGATCCTCGCCTTCTTCAGTGGCGTGATCAGCAATCGAGGCCTGAACCGCTGGTTTCAATCTGAGAACGTTGGCTTAAATCCCGCGGTTGTGAGCCTGGGCATCGAGTGCGGGCTGCTCTGCTCCCTTGCACTTGTTTCCGCGCCGGGACACTTGCGTATTGCGCTACTGCTCTCATTAGCGTGGGCAATGGGATTGCAAAACGACGCTTTCCAGAAAATCGGCCCTGTGAACCTGAACACAACCTTCCTG
>Ga0335072_10006489_pt1 | contig 17078 bp, 9 predicted proteins | sample Lox_Sample_21_FD_206725 | JGI IMG/M metagenome (GOLD analysis project Ga0335072, IMG submission 206725) | Soil microbial communities from Loxahatchee National Wildlife Refuge, Florida, United States - Lox_Sample_2.1 | ecosystem: Environmental > Terrestrial > Soil > Wetlands | place: USA: Florida...
GTATAATACATTGTCTAAGAATGTAACCTTAGAATTGACTGCGACTTGCTGAAGCTACCAAGCAGTAATATCTTCTACTTCCGCTTCTCCAAAAGTGCTACTTTTTGTTATCACACCTACACCATCTTCGACTACTATGTCTTCATCTCCGGGCTCGCTCATGATGTCAGGCAAGACCTCCCTTAAGAACTCCAGTATATGCTTATTCACTTGCTCAAACTGAAGCAGGAATGCATCGTGACCTTCAGGACTGTCAATCTTTCTCAACCTCGCATTCGGTATCGAAGCAGCCAGCTCTTCTTGCTCAGCAAACGTAAATAGTCCGTCGCTTTCGATTCCTAACACCAATGTGGGTTGCTTGATATGTGACAGAGCTTCAGCAACAGGATTTGCTGAGTTTTGTGGTGCTCGATATCTGGACACATCATGGGTATCAAGTTTTCGAGTTATAGCAATATAGCAGTTGCTGTCGAAGCGTTTTACGAATTTCTCCCCTTGATATCGAAGGTATGATTGAGCAGAAAAGTATGTAGAGGCATGCTTTCTGCCACTGACGCTTGTAAGAGTACCCGGAGGAGCCGATTCCGTTGCGCCGTGAAATTGGGGATCAGTATAGTCAGGATAGATAGATCCATTCGTGATAGAGTGATTCAAAGGATCAGTGTTATCGTTCAACTTGGACGTGCTACCAGAGTGCGAGATTGGTGATCTCGTTGTTTTGTGGCCGTCGTTATGGATTGCCCAATGTGCTTCCGACGGTGTAGGCGGTCTATTGTTCCCATTAATGCTTTGTTTTCTTGATGCATCAGGTGTGTTCCTGCCAAATCTTGCTTCAAAGGAGTTCCGGCTCCGGTATGTCAGTAACGCAGCCATGCGTGCCGCACCGAGGCCTGTAGAAGGTGGGTTAAGAAAGGAGTAGTATCCGTCATCGTACTTCGGGTCGGCATATATACTCTGGCGTTGGGCTTCACCCCAACTGATACCCCATGCACTATGTCGACTGGATGTTGCAATTGGAACAATTGCTCGGACATAGTCTTTCCCAAAATATGCCCATTCCAGGACCAACATTCCTCCCATTGACCCTCCAATAACTACAGCAATTTGTCTTATTCCGAGGTCATCCAATAGGAGTTTGTGGAAGCTTCAACAGCGTCAATACCAGTTTCGCGCTCAAGCCATACTCTTTTGGTACTTACTTAACATCATCACGAATCGTAGTAAGGGGGAACTCTGGCCCATATCTGTCTTTGCTCGGATCACCATCTTTGCATGTTACAGGGCTTGCACTTCCATAAGGACTGCCCAGGCTGTTCATGCATATCACAAAAAATCTTGAGATGTCGAAAGCCCGTCCAGGTCCACCGAGCAATGGACCCCACCAATCACTAACATCTGCACTACCAGTCAAGGCATGGCATATCACCATGGCATTATCGCGGTTTTTGGAGAGCTTTCCTCTTGTGCTGTAGGCTAAGGGTACATTATGTAACGTAACGCCAGACTCGAGTGTGAAGGAAGGTATTATTGCAATTGTCTGATCGGGAATGAAGGTAGCGAACGGGTTCTCGGGCTGCTTTCGCGTTCTTTCTTGGACGTATTCAGTAGCTGTTCTTCAAAACTATATCTGCTCGTGAATGGACTGACCATATCTCATTGTGCGATGGTGGCTTGTGCCATTGGCACCAGGCGACTCCATTTTTGTAAAAACATGAATCTATAAAACCTCGAACCATCTGCAGCGTTTAAAATGGGAAAATGCACTCAACGGATGACTCTTTATAGTTAGAAGATGACGTGCTCACACGGGAATTAAAACTGCCTTATTTGCGAGGCTGTCAGCCTTCTCTCCGCATTGGGTTTAGTCGAGACTTACGATTCGCGAAAGTGAATTGGACGAGGCAGAGTCATTCTTGAGCATTTCATTGTTCTACGATGGGACTGTGACACCTTGCAACACACGGGTGAAGAGCAACTATTACTGGAGTTGTCGACACCTCCCAAAATTCGCTTGACGTGGTCTATAGTCTTTCTTTCACATGGACGTGCGGCTACGAGGGCTTTTCTCAGTTCTAAGCTATTGCTCATGAGCAGGAGTCAGGTGCGATTTCTGGTGAACTGCGGTGCAGATGGCACCGGCAAAGCGGAAGAGGAACGACAGAGCCTCAGTCGATTCTGGCGAGAATAGACCGTCTCCTCATCGTCCTAATAATACTACACTAGGCCAGCACGATCGAGAAATAGATATGCGCAACGGCGGAGGTGGACGACGGTCTAGTCGAGGTGGCAGAGGTGGAGGCAGAGCACCTAGAAATGAGAGAAGGAACTCATCTGAGAATCCTAATAAGGCCCTATTACCTCAACGAACAACGCCTGGACCCATGTCCCCTCCCGCTCCTAAACCTTCAAGTTCAATACAAATGCAACCTCAAGCAACGACAACACCGAGTCCAGCTCCAATCGAGGATACGCCGCCTCCAGAACCAAGAAGAGAACCCTCACCCTATGATTATTCCCACCTCACAAATGATCGTGTGACTTCATGGGCGGCGACTGGCCGACAGGACGTTGTTGCGGCCGGTTTGCAAGCATTGGATGATTTAGATATTTTGGACTTATCTTCAATCTTTCAGGAGCTGGTGCGCGCTGCACTTGACAGGAGAATAGATGCCATTGATGCTGGTATTTGTGTGAAGGAGATTTTGGCGACTCCTGGAGATGACAGTTCTGAAAAAATCGACGGTTCGACACTTTTCCTTGACTCTGTGTCAATCATAGCAGACATCGAACCGTACGATCCAGCTTTGCAAAGACTGTTAACAGCAAGCGGTGTTTCACCAGCTTTGATGCGACAGACACTTGATGCTCCGCTACTTCAGAACCTAGGACTGACAAGAAACACATTCATCAAATCTGGCATCCGTCAGGTTACCAATATCCTCTATCGGCAAGCAAATCACAATCTCCTTCGGGAAGAGACCGAAGGCTATTCGAAGCTTGTAACGGAACTGTTTACAACGAGTGGGAGTGAGCCTCCTACAAGCGAGGTTGTAGAGGACACATTTGAGAGGGTTAAGGGTTTAATTGGAACTTTTGATCTCGATGTTGGAAGAGTGCTTGATGTCACGCTTGATGTTTTTGCAGCTGTTCTCATCAAGCAGTTCCGATTCTTTATCAAGTTCTTAAGAGTGAGCTCATGGTGGCCTCGTGATGCTAGTCCTTATGGCTCCTCTGCCTCTGGTTATGATTCTGGGGGTCTCCCAAACTGGGCACTTCCTGGTTCAAGTGGCTGGACAACAACACCTGAAGATGAGGAGGCCAACATTGAGCTACGGGAAGAACGCGACAGAGCTTTCTGGGATAGAGTTCGGGAGATTGGGTTAGATGCTTTCTTCGAGTTAGGGGGCCGGCATGCTGTTGACGAAGAGACAAAGAAATCTATCTTGGCTGGAAGGGCAGCAACTGATACGCGTCTGGACGGTGACCTTCAGTGGATCGAGGCTACTGGCACTGTACCCCCTTCTGGAAATCGGGTAGCCGCTCAGTTACTCGGATTCAAGTTAAGATTTTATGCATCCGAGGCTCGCGAAAAGGATGACGTCCTGCCGGCTAATCTGATGTATTTGGCATCACTATTAATCAAGATTGGGTTCATATCACTCAGAGACTTATACCCACATCTATGGCCCCTTGACGAAGACATGCCGAACGTCAGGGATGCACGACTAAAAGAAATTGCAGAGAAGGAGAAACTCAGTCGACCTGGTGCAGCTAAAAATGCCCTTATGAGTGCTGGCGCCCTTGTGGATGACACCGTACCTACTGGTGGCAGAAGCAGAGAAACAGCTGCGGCAAAATCAGATCCTGGTGCTGTTGCTGTTCCTGCAGAGACCGAAGAGAAATCAAAGGAAACGCTGCCGGAACCTAACGACCAGAAAGTGCAGTTGCTCACGAACCTGCTGACCATCGGAGCATTGCCCGAGTCTCTGTTCATGCTTGGTCGTTTCCCATGGCTTCCAGAGGCATATCCTGAAATATATGATCTCTTACACCGCATCCTACATCACTCGATCAATAAGGTGTATGAAACTTCTCAAGTTGCGGGCATTCCCGCGAACGACTATCCTGGCAAGAAAATTGCGGATGTAGACCAGGGCAGTGCTCCAAAAGGTCAAGTTCGTCGTACCGAAATAACTCCACGTAAACCTCTTCGATGGCCGTTCCCGGACAAAAGCGACACGAATGAGGGTATCGTCTACAGATTCTATTGGGACGAGTGGGCAGATAATGTACCTGTCTGTCAGAGCGTCGATGACGTCTTCATGTTATGCAGCACGCTTCTCAACTTCTCGGGTGTCAATATAGGCAGAGATGCTTCTTTGCTCTCGAAATTTGCCACCATCGGCACCAAAAGCCTATCACAGGATCACTCAGAGACTAATCTGGCGCGATGGCAAGACCTGCTAAAGAGGCTTCTGGTTCCCGCGCTGAGTCTTACAAAATCAAACACGAGTGTAGTCAATGAGATCTATGACATGTTGCGCTACTATTCTACTCCTGTCAGGTTCTCCATTTACGCAGAGTGGTTTGAAGGTGCTACGTCGAGGCAGCCTAGCTTGGTAACCGCTTTTACGCGCGCAAGACTAGAGACAATAAGTACCATGAAGCGCATCAGTACCACAAATCTGACCCTTATGGCGCGGACGCTCGCCAAGACTGCATACGCAAACCCCGGGATCGCGTTCAAGGTTGCTCTAGGACAGATACAGTCATACAGCAATCTAACCGAGGTCGTTGTGGAGTGTGCCAAATATTTCACAGATCTTGGTTATGACGTGCTAATATGGTCACTTATGAGTTCACTAGGGGACAAGAACAGAAGCCACACACGGGATGACTCGGCGCTACTGACAAGTAGATGGCTAATTGCGCTCTCGAAGTTTGCTGGGAAGGTATTCAAGCGATATTCGATTATGAATCCTACCCCAGTTCTTCAATATGTCAACGACCAACTCTATCGCGGTAATTCTACGGATTTGATCATCCTTGAAGAGCTCATCGCGCAAATGTCGGGCGTCGTTTCAGATACGGATTTCACCGATTCCCAGCTCTTAGGGATGAGTAGAGGTGAACTCCTTAAACGCCAAACGCTCATTAGATTGAAGGATAGGCGCTTTGAGTCTACGAAGACAGCTAAAAACCTTATGCGCTCCTTGATAGATACTAAACTGGCTGGTGAGCTCCTCATCTCCATCGCTCAGCATAGACAGTCAGCGATTTATGTTGTTTCCGACGAGGACGCACATATAAAATACCTGGCCACAATGGTCGATGAAACACAGCGCATCTTGGTTCAGTACCTTGACCTCCTTCGAAGTAACCTCTCCGTTGAGCAGTTCGATGCTTTGGTCCCTAATACCGCGGAACTTATGGCAGAATTTGGTCTGGAACCTCCGCTTGCGTTTCTAATTGGTCGGGCCAGCTATGCCCACCGAATGGCAGTTTTGCAGGCTCCATCTATCAAAGACAACGTAAAAGATCTGACTGTGCCAAATGGAACGAGCACACAGGTGGATAGCGAGGGTGATGTATCTATGAAGCTCGGCGGGACCCTCTCAGCGGAAGATGCTATTGAAGGAGCGGGTTTGGACTCAAAAGGAGATGGTCAAATCCACGACCAGTTTGCCGAAAACATTGCTGCAGTATCACCACCATCTTCGGCAGACTCGTGGCGGGAAGCCCTGAAGCCACTGATTGAAGCTGTACAAACTGTGCTTCCAGAACATACATGGCGTCTACTGAATCCCGAGTTTTATGTCATATTCTGGCAACTCTCTCTAGGAGACATAGCCGGTTCAATAGAGCCTTACGGGGTGGAACAAGCACGTCTAGTTAGTGAAATGAAAGGACTTATGAACGATAGAACAGATATGTCTCGTCTTGGGATGGCGAAGAAAGAAGAGACCAGAAGGATCCTCGAGAAAACGAACGACGATTTGTTAAAGGAGTCGAAGGGGCAGATGCTCAAGTACAAGAAACTCAAAGCACGCTTGAATAAAGAGAAATCCGAGTGGTTCAGTAACGTATATGGGACTGATGATGGGCTTGCGGATGCTCTTCTAGAAACATGCTTCTTACCGCGCCTTCTACTTTCGCCAAGCGACGCAGATTACTGCTTCACGTTTATCAAATTCCTGCACAAGGAAAACTTTCCAAATTTCCCAACACTGGCTATATATACGCACCTCTTTCATACCAATCGTCTGCGATCTATTATCTTTGCCTGCACTATTCGCGAAGCCGAGAATTTCGGTCGATTCCTTAAGCAAATCCTTGGTGATCTTGCAGAGTGGCATGCTAGTAAGACCGTATACGAGACTGAGGCCCTTGGAAAGTCTCGTGACGGATCAGGATTTGCTGTGAAGATTAATAAAGATGGGAAGCAGTTGATTACTCTGCTTGAGTATGAAGAGTTTCGTAGACAGTTATACAGATTTCATAAGAGTCTTTGCAAAGCTCTCCATGATTGCCTTTCTGGGATGGAATGGATGCACATTCGGAATGCTATCACCGTTCTTAAGGGAGTCATTGAGTACTTTCCAGCTGTTGAATTCCTTGGAAATTCACTGAAAAGAGATTTGGAAAACATCGCGCAACGGGAACAAAATTCGCGGGAGGATCTTTCACTCCTGGCGAACGCCTTGATGCCCGAATTGGTGAAACGACAGTCGAAATGGGTTATCGTACAAGCCTTCTCAACTGGAACCAATCTTGTAAGTTTATCATCTTACGACTCTGGTATGAGAGCGTTACTAACCAGATACAGGTGAACACTGGAGAGCAGCAGAACGGCGTCAAGTCTGGAGCAATGGTGGCAAAAACAACAGAAGCAGCGACGATGCCAAAGTCTGCTTTAAAGCCTACTGCACCGGAATTTAAGCCACTGTCTCGTGTGATGTACGGTCTCTCATTTCCCGAACTTTGCTTAAGCTAACAATAACGCAGTTCCAACGGCGCGTCTACCCCGAAGCCGGTGACGAGCAATGAAGTGGAGGATGGTGAGGTCGATGATGCGAAGACACTAACGACGGCACAATCAGTAGACAATACCCACAATGCCAAGCAGTCGGTCTCCAGTGCAACATCTTCGAACATTGCCTTGACAACTGCAACTAGCAGTGCTCAGGACATGTCTCTTCCACTTTCTACCGAGCCAGCCGCTCGAGAAGGTACTCCAAAGCTTAACGCTAATAAAACATCGCAACTAGCACCATCTGCTCGTTCAGAAGTTGGGAGGAACTCCTCGACGACTTCTGTGCCTGAGAAGCCGCATCTTGGTTTGCCAAGTCGGCCAGATGTTCCTTTCCCGAGTCACATACCGCCTGATCGTCACTTGCCTTCAAGACAAGGTGATAGAAGGGACCTTCATCAAAGCCGTGCCGATCGCCCTAGCGACGTTATGCGGGACAGAGGGCGTGAACCCTTAAATTTCGAACGACGAGCTCCTGAACTCCTTCCGCGAGATATAGGCCGCCCTGGAGACAGATCGACTGCTGCTGAACGTGATCGAGACCGTCATGACTCTAAGCGACGTGGTATAGAGTCATTTCGGGACATCCGCGATGGGCGGGATTCGCGTGATCACCGTGACCGTGGACCTCCGGACAATTCGAGATTGCATGACTTAGATGGAAGACTCTCGCGTAATGATGACATGCAGCCACTGAGATCGACGACAGCAGAATCTACTGCAGGCGCCGCTGTGAATCCTGATCCGCCTATCAACCCGGCCAGAGCTGCTCAGATATTTGGGACAACTGAACCGCCAAGATCGGAGCCTACTAGGGCGAGTAGAGATGAGCATAGGGACAGACCATCTTCTAGACCGCACTCTCCTCGAAGGGATAGGTTTCACGGTCCAGACAGAGATCATACTGAAGCCAGGCGAAATGACCGGCCTCCAAGCGGACGTCCTCCGCCATATGTCCAAGAGTATACGCGTGGGCGACATGATGAATCTCAGCCAAGCATGGCCGGGTCACGAGGCGATTGGACAGGTGAGAGAGGCTCTTTTGATAGATCCCGAGATGCATCCGCTTTCCAACCCACTCCGCCACTAGCTCGTTCACTTGATCCGGATCATGGGAGGTTGAACCAGTCTTCCAGATCACAAGCAGACCCTAATTTTGGTCGATTAAATCCAGCACCAGCCTCCCAAATTCCATCGGGACCCTCTCGTGACCGAGGCAATAGAAACCCCGTTGCTGGAAATCGGATGGTGAGTGCGCCTCAATCGCGCTTTGATCCAAGACCATCGCCACAAGAATCAGCTCTCCCTCCTACCCCGGATAAGCAACCGCCAACCGGTCCGGCAGCGAGCCGAGCTCCACGTCGTACTGGGTCCGGAATATATGAACCGCCAGCATCTGCTCCGCTATCTACCCCAACAACACCAGCAGCTTCATCTCCGACAGCTGGAGTACACCCAGAGCGGTTGAGACACATTGAACCAAATACTCCACAACAGGCCGGGCCTAATATTGCGGCACAAGTCACACAGCAGCCAGCTGCCGCACCTAGTACAACCATACCAACAGGCGTCCATCCATCTCGATTGCAGGTTTTCCAGGAGGATCAATCTCAGACCCGACAGGGACCGCCTCCTATTCAAACTTCCAACATAAACTCTCCGGCTCCAAGACCAGCGTCACCGCTCACAGCTGGGCTCCCCTCGGGTCCGAAAAGCCTTCAGTCTTCTTCCAACAATACCATGTCACCCAACGGCATCACGCCGCCAACTGGGCCTGCGTCAGCTAATGACCGCAATTCAAGGAACACCATACGCCAGATCCAGAACACTATCAACCAAGCCGGACACCGAGGAGCCCCTGAACGTATGTTGGAACGTGGAACGAATATCCGTGGCCGAAGTAACAGAAACAGTCTTGCAGGCCCAGTGTCTGATATTCCCCAATCACCCGTGCCATTAACTCCGGTCGGCCTACCAGCTAATCGAGATGGAGCTGTAAGCGGTACTAGTGATCGTGGTAGAGACCTCATCAATCCCGATCGCCCTGGGGACCTTTTCCCCTCCCGTGCCCTGAATGGGGCTGACAATGAGCGAGATCGTGAACGAGAGCGAGTAGACAGCCGATCTGCAGTTGGTGCACGACGCGAAGGTGCTCGATCTGGGCGACATAGCAGGCGCGCCTCGAGATCACGCAGTCCGGTCAGGGACGCTGAAAGGGAGCGGGAAAGAGATCGAGCTCGTGAACGTGTAGCTGGCCCAATAGACGACACTGGTAGAGGCGAATACCGCGATCGTGGTGGCAGAGGTGGAGTTGGAGGTGGAGATGGCAGAGATGTTCGACACGGCGAGCGAGACATGCGAAGGAGAGATGGAGAGAAAAGGGGAGACGGACGTGATTTGCTGGCTCAACCCAGAAATGAACTTGAATGGGGTGGTGGAGGAGCTGGAGCTGGAGCTGGAGGTAGCGGCGGCGGCGGCGGTCCTGGACCAGGAGGCCCACGTCGAGATATGAGATCATCGGGCGATGCTCGTCGTGATACTCGTAGTGACGGCAGCGGGAGGAAAAGACGAGGCGAAGAAGGCGGAATGGGTTCGGACGTCAGAGGCCACGACAAGAGACCTCGACGTTAGAAAACTCTACATACGGGAAGATACCGAATCATTCAACTCAGACTCCGCTCACAAACAATGAAACAACACATCCAACAATTCAGAAGAAACCCTAGTTTCATAAACGCATAGCCAACTGTAGCAAAGCATAGCGGGTAACATACATGGCGTTGGGTATTGGCTGATAAATCACTTCACTTTTTCAGAGACCTTTAATGCGCTCAAGTTCCCCCTTTTTGTACGACTAGATATTCTGGGCTTTCTTTCGATTTCTGCGAGACTCAGTGTTACCTACCTACCTACCTGCTTTAACGAGGGCATGGCATACTATGGGGAGTCTAGATTGAATTGACATGGAATTTGCATCGGGCTTGAACTACATTGAACCTAGTTTTAAAAGTGAAGGTATAATTAACACGCAGGCAGCGAATGAAGGCCAGTAATTGTGTTCCGCCAGATGGCAACGTCACTAGACGCAGACGTGCTGTAGCTTCGAATGATTTATAGCATGCTATGGTTCTGATTAATTTAGAACCCTCGTGAACTATATACAGGTAGCACGGGCTAGTACTCATAGCTTGCCCCTTCTAGCTAATGATTTGGCCCTTTTGAGCAGGCTTTTCCCCTTCATCATCGTCGTAATGTTGTCTGGTTCCCCATTCCGACACCGTATGTACACCAATTCCTGATCCCCAGGCTAGAATCCGAATAATCCACGCTCATGTGTGCAGAATAATGTATGATACAAACGAAAGGGAGTGTCGTGAGTTAAGCTAGTATGCCAAAATACAATCAACGCCAATGTACCACCTAGCCGTTCTTTCGAAAATCCTTATAAGGAACTACCATCAGCTTCGTGGCAGTAAAGCAACGCTGTAACAGTTTGTAACCAATGCATCCGATCCGTGAGACAAAAGGCGAGGCCAAGGGGACTGAAAGTCCTTCATACTATGTTTTTCTTCTCCATACCTCATTCATCGGGATTTGTTGCCCTTAAAATGGGCCGACCATTGTGAAATCGCCTCGAATAGTCATGGTCGTCTCTGATGGTGGCCACACTCTCCCGGCTCCTGCTGCCGTCACCTCGCTGATACACGGGTGCGAATGGGTCTAAGCGTGGATCAACAGGAATTAATCGACTTCTTCGTGAGCCTGCAACTTCGGTCTCCGGTTCCCAACCCTCAACAACTTGCCTTCCGTCGGTACCAAGCATATAGCGGGAAGTTTCACTCATTGTTCTTCGCGGTAACGGGCCGGAGGAGTTATCTCCTCTCACAAAATCATCAAATTGATCTCCTGCTGGTTGGCGTCGTTTCCGTACGCAGAAAAATAATATGCCACCAATTAGCGCGACGAGTGCAACAAGACCGATAGTCAGACCAACTGCTTGACCAGCATTGAGTCCATGACTAGCTATCTGTTCGAAGGTGCCACTATTGTCCCCAGCTGTAGGAGGAGACGTGGGTGTGGTTGTTACAGTCCTAACCTGACCTGTTACTGTTTCCACGGATGTAATAGGAGTTGGCACCCAAGTCATTGACGTTGAATCGGAACTTGAAGCGATCGTTGGATTGGAGTCAGGTGTTGAGGACTGTAGACACACTAGTTAGCATATGCATTGAAAAGGACCATATGATTCGCATGCTCCCTAAGGAGCCACAATGGAAGAGATGAGATCATACAAAGAGAGTAGAAGAAGTCGAGGGGCTCTGTGAGAATGTAGGAGTAACCGTAGAGAAGATGGCGAATGAGGTACCACTCGAAGTAACAGTTACCTGTTGCTGAAGAAATGTCAAAATTGCTGATAAAGTAACACAACAGACTCAACACGGTCATACATGCAATGGAAAATGGTAGATGCAAGGAAATGTGAGCGTAATATGATGGCTACAGATCTTAGAGTTGAGGTTACTGACCACCGGTGTACTAGAAGGTGCTGAGTCTGACGCTACCAATGTTCCGGATGGCGCCAGATTCAATGCTATGTAGCCGTAGTATCCATTGCCTCCACAATACTCGTCAAAACCAGGACATTCGGTGTTGCACTTGCTTGAGGGCGATGTGACGCCAGGTGCATAAATCGAACACCAGCAGTTGAAGTCCTGGACGATGGCGAAGGAGTAATTGGCCACGCAGTGGTCGTGACACCAGCCATTCGATTGATATTGCCAATATGCTGTCAAGCCAAAACATTAGTATGAGGTCCCTTTTAGCCATTGTGCTCTATGGATTACTTACTTGGACCTCCAGAGGCAGTATTGAGACTTGAACAGTATTCAACAGTGAGGGCAGGTACTTGACACAGAAGTGAGAGGAAGGTAACGGCGATAACTGCCCTCCGGCTGAGATTAAGACGTGATGGTGGCATGGCCGTGGAAAGATGAAAGAAATAGTGATGCTAAGCTCTCGTCCGGCGGGAAGAACGAACGTAATGGGGCGGGAGCGGTATAGCTACTGCAGCTCGTGCAGAAGGTGGTGAGGACGGGTATGACTGAATGAGAAGACAACTAAGGGTCCCATTGAATCATCATTGACATGCCATATGATGATATGGACATGTCACGGTCGCCCTGAAGGAATTGGCGATGCTCGACGGGGTGTGGATTGGAATGAAGAGAAAAGAGAGTCAAACGTGTCGAGATACTGTAGCCTGGGAAAGATTTAGAGCCGGAGGTAGCGTCGTCAACGATCAACAAGGAGTTAGACAAAGCACGGTTGATCGGAACTTTCTATGGACCTCCACCTCCACCTCCACAGTTCCGGACTTCTCGCTTGCAGACAAGCAGTTCACTGCTACTCTCTACCTTACTAGGGTAGATGTAGGACAGTGGAGATGAGTAGAATAGCGACAGAATAAATAGAAACAACCAAGGTTCAATAACGAGTGGCGGGGAGGAGATGGGAAGAGGGATGTGTTGATGAGGACGGCAGGAGCAGCATTCCCTGACGAATACAGTACATAATACCATAGGAATAAGCATTATTCGGCCGCGTGAATGTGAACTTTATGCACGAAATAAATGCAGGGGTTCCATGTACTGTATGACGAGTCTTGGCGTTGCATGTCTGCCCAAGATTCTGATATCCAGCCAGTCACAACCCCAGCCTTGTTCCTTTGTCTCGTCTAGAACTATCTCCGTCTGTGATTCGACTGGACGGCGGGGACGTTTCAGGCAGGGCTCACACTTAGGTAATCTACATCAAATTGGTACTTTCTCGCGCTTTCCAGCTACAGTCACCGTCGTGAGCATCGTCGGCGCTCTTCTCTGTCTCCTCCTCGTATTCCTAACCCGCACTTGTATTGCGTGCGTGCACCACTGCAGCTGCCAGAAAGGGTGTGGTGAAAGTGGGTGTTTGAGGAAGAAGGAGGTATTTTGAGATGCACACTTCGTATCTGTCATGGAACTGGCCTATGGGGTGACGCGGGGTCGGATAACAGTCCACCGTCGACTGATGTTGCCAGCTGCCACGGTCGGGCCTCAGGTCCTGCTACTGCTGCCCGCTATTGGCCCTCTCTCTTATTAGAGGGATAAGATTGGCTTTATCGGAAGATTAAAGGTCCCTAACATTAGGAAATCAGGTATTTCATCAAAAAAACATGACGGCTAAGATGACCGTTCAATTCAACCGATCGCGAAGAACATGAAATCGCAGACGCGCGCGCAAAGGGGCAAATTCATATCCCAATTTAGCCCTGCCCTTCCTCGTCATCCCAATTCCCCATCTGGTAGTGACTCGCCCAAAAAGAAATTGCGTTGCCCTGAGCGTAGGCAGGACGTCTCCTTTCGGTGAGTTTTAACAATTCCTATGAACAATCGCTCGTAGTTGGGCGCGTGATCCGGGAAACGGGAAGGGAGCAGGCCCCTGAAATAGTGGCATGATTGAATTGAAAAAGACGATAGGAGGAAAAGAGTGGCGCAAATGATGTCAGTAGAATAGGTAAATTGTTGAGGCAACATAAAACCCGACAGTTTCTGATAAAAGATGCGGCAAGGATTGCGCATATGTAAGATGGCGATTGTCAGAAAAGGATCGGCAGGACTCGGATTTTGCTCCACTTGCCGCTCCACCAACTGCCTCATTCCCTGAAGACATTTGTCGCCATAGATGATCCTTATCTCGGTCGCACAGGACTCGGCACAACTCGATATCGACAAACCGTCATGTGAGATGCTAGTATCTACAGTACTTGCATAAAAGCATGTGCACTATGGCCGTGATGACATTTCCGAATGTAACCCGGCAATCTGGCTTCGAGGCTTCACATTCCCAAAGTGAGCAGCACTCCGAGGTATGATGCAGCAGTTCATTGTTATCGCATTGATCACGAGCCTCAGCTACTTGTCATATATAAAAGGCAGGAGGCTGACATGTATGGGGATATTCACGTGTAACCAAGCACGTGTTGCATGAATTCTGTTTTGTGATCGGCCTTTATGAAAATACAGCTTAAGTATTGACCTCACTCTAATGTAGTACCTAGATGATTTCTGGACAACATCCAACCCTGTCAAAATAACGCGATCAACTTAACTGAATGGAAGCCCTTCAAGACTTGACATTTGAGAATGAGCATTGGACAAAATTCCCCACAGACGTTGGAATGAGGAGAGAATCTTTCTCTTCCTTTTCCACTTTCAGATCTGTTCCTGCATTAGGCAATGAAGCCACCAATGAGCGGTGCTCGCTAAAGCACGTTCACAGCCTCGTGGCGAGAATCCTGCGGAAGCCTCAAGCTGAAAAGAGCTGAAATGACCCGACTTCTCGACGGTCATCACGATGCTACGCAATCTCCTTCTGCGATAGGCAAACCATGCACCGGTTAATGTCTACCTGCCATCGCTGACAACTTCCAGGATACACTGTTCTCCATGTATAATAACAATGTGACGGCCCTCTTTGCTAATGGCCGTCGGCGACGAGCGGTCGCCCAATTTTTCACCACCTTCAGCCTCGCCATCCTTATCCTCACCCTCTTTAAAAACTTCGATATGAAGCTACCCACGCCTCTCTTCGCCCTGTCAACTCTCATTATCCCTAGCATCGCCGGCTCCTACGACGGCTACCATTCCAACTATTCATTCGATGCTAATTACGCACACCATCCGGCATGGATGTCCGCCTTTTCCAACTCCACCAGCCTCACTACCCTTTCTATACCCGGAACCCACGATACAATGACGTCCTCCCCAAGTCTTGGACCCATCTATCAATGCCAAAACCATGGGTTAGAGACTCAACTAGTAGCCGGAATTCGATACATAGATATCAGGTGTACAGTCGTTAATAACGAACTTCTTGTCCATCACGAGGATGAATATACGGGCTTTACATACACTTATGTCCTGGAAACTCTCTTCTCTTTCCTCACCAACAACCCGTCTGAGATGATTCTTATGCGCTTAAAGGAAGAGTCAGCTGCCATAAACTCAACCATGGACTTTGAGGAGGTGTTCAACTACTATCGCCTTAGCGATCCGGACACAGCCCCAGGCTGTGCACAGCACTTCTGGATTCCGGCCTCTCCTGGTCCAACCGTTGTTCCAACACTTGGTGAATTAAGGAGCAAGATTTTGATCATTCAAAACTTTGGCCCGGTCCCCGCGCCGTATGGCATCAAGTATGAGTCACCGCTCCTCGTTATCGAAGACGACTATGCTCTCACGGATTTGGGAGACATGGACAGCAAATTTGCTGCCATAGAGGAGAATCTCCTCGCTGCCGCGAATTCTAGTTCTTGGGACAATGGCCTTGGGGACGGGCTTGTGTATTTGACCCACGTAAGCGCCAGTGTAGGGGTTAACCCAATTGATGTTGCAGCAGGGCCTCTCAACAGATCAGTGACAGGACAGAATGATAGGACGGGCACATGGCTGACCGACCACGTTGATGGGAACGGGACGACGGGTGTGGTGATTCTAGACTTCCCAGGGAAGGACTTGATCAACGAGATCCTGGCCAGAAACTGACTGTGCACAAGCAAAGACAGAGAAGCTTGGGAATTTTTCTATATAGAGGTGATCACGGGCAAACATGGCTGACAAAAGTCTTCTCACTGAAAAGCTTTCTACATAGAAGAGTATTAGGTAGTGTGGCACACCACTAATAGAATCAAAATAGATGATATAAAAGCGGAAGAGCTGTCATCATACAGCTTTGCCATGATTTGGTCCGGAGTTGACGCGTAATGTTAGAGGTGAAGGGGTTGATATACAGTGTGCAGAGCGTTGCTGACAATGCAAGTGAGATTTTAGTAGAAGATATCAAAAATTCTAACGGTGAATCAGTCCAGCACTCCGGCATCTATCTCATATGGAACATCTTCGTAAGAAGGGTAATGCGTATTATGTACAGTAAACTACATAGTGGAGTAGCCTACGCGGCTTCACATTATAGGTTGTCACGGTGTGGCAAGGACAAATGCTCGAATGAAAAGTTGCGTATTTTCTGAGGCTTCGCTTGAGGCTTTGTTGTTTCACCCTCTAAATTTGGGTTCTTGGCGAGGGGCTGTGTTGTGAGCGGCGCATAATGCGTCGCCAACTTCCTTTAATGTCCCCTGCCACGAAAGAAATAAAGCCATCAGACTTCATAACCACGGCAGAGACCTGTCATGACGCCATATTCGTGATTGAGATACAGATTCACTCGGGATTTGGTCAGCGACAACGTTACCGTACTTAGGCGCGACCCTTTCGAGCAGTAAGGATAGGAAATTCCCGCGCTTTTGTATCTGGACCCATCGACCGACATTGAAATTGAGGGCCGCGAAACACATCTCGGCTTCATCCGGATAGGCTGGACAACCGGAAGAGCTGAGAATCCTATTGTTTGTGAAGGCAGCAGCTTTGCTGCAGTAGCAGCACTCCGCGAACATACAATTGTTGATAGCGGTCCACCAGAGACGATCGCGAGTTTATCCCTTAGTCAATATCAAGCGGTCAGGTCACTCATTGACCACCCAACGCCATCATGTTGAACCTCACATGTAATGCGACGTTAGACAATATGATGAGTACGTATACTAGCCAAGTCTTTGCATGTAACATATGTTGACCCGTTTTAGTTACCTCAGAAGTGCCTATAGCAGGAAGTCTGACCTTCCATCAACTGGGTATTATAATTTCCGGTGCATGCTCTATTGTGGCTATCGTTCTTTCATTCTACCTTATATGGATGCACGCTCTTCATTATACCAAACCATACGAGCAGCGACAGTAAGATTGTTGTCACTTTTCCGTGCTTAAGTTAACATGGCTGATATTCTTAATCCCACAGCATCATACGAATCCTATTCATGGTCCCAGTTTATGCCGTTACTTCCTTCTTATCGTTCTGGTTCTACTGGCATGCAATATACTATCAGGTCCTTAGCGATTGCTATGAAGCCTTTACGATCGCGTCCTTCTTCGCCTTACTTTGCCATTACATCGCGCCCAAT
>Ga0335072_10006490_pt1 | contig 17075 bp, 16 predicted proteins | sample Lox_Sample_21_FD_206725 | JGI IMG/M metagenome (GOLD analysis project Ga0335072, IMG submission 206725) | Soil microbial communities from Loxahatchee National Wildlife Refuge, Florida, United States - Lox_Sample_2.1 | ecosystem: Environmental > Terrestrial > Soil > Wetlands | place: USA...
ATCCGCCCGATTGCGGTTATGGGGTGTTCGGCTGCCGACGGCGCGCCGATTGAAGGGGTTTCTGCTGCGCCGCGATCCGCAACAGCTCGCGTTGGCCAAGCTCGGCCGTGCGCCGAAAATGCCGGCTGAGGAGGCCGACCGTCTTGTCGGCGTTGCGCGCGACGGCCGCTTCCATGATAGCCCGATGCTCATCGGGCCTCGGCGCACGGGTCCGAAAGGACGTCGTCCGCGACAAGTAGCGGTAGCGATTTGCGGCGTCGAACAGCTGCTCGCAGAAATCGACGATCCAGCGTGAGCCGCATGCCGCGATAAGACTGGCATGAAACGCGCGGTGCGCGATTTCCCAATCCGGATTGATGATGGTCGCCGTGTCCGCCACGAACCGCGGCACGCGCGACAGCCGGTGATAGGCGACCAGCACGCTTTCCTCCCACGCGCTGTCGCCCTGTGCGATCGAGGCGCGCACCGCGATCTCGTTGACCCAGCATCGCGCCTTGGTCAGCTCCTCGAGATCGCGCTCGCTCACGGGTGCGACGCGGAAGCCGCGCAGGTCGAGTTGCTCGACCAGACCGTCGCGCGCGACCCGGTTGAGGGCCTCGCGGATCGGGCTCAGGCCCATGTCGTAGCGATCGCACAGCGGACGGATCCGCAGCTTCTCGCCCGGCGAGAGCGCGACCGTGATGATCTCGTGCCGCAGCTTCTCGTAGGCGACGGACGCCAAGGTCTCGCGCTCGCGACCGGCGGCATCGAGGCGGACTTTCGTTGTCATGCCGGAGGACATCCCTGTCATTGCCGATAAGATCGTCCATTCGCGGTAACAGGCCGTATAATGGAACATATTTCGAAATTCGACAAGTGATCGATCTTTTTCTTGTGCGCCGCCGGCAATCGTGATTTGCTGGCGTCACGCCTTCAGCGACGCGGCGGCGATGCGCGAGCCAAAGCGCACCGACAACGCCCACGCCAAGACGGGGGAGGATCGATGGATCAAGGCCAAATCCGCCGTGACCGCGGAATCGAGCTTCCGATGCCGGCGGAATTCCGCTGGCCCGGCGGCAAGCGGATCGGCATCGTCTTCGGCGTGGCATTCGAAGGCTGGTCGGACGGGGCCTGGCCGGGCGTCAGCCCCATGGGCAACCCGCTCAAAGCCGGCGTCACCGACTTCAACGCCATCCATTGGGCCGAGTACGGGCCGCGGCGCGGCATCCACCGTATTCTCGCGACGCTCGCGCGCCATAACGTGACCGCAAGTGTCATGGTCTGCGGCGTCATGGCCGAGCGACATCCCGAGATCGTGCGTAAGATCTCCGATGCCGGGCACGAGATCCTGGCGCACTCCTACGCCATGGACGTCATTCCCGCCTACCTGAACGAAGAGCAGGAGCGCGCCAACATCCGGCGCACGACCGAGCTGATCGAGCGAGCGACCGGCCGGCGTCCGGCTGGCTGGGTCAGCCCGCGCGGCACGCCGAGCGGCGTGACGCAGCGCCTTCTCTCGGAGGAAGGCTACGATTGGCTGTTCGGCGACTTCCTCGACGACGACCTTCCTTACTTGCTCAGGTTCGGCGAGCGCACGCTTTGCGTCCTGCCGGGGACGATGGAGGTCAACGACCTCCCGCTCCACGCCCGCCACGGGCATCCGCCGCGGGCAATGCTGGAGGTCTTCGAGGACACGCTTGCCTCTCTGCGCACGAGCCCGGACGACGTCGGCAAGATCGACCCCATCGTCCACGCGCACGTGTTCGGGCGGCCGGCCGGCATTTGGGTCTATGCGCGCATGATCGAGATTGCCAAGGCGTCCAACGACGTTTGGATCGGCACTTGGGGCCAGGCCGTGGCCCATGCGCGCACATTTCGGCCCGAGGGGCGGGGGCCATGATCGGGATCGCTGCCGCGACCGTCGCGCGCGGGCCGCGCCGCCTCGGGCGGCGGTCCGGATAGCCGTGGTCGCCGAGCCGCGGTCGGCGGAGCAAGGAAGCGCGTCGAGGTCCCGCGCGCTGCCGCTACTCGGCTGGCTGCGCCGCCGCTCGACCCGGCGCGCTCTCGTCTCGATCGTGGTCGTCATGGCGGCGTGGGAAATCCTCGGCCGCTTCGTCCTGACCGATCCCCTGTTCTTCGCGCCGCTTTCGGCCGTGATCGAAGCCGGTTTCCAGATGTGGCGCAGCGGCGAACTGCAGCGCGACATTCTCGCGAGCTTCAGCGCGGTCGCGTACGGCATGATCCTCGCGATCGTGGTCGGTATTCTCATCGGCGTGCTCTCGGGCGCGAGCCGCGCCTTTCGCGAATACACGGACGCTTTCTTCACCGGCCTTTACGCGACCCCGCTGGTCGCGGTGGCGCCGATCCTGATCCTGTGGTTCGGCATCGGCATCGCATCGAAGATCGCCGTCGTGTTCCTGATGGCCGTCTTCCCGATCCTGATCTCGACCTCGGCCGGAATCCTCAACACCGACGCGAGCTACATCGAGGTCGCGCGCAGCTTCGATGCGACCCGGCTCCAAATCGTCCGCAAGGTCATGATCCCGGCCGCGGTGCCGTTCGTCGTCACTGGGATTCGTCTCGCCATCGGCCGTGCCATCGTCGGAGTCGTGGTCGGCGAGCTGTTCGGCGCGCGCGCGGGTCTCGGCTTCCTGATCTTCACGTCGGGCCAGACGTTCGACGTGCCGTCCCTGTTTCTGGGCGTTCTTGTTCTTGCCCTCGCGGGCGTCGGCCTCACGAGCGGGATGAAATGGGTCGAAAGACGCGTCGCCGGCTGGCGCCACGTGGAGCTCGACAGTTGAGCGCGCCGACCGCCCCTCGCGCCGAGGCGGAGCTCGCGGTCGAGCGCGTGAGCAAGACCTTCGAGCGCCGCGGCTCGACGGTCCGGGTGCTCGACGACATCAGCTTCTCGGTCGAGCGCGGCGAATTCTTCGTGATCGTCGGCCCGAGCGGATGCGGCAAGAGCACATTGCTCCGGATCATCCAGGGCTTGGAGTCGCCGGGCGACGGTACCATCACGCTGGCCGGCCGGCCGATCGGCGGTCCGAGCTCGGATCGCGGCTTCGTGTTCCAGCAGGACAGCCTTTATCCGTGGCGGACGGTCCTGCAGAACATCACATTCGGTCTCGAGATCATGGGCGAGCGAAGGTCCGCCGCCGCCGATCGCGCGGGCGCGCTCATCGAGCTCGTCGGGCTCAAGGGCTTCGAGCAGCATTATCCGCGCGAGCTCTCGGGCGGCATGCGCCAGCGCGTCAATTTGGCGCGCGCCCTCGCGATCGATCCGGAGATGCTGCTGATGGACGAGCCGTTCGCCGCACTCGACGCGATCACGCGCGAGAACATGCAGCAGGAGCTGCTGCGCATCGCCGCCGCGGCCAACAAGACGGTGCTGTTCATCACGCACCAGATCGACGAGGCCATCCTGCTCGCGGACCGGGTGCTGGTGATGTCGGCGCGGCCGGCCCGGGTGCTCGAGACCCTGCCGGTGAATCTGCCGCGACCGCGCTCGCTGTCCGTGAAGCGGTCGGCGGAGTTTCAATCCCTCGTCGATCGAATCTGGAATCTTGTTTCTACGAAGGCGCAACCGGAACCCGCCTAGGTCAACGGACCGGTTCGCTCAAAACACGCGAGGCTCAAGAAAGGGAGGCGACATGAGACGAGTACACATACCGGCGATCATGGTCATGGCCATCGTCGTCGCCGCCGCGGCGAGCGCTTTCGGCGCCTCGGCGCGCGCGGCCGAGCTCGAGAAGCTCGTGATTACGTTCATTCCGTCCAACTCGATCTATTGGGACATCGATACCGCCATCGACCAGGGATTCTTCAAGGCGGAAGGCTTCGATGCCCAGGTTCTGGCCAACCAGTCGTCGCCGCAGTCGATGCAGATGCTGATCGCGGGCGACGTCCAGGCGGCGATCGCCCAGCCGGATCCGGTAATGGCGGCGATCGAGAAGGGTGCCAAGGACATCGGCATCATCGCGGCGCCGGGAAAGGAGCCGGACTGGTTCCTGGTCGGGCGCAAGGGCGTCAAGGGCTTCGCCGACCTCAAGGGCCAGACGCTCGGCTTCAGCGCCTTGCGCGTGGGCGAGTTCTACCTCACGCGAAACATGCTGAAGGCGCACGGCGTCGGTCCGAACGACTTCAGCGCCATCCAGGTCGGCCCGACGCCGGCCAAATACGCGGCGCTTCAGAAGGGCTCGATCGCGGCCGGCGTTCTGTTCCAGCCGATCGCAACGCTGGCGGCCGAGAACGGCTTTCCGGTCCTCGCGCGCTTTGCCCAGCAGCGCAAGGGCTACCCCGCGATCGTCTATCTCGTGAACCGCAAATGGGCCGCGACGAACGATAACGGGAAGCGTTTCACGAAGGCGCTGATCCGGGCGCACAAGTGGCTTTACGACCCGGCGAACAAGGACGAGGCGATCAAGATCCTGCAGAAGGTCACCAAGCGCGATCCGGCGACGATCGCCAAGGTCTACGAGCTCTACTTCGTCACCGACAAGCTCTATAGCCGAACCGGTGCGCTCAACGTCCGCGACATGGAGAAGACGGTTCGGTTGATCGCCGAGAACACCGGCCTGCCGAAGGACAAGATCCCGAGGCCGGCGCAATACCTGATTCCGAAGGCCGATGGAGGGCTGCAGGACTAGGAAGTTTCCGGGGCCAAGTCACTGGCTCCGGCGGCGTCGTCGATTCCGTGTCCCGCCGCAGGGCGGGTCGCGGGGTCGCGGCGCCGCGCACGGTAACGACTTCGAACGAGGAGGATCGATCTTGGTTGAGCTATCGGTGCATGCCGGCGGGTCAGAAATCCCCCTGCCGGACGATTTTCGCTGGCCCGACGGAAAACGCATCGCGGTCTTCTTTCGCGTCGCCTTCGAGGGCTGGTCGGACGGCAAATGGCCCGGCATCGGCCCGATGGGCAATCCCCTGCAGCCGGGTTTTCCCGACCTCAATGCCATCGGTTGGGCCGAATACGGCCATCGCCGCGGCATTCATCGGGCGCTCGACGTGCTCGCCCGTCAGGGCATCAAGGCCACCGTCATGGTGAGCGGCGTCATGGCCGAGCGCCATCCGGAGACGGTGCGCAGGATCGCCGACGCGGGCCACGAAATCGTGGCGCACTCGTACGCGATGGACGTCATCTCGGTCTATCTCGACGAAGCGGCCGAGCGCGCGAACATCCGGCGCACCGCGACGCTGATCGAGCGCGTCACGGGCCGGCGCCCGGCGGGCTGGATCAGCCCCCGCGGCACGCCCAGCCCCGCCACGGCGCGCCTCCTGGTCGAGGAGGGCTTCAGCTGGCACGGCGATTCGCTCAACGACGACTTGCCCTACGCCGTCCGGTTCGAGCGCGGCGCGATCGTCTCGTTCTCGAGCAACATGGAGTGCAACGACCTGCCGCTCCATATGCGTTACGGCAATGCGCCGCGCATGATGCTGGAGATTTTCGAGGATTGGCTGGCCTTCGTGCGACGCCATGAAAAGGGCGCGGTCCGCATCGATCCAACCATTCACTCCCACGTGTTCGGACGCGCCTACGGCATCTGGGTGTTCGAGCGCCTCATGGAGCTGGCGAAGGCGGCGGACGACATCTGGATCGGCACGCGCGACGAGGCCGTGCGGCACGTCCGCGCGGTCCTCAAACTCACCTGACGCGATCGGAAGGGTTTCGCCATGGATCTGGGCATCAAGGGCCGGAAGGCGATCGTCTGCGCCTCCAGTCAGGGGTTGGGATTGGCGTGCGCGATCTCGCTCGCGCGCGAAGGCGTCGCGGTCTTCGTCAATGGCCGCGATCGCGCCAAACTCGGGCGCGCCGTCGAGGAAATCCGATCCAAGTCGGATGCCGCCGTCACACCCGTCGTCGCCGACCTCAACACCGACGACGGCCGCGCTACGCTGGTCGCCGCCTGTCCCGAGCCGGATATCCTGATCAACAACAATGCCGGTCCGCCGCCGGGGGAATTCCAGGATTGGGGGCGCAGCGATTGGATGCGGGCGATCGAGGCCAATATGCTGGCGCCGATCTTTTTGATCAAGGCCGTGCTGCCGGGCATGCGCGGGCGCAAGTTCGGACGCATCGTGAATATCACGTCGGCCATGGTGAAGTCGCCGCGGCCTGCGATGGGACTCTCGACCGCGGCGCGCACGGCGCTCACGGCGCTGTCCAAGGCCGTCTCGCGCGACGTCGCCGTCGACGGCGTCACGATCAACAACCTGCTGCCCGAGCGGTTCGACACCGACCGCCAGCGCTTCATGGCCGAGCGCCTGGTGGAGCGCAACGGCATCACGATGGCCGAGGCGCGCGCGCGCATCGCGGCCGAGATCGCGGCCAAGCGCTTCGGCCGTCCCGAGGAGTTCGGCGACACTTGTGCCTACCTCTGCAGCGTGCAGGCCGGGTTCATTTCCGGGCAGAATATTCAGCTCGACGGCGGGTCCTATCCCGGCCTGATCTGACGCAAGCTTCGGCCGGATCGGGCATGGAAATTATCGACGGGTAGCGAGACGGATCTGAACGCGCGGATCGACGCTCTTGGTGCCAAATGGCCTGTCGCGGACGCGGACGCGCTCGCCAGGGATATTTCGCGGCGCCTCGGGGCACGACGGAATCGCCGCACACCGCTCAGCGCGGGTCAACGAGCGGCCGCCCATGTAACCAATCGATTGGGTCGCTGAGGGCCGCAAGTCACGGCGCGGCGCGCAGATGCCGATGGTTAACGGGCAGGACCTCATAAAGCCGGCCATCAAGAGCGCGTCGGCGGTTTGTTGACCATCTTAAAGCCGAAGATCATGGCATGGGATTGCCAATACTTGCGCCCGTCATGGGTCCGATCCTCGACAAAGTCGTGGGACCAGACATGGTTGATCTTCAGCGCGACCGCCGTCAAGCGCCGGAAAGCCAATCGCGACCTCCTGAAGGCATAGCACGTCGGCGCGAACGAACGCGGTTGCCGTTTCGGCAATGCGCTCAAGATCGGCAACACCGTCGCATCCCTTCCCGCACTGGATGCCCCCCATGTGGGAACTTCCATCAACGAATTCCGGCCCGCATGAAACTTTGAACGAATTGCCGCTGGAACAGAAGAAAGGCGATCAGGAGCGGCGCCGAGGTCATCAACGTCGCGGCGGTAATCACCGACCAGTCGATGCCCTGGTCCGAAGACGCGAAGATTTGGAGGCCGACCGTGAGCGGCCTCGTATTCACCGAATTGGTGATGATGAGCGGCCAGAGGAAATTGTTCCAGTGATAGCTCACCGAAACCAGGCCGTAGGCGATATAGATCGGCCTTGCGAGCGGCACGTATACTTTAAGCAATACCTGGAGGGGGCCGGCGCCCTCGATCCGCGCCGCTTCGTCGAGTTCGCGTGGCACCGTCTTGAAGATCTGCCGCAGCAGAAAGATGCCGAACGCCGAAGCCATATAGGGCAGGCCGATCGACGGGATGGTATCGACGATCCCGAGCGCGCTCATGGTTCGGTAGTTCTCGACGATCAGCACATCGGGCATGATCATGAGTTGGAGCAGCACGAGGATAAAGGCGATTTCCCGCCCAACGAAAGCAAACCGCGCGAAGGCATAGGCGGCAAGGGTGCATAACACGAGTTGTGCGCCGAGAATCATCGTGACCAGAAGAAAGGTATTGACGAAGTAGCGCGCGAAGGGTGCCGCATTCCAGGCCCGGATGAAATTATCCAGCGTGAGCGGTGCGTCCAACGCGAAATGAGCCGAATACGCGCTGGGATGGAATGCTGCCCAGAGCGCGTAGGCGAGCGGGAGGACCCACAACAGCGCCAAGAGCCAGGCGCCGAGCGTCTCGATCGCTGCCGTCGCGCGGCCGGTGTCGCGCGTCGCGTTCATTGGTAATGGATCCTGCGGTCAAGGAAGATGAACTGGCCAAGCGCGAGAACGGCGAGGAGAACCAACAGCACGACCGTTAGGCTCGCCGCGTAAGCCGTGTCCCAGAATTTGAAACCAACCTCGTAGATATAAAACAGCAGTAGTGAGGTCGCGTTGTCGGGTCCACCCCGCGTCATGACGATGATGTGGTCCACTAAGCGGAACGAATTGATAACTGCGTTGATTAGGACGAAGAGCGTCGTCGGCATGAGAAGAGGAAACGTCACGCGCCGGAAGAAGTACCAGCGCCCCGCACCCTCGAGCGCCGCCGCCTCGCCAAGGTGGGGCGGTATCTGCTGCAGTGCCGCAAGATAGAAGATCATGAAGAACCCGGCATCCTTCCAGATCGCCACGGCGATCAAACAAGCGAGCGCGGTGTGTTCATTGCCGAGCCAGTTATGCGAAGGTGCGCCGACGAGTCCGAGAATCTGATCGAGAAGTCCGTACCCCGGCGAATAAAAAAAGACCCAGATATTGGCGACCGCGATCATCGGCAGCACGGTCGGGGTGAAAAAGGCCATACGCAAGAACGGGCGGCCGGCGATCTTTCCGTTGACCCATACGGCCATCAAAAGCGCGAGCGCGATGGTGAGAGGGATCGTGCATGATGCGTAAATGACGTTGTTGCCGAGCGATTGCCAGAAGATCGGGTCCTCGGCCATCGCCCGGTAGTTGTCCATGCCGACGAAGACCGCCGGTCGTAGCCCTCGCGGGGTCGAGAAAAGGCTGTCGATCACGGTCGCGATCGCGGGGTAATGCGTGAAGGCGACGAGCAGCACTGCTGCCGGCAGGAGCAACAGCCAACCGTGGATGTGTATCCTGAGTCGGGTCGGCGTCATGCTCGAGTTCCTCCGCGGGCCGAAGATTGGTCACCGGCCGCCATTGTGGGCGGGCGGGGCGGCGGCCGACCCGCCAACCCCGTCCAATCCACGAACGACGCCTCTTGGCGCGCTTGTTATCTATAGGGACGCAAAATGCGGTTGGCCTCCTGCTGTGCGTCCTTCATTGCCTGTTCCGGCGTCTTGGTGCCGGTGAGAGCGGCCTGGATGCCGTCGTTGAGCGCCTTGGTAACGCGTTGATTGTCGTGAGTCGAAAGTTCGGCAACGGCATATTTGAGCTGGTCGCGTGCCACGGCGGCGGCCGGGAACCCCGCGACATACTGCTTCATCGCGGGTGTTTCCCAAGCGTCCGGTCGTACGGCAATGTAGCCGGTCTTGATGCCCCAATCCGCGGCACGCGCTGGCGTCGTCATCCATTTGACGAACTTGAACGCCGCGGCACGCTGCTCCGGAGTCATCTTCTTGAAGAAGTAGAAATTGCCGCCGCCGGTCGGCGAGCCGCGGCCGTGGTGTGCCGGCAGCATCGCGACGCCGAAGGGGAAGGTCGCATTTTTCCGGACGTTGGTGAGATTACCCGTGCTCGTCCACATGATCGCCGTCTTGCCCTCGAAGAAGTCCTTGGGCGTCGTACCCCATTCGATGGTGCCCGGCGGCTGGATCTTGTCCTTGCGGCTTAGATCGACCCAGAACTGGAGCGCCTGGATCACCGCGGGTTTGTCGAAGTAAGTCTCGGTGCCCGCCTGGTTCATCAGCCGCACATCGTTGGCCGTGGTCAGTCCCTGGAACAGCCAATAAGGGAAGCCGGTGGAAGGGATCTCGATCGCCCACTGGGTGACGTTCCCCGAGGCGTCTCGCTTGGTGAGCTTCCGGCCATCCGCCACGAGCTGGTCCCATGTGTCGGGCGCCTTGTCGGGATCGAGGCCTGCCGCCTTGAACGCGGCCTTGTTCCAGAACATGACGACGGTCGAGCGCTGGAACGGAATTCCCCAAGTCTTGCCCCCGGTCCGGCTGTTTTCCATGAACGCGGGGTAGAACGACTTCAACCAGGCCTTGTCGGCATCGGTCTTCAATAATCCGTCAAACGGCGCGATCGCATCCTCGTCGATCAGCGTGAACATGTCGGTCGACAGCAAGACCGCGATATCCGGCGGCTCGCCGCTCTTGAAGGCGGTCAGTGCCTTGACCAACGTATCCTGATAGGTCCCGGCATAGATCGCCTTGATCTTGATGCCCGGATTTTCCTTCTCGAAGTCGGTGGCATAGCCATCGATGATCTTGGTAATCGGCCCGCCGACGGCGACCGGAAAGTAGAAGGAAAGTTCGACGTCCTTCGCCATGGCGCTGGAGGCCAGTGCCATCGCGATGGCGCCGACGATCGGCGCCAACCATCTATTCTTCGGGAAACGCATGTTTTTCCTCCCTAAGCGAGACGTTTTTGAAACGAGCTACCTACGTCGTTCGCGATCAACGCCGTCAGATCGTCTCGACGGTGTCCGCTGGCGGCGTCGAAGAAATGCAGACTCTCGGAGCGCCAGGCGAGTCGGATTTCGGCGCCCGGATCGAAGATTGCTTTGCCCGGGACGCGCGCGGTGAGGGATTGGTCGCCGATGACGCAGGTAAGTACGGTATCGGCACCAAGATATTCGGCGTTCGAGACATGCGCCGGAATTCCCTCGCTGCCCAGTGTCACGTCCTCGGGCCGGATGCCGACGAGCGCGCCTTCCGTCGGTACCGAAAGAATCCGCGCATCGCTGCCGGCGATCACCGTGCCGACGGACTCGGGCTCGAGCGTAAGGATGTTCATGGGCGGTGTTCCGATGAAGCGTGCGGCGAAGACCGTGGTGGGGCGTGCATAGAGGCGATCAGGCGCGGCCGCTTGCTCGACATGGCCCTCGCGCATCAGGATCACCTGGTCGGCCATGCTCATCGCCTCGCTCTGGTCGTGCGTAACGTAGACCATGGTGATCCCGAGTTTCTGTTGGAGAGCTCGAATCTCGCGTCGCATTTCAGCCCTCAGCTGTGCGTCGAGATTGGATAGCGGTTCATCCATCAGGCAAACCGGCGTCTCCGCGATGATGGCGCGGCCGAGAGCGACGCGTTGCTGCTGTCCACCCGAAAGCTGAGCGGGTTTACGTTCGAGGAGGGCACCGAGACCGAGCAACGATGCGACATGTCCGAGTCGTCGGGACCGGTCTGACCTGGAAACCTTCCGTACCTTCAGACCGAAGAGAATATTCTCGGCAACCGTGAGATGCGGAAAGAGCGCGTAAGATTGGAAAACCATCGAGATACGACGTCTCGCCGGCGGGAGTTCGGTCACGTCGTCGCCGCCGATGAAGATGTGGCCGGACGAAACCTGCTCCAAGCCCGCGATCAGACGCAGCGTGGTCGATTTGCCGCAGCCCGAAGGCCCGAGGAGGACAAGAAGAGAGGCCTGGGCGGCTTCAAAGGTCACGGCATCGACGGCCGCGGTGTGGCCCCAGTGCTTGCTGATGTTCTGGACCGAGATTTGTGACAACCGCATTTCCTCGTTCGACCCCTCCACCGCGGTTGTTCCGCGCATGGCAACTTGGGATGTGGTGGCTTTCGGTCTCATGCCGTCCGACCACCGTGTCGCCATCCTAGGGCACGACGATGACGGATCATAGACACCTGCGCGTGGGATCGCGACATGTCTTCGTCCTAGGCCGCACGACGGGATGCGAGAAGCATCGAAACGGCCTCGATCGCATCCCGGTTCAGATGCAGGCCGAGCTTAGAGCGGCGCCACAGCACATCCTCGCCAGTATGTGCCCATTCCTCGTTAACCAGCCAGTCGAGTTCGCGCTCGCTAAAACCATATCCGAAGTTGCGTCCAAGATCCTCGCTCCGGTGTGCGGTGCCGAGTATCCGTCGCGCATCGCTGCCGTAGTTTTGCGTCAGGCGCTGCGCGGCGGCCGCGTCGAGAAAGGAATAATCCGACGCCAATCGGCGGGCGAAGGCGGTCGGATTGCGATCCGGCAGGTCACCACCGGGCAACGTCACACCAGCGGTCCAAGGCCCCTTAAGGCCGGGAAGCGAAGGTGCGAGTTTTTCCATCGCGTGTTCGGCGAGGCGCCGATAGGTCGTGATCTTGCCGCCGAAAATCGACAGCAGCGGCGCACCTCCTTCGGAAGTGTTGAGATCGAGAACATAATCGCGCGTGACCGCGGACGCGTCCGCCTCCTTGTCGTCGTAGAGAGGACGAATGCCGGCATAACTCCATATCACGTCCTGCGGCACGACCGGCTTTGCGAACCATCGCGATACCGCGCGACACAGATATTCGATCTCGTCCGGATCGATCGTCACGCGCTCGCGGTCGCCGCCGAACGGAATGTCGGTCGTGCCGATGAGGCTGAACCTCCCTTCGTAGGGCAGAACGAAGATGACCCGGCGGTCGTCGTTCTGAAGGATATAGGCCTGAGCACCGTTGTAGAGGCGCGGGACCACGATGTGACTGCCCTTGACCAGCCGCAGGTCCGCCTTAGGGTGGGGGGAGCCCGTGCGCTGAAGGACGTCGACCACCCATGGACCGGCGGCATTGACGACAATGCGCGCCTCGATTTCCTTGACCGCGCCGTTCCGTTCGACCAGGACGCGCCAGCGATCGCCCACGCGCTGCGCCGACCGCATCTCGGTACGCGTCGATATCCGCGCGCCGCGCGCCGCGGCATCGCGCGCATTGAGAACGACCAACCGCGCGTCTTGGACCCAGCAATCCGAATAGGCGAAGCCCGTCGTCAGCCGCGCCTGGAGCGGTCGTCCATACGGATGGACGCGCAAGGATACCGACTCCGTCCCCGGCAAGGTCCGGCGACCGCCCAAATGATCGTAGAGGAAAAGGCCGGCGCGAAGCAGAAGTCGCGGTCTAAGATTTCGATCGTGGGGCAGAACAAAGCGCAGCGGCCAGACGATATGCGGCGCGCTTGCGAGGAGCACTTCGCGTTCCGCAAGCGCTTCACGAACCAGACGGAATGCGCCATGCTCGAGGTAACGCAACCCGCCATGGATCAGCTTGCTCGAAACCGACGAGGTGGCGCCGGCAAGGTCTCCTTTCTCGACCAACTCAACCGAGAGTCCGCGTCCGGCGGCGTCACGCGCGATCCCTACGCCGTTGATGCCGCCACCCACGATCAGCATGTCGAGAATCTCGGACATGACGGATCAGCCTCGTGAAGGTTCGTCGGCCGGTACGCTCGCACGCGCTCGGAGCAGAAACTCGGCGAATTCGATGAAACCGGCGCCCGAAGCGGCTTCCGTGACATAAGCCGGCGGAGTTGTAAGCCGGTCGGCAAACGCGCGAATGTTTGCCACCGCTACAGAAAGCGGAAAGAAATCGAACATCGGGGCGTCGTTGGGGGAATCGCCGATGAACGCGATATGGTCGAGGTTGCGCTCGAGATCGATTGAGAAGACCTCGGCAAACAGGATCTTGGTCATGGTCAGCTTGTCGAAATCTCCAATCCAGCCGTTGACGTGGATCGAGCTGATTTTGGCGGTTGCTCCACTGGCCTCGAGAAGACCCGCGACGCGTTCGGCGGCAGCGCGCGGCAAAGGCGCGACATCCTCGCGATAGTCGATGGCGAGATCGGCAACGCGGTAGGGCTGGTCGGCGGAAATGGCAACGCCGGGAACTTGGGCAAGAATATCGGCCGCGATTGCCCCGAGTTTGGCTCGGGCTCCGTCGATGGTCGCGCGATCGGCCCAAAAGCGCCGTGTCATGCGGCGAGCGGCATGGTCGTAACGGAAGTAGAACGCGCCGTTCTCGCCGACCACGGCTGCGACCGGCCAGAAGCGCGCGATGAGATCGCACCAACCGGCCGGCCGGCCGGTGACGGGAACGACCGCGATTCCCGCTTGTGCCAGCCTCTCGAGGGCGAGATAGACGTCGGCCTTAAGCCGGCCGTCGGTTGTCAGCGTATCGTCGATATCGGTAAGCAAATAGCGCGGTGCGTGGCCGCCATCGCGCGGAAACGCGGCCAGTGGACGCATCGCAATTCCGATGCGCCGTTTAGATATCGAATTCGCCATCGGTCGACATTTCGTGGTTGACGCCACGGGCTAGGCAGGGTTCATATGTTGTGGTAGTTTGCACATCATAAAGTGGTGAGTCAATCAATCCGGGTTTTGCCGTGACGATTCCCCGCTCCAAGAAAGCGCTCCGGCAACAACAGATCGTGGCCGAGCTCACCACGAGCCCCACCGTGCGCATTTCGCGCCTGGCCGAGCGTTTCGGCGTCTCAACCGAGACGGCGCGGCGGGATGTCGAGGAACTGTCCCAACGCGGCATCATCGATCGCACTTACGGCGGTGCCGCGACGCGCCATATCGGACTCCAGCCGGCGATGACCGAGCGCGACCGACTCGCAGTCGCCGAACGCAGCAGGATCGGTCAGGCCGCTGCGGCATTGGTCAAGCCGGGCGACGTGGTGATGATCGATTCCGGGTCCACCACGACCCAGTTTGCGCGCGCCCTCGCGGCTAAGGTTGCGGGCGACATTACGGTACTCACCAACAGCCTCTCGGTCGCGACCGCACTTGTTGACATTGCGTCGGTGCGCGTGATTTTGTGCCCGGGCGATCTCAACGGCCGCGAGCGCGGCATCTATGGCCCCGATACGGTCGCTTTCATCGATCGGTACTACGCCGACCTCGGCTTCATCGGCGCGAGCGGCTTGACCGTGGACGGACCGACAGATGTGGAAAGTCGGGCATGTTCGATCAAGCGTGCCATGGTCGAGCGCACCAGCCGGACGGTGCTTTTGGTTGACAGCACGAAATTCGATCAGAAGCACCTCGAGGTCGTTTGCCCCCTGGCGCGGATTTCCGAAATCATCACCGACACGGCGCCTAAAGGAGCGCTCGCACAGGCCATCGGGCGAGTGGGAACGATCCTGAGGATCGCGGCCTGAAAACGGGGTGGCGACGGCAACAGTGGACGAAATGGGGGATACCGCCAATCCGAAGCACTGCTGGCGAAGCCTGACGCTGCAACGCTCGATACGAAACGGAACCTGAGCGAAGGCAATAACGCGGTTGCAAATGCCGTGCACCAACAAGCAAGGGAGGAAACAGTATGCGCAGGATTTTGACGAATGCTCTCGCACTAGGCTTGCTCGTAGCCGCCGCAGGACCGGCCTTGGCGAAAACCGAAATTCCGCTATGGCATGCCATGGGCGGCGGACTCGGTGACAAGTTGAACCAAATGATCAAGGCCTTCAACGATAGCCAGTCCGATTACACGGTCGAGCCGGTCTACAAGGGCAGCTACGCCGAGACCCTGACCGCCGCGATCGCAGCGTTCCGCGCGAAGCAACAACCCGCGATCGTTCAGGTATTCGAGGTCGGCACTGCGACCATGATGGCCGCAAAGGGTGCGGTCTATCCGGTCTACCAATTGATGAAGGACACCGGCGAGCCGTTCGATCCAAAGGCCTATCTTCCGGCGATCACCGGTTATTATTCCGATACCCACGGCAACATGCTCTCGCTGCCGTTCAACAGCTCGACGCCCGTGCTCTACTACAACAAGGACGAGTTCAAGAAGGCCGGGCTCGATCCCGAGAAGCCGCCCGCAACCTGGCCTGAGCTCGAGGCCGACGCCAAGAAGCTCCAAGCCTCGGGTACGCCTTGCGGCTTCACCACCGGCTGGCCTTCCTGGGTCCAGATCGAGAATTTCAGTGCCTGGCACAACCTCCCGATCGGGACGCTGTCGAACGGCTTCGGCGGACTCGGCACGCGCCTCACCATCAACGGTCCGATCCAGGTGCGCCATATCGCCCAGCTCGCCGCTTGGCAGAAGACCAAGATTTTCGATTACGGCGGTCGGGAATCGGCGAGTGCGCCGAAGTTCTATTCGGGCGAATGCGCGATGTATATGAACAGCTCAGGCGCCTATTCGGCGGTCAAGGCGAACGCCAAAGGCTTCCAATTCGGCGTCGGCATGCTGCCCTATTGGCCTGACGTCAAAGGCGCCCCGCAGAATTCCATCATAGGCGGCGCCACCTTCTGGGTGCTTCGGGGGTTCTCTCCCACGGTCTACAAGGGCGTCGCGAAATTCTTCACCTACATGAGCTCGGCGCCGGTTCAGGCAGACTGGCATCAGTTCTCGGGCTATCTGCCGATTACGATGGCGGCCTACGAGCTGACGCGCAAGCAGGGTTATTACGACAAGAATCCGGGCACTGACGTGGCGATCAAGCAGATCACGCTCCACCCTCCGACCGAAAACTCCAAGGGTCTGCGCTTCGGCTATTTCGTCCAGATTCGCGATATCATCGAATCGGATCTTGAGGCGATCTGGTCGGGCAAGGTCACGGCAAAGGCTGGACTCGACGACGCCGTCGCGCGCGGCAACGCACTCCTCGCCCGATTCCAAAGCGAGAACGAAGACAAGCAATAACGCAGAGTGGCCGGCGTCGATCATCGGCGCCGGCCCCTCGCGTCGAATATCGATCTCGATTGTCGGCGATGGCTTTAATGGAAAAGCGCGCGTTCTTCGAACAACGGCTGACGCCCTATCTGCTGGTAGCGGCGCAGCTTGCGATCACGTTGATTTTTTTCATCTGGCCGGCGGCTCAAGCGTTCTACCAGTCCACCATTTCCGAGGACGCCTTCGGCCTGTCCTCCCGTTTCGTCGGCCTCGCCAACTTTGAGCGCCTGTTCGGCGATTCTCTCTACCTTCAATCGATTGAGACCACGCTCTTCTTCAGTGCGCTCGTCGCAAGTTCGGCACTCGCGATCGCATTGTTGCTCGCGGTGATGGCCGACCGAGTGATTCGCGGCGCCGGAATCTACAAAACGCTTCTCATCTGGCCCTATGCTCTGGCTCCGGCGATCTCGGGCGTGCTGTGGCTGCTCCTGTTCAACCCGACCATCGGGGTTTTGGCCTATGGGCTCCATCGCCTCGGCTACGGGTGGAATAATTTCTTGAGCGGCACGGACGCCATGATTCTGATCGTCGCCGCCGCAACGTGGAAGCAGATCAGTTACAATTTCCTCTTTTTTCTCGCGGGACTTCAGGCGATTCCGCATTCGCTGATCGAAGCGGCGGCGATCGACGGAGCCCGGCCCGTCAAGCGTTTTTGGACCATCGTCTTTCCGCTGCTCTCACCGACGGGCTTTTTTCTGCTCGTCGTCAACCTCGTCTACGCCTTCTTCGACACCTTCGGCCTTGTCGACACAACGACCGCCGGCGGGCCGGACAACGCGACTGGTATCCTCGTTTACAAAGTCTATCGCGACGGCGTCGTCGGCCTTGATATCGGCGGCTCGGCCGCCCAGTCGGTGGTGCTGATGGCGGTGGTCGTGCTGCTCACGGCGATCCAGTTCCGCTATGTCGAGCG
>Ga0335072_10006491_pt1 | contig 17075 bp, 12 predicted proteins | sample Lox_Sample_21_FD_206725 | JGI IMG/M metagenome (GOLD analysis project Ga0335072, IMG submission 206725) | Soil microbial communities from Loxahatchee National Wildlife Refuge, Florida, United States - Lox_Sample_2.1 | ecosystem: Environmental > Terrestrial > Soil > Wetlands | place: USA...
ATCGCCGTCGACGACCTCGCCCTCGCGGACGCGCCGGCGCCCCAGTCAACCGTCACGCCCGAGGATCTCGCCATCCTGCAGTACTCATCGGGCTCCAGCGGCACGCCGCGCGGTGTGATCGTCAGCCACGCGAACCTGATGGCCAATGAAGCGATGATCGAGGACGCGTTCGGGCACACCTCGTCGACCGTGGCCCTGGGTTGGCTGCCTTTTCAGCACGACATGGGCCTCATCGGCTATGTGATCCAACCCGTGTACGTGGGTTTCGAGTGCGTGCTCATGTCGCCGCTGCAGTTCCTGAAGCACCCGCTGCGCTGGCTGCACGCGATCGCAGACCACCGCGCTACCCGCAGCGGCGGACCGAACTTCGCCTACGACATGTGTATCGCTGCCGTGGAGCGTCACGGCGAAGAGAGTCTCGCCGGCCTGGACTTGTCGGGCTGGGACCTCGCGTTCGTCGGTGCCGAGCCGGTGCGCGCGGCGACCCTCGACCGCTTCGCGGCGACCTTCGCCAACGTCGGCTTTCGCCGCGAGGCGTTCTACCCGTGCTACGGGCTCGCCGAAGCGACGCTGATCGTATCGGGCGGGCGGCGCGATCAGGCGCCGACCGTGTGGCACGACCCGAATGGTCGCGCACGGGTCAGCTGCGGTCGCGCGCGCCTGGACACCGAGGTCGCGATCGTTGACCGAGCACAACGTGCTCGCTGCGACGACGGTGTTGAAGGCGAGATCTGGGTCCACGGTCCGAGCGTCGCGGGCGGTTACTTCGGTGACGAGCAGGCCTCGCGCGAAACGTTCGGCGCCGCGCTCGACGGCGCCAAATGGCTTCGCACCGGCGATCTCGGCTGCATCGTCGACGGCGAGCTGTACATCACCGGCCGCGCCAAAGACGTGGTCGTCAAGAACGGCGTCAACTACGCCGCGGAGGACCTCGAGACCACCGTCCAACAGTTGCACCTTGGATGGCTGCATCCGAACGGTTGCGCGGCGTTCAGCCACGACGACGGCCTGCGCGAGCGGCTCGTGATTGTCAGCGAGATCGCGCGCGACGCCGAAGCGGAATGGAGCGAAGTGGCCGACCAGATCGTGGCTGCTGTGGCCACCGCACACGGGACGCCGGCCGACTCGGTCGTATTCGTCAACCGCGGCGGCATCCCGCGCACGACCAGCGGCAAGATCAGGCGCAGCGAGTGCCGCGCCTTGTATTCGCGGGGCGAGCTCGTCGAGGTTCACCGGCATGTGACCGAGGGACACACATGACACGCGGCTACGCGCTCGCCGCGTTCGCAGTTTTCGCACCGCCCGCCGCCGTGGTCGCGGCCACCGCGTTGTGGTTCGGCGGAGTCGCACCGTCGCTGACCGACCTGATCGTGCTGGCGCTCGGCACGGCCGCGACGCTGTTGGGTGTCGAGCTGGGCTTCCACCGTTACTTCACCCACCGCTCGTTTACCGCGCATCCGGCGCTGATCTGGGTCCTGGGCGCGCTCGGATCGAGCGCATTCCTCGGACCGGTGATGTGGTGGGTTGCGACGCATCGCCGCCACCATGCGCTCACCGACCGCGAGGGTGATCCGCACTCGCCGCACTGGCCGTTCAGCGGTGTGCACGGGCTGGTGCACGCGCACGTCGGGTGGCTCTTCAGTCCCGAACACACCGCGATGACGATCTCCGCTGGCGAGGTCAGGGACCTGTGGCAAAGCCCGCGCACGATCGCACTGCACCGCAGCTACCTCGTGTGGGGCCTGCTGGGACTGATGATCCCGACGCTGATCGGCTTCGCCGCCGGTGGCGCGCGTGGCGCGCTCACAGGCTTTCTATGGGGTGGGATGATTCGGGTGTTCGTGGTGAGCCAACTAACCTGGGCCGTCAACTCTTTCGGCCACGCGTTCGGCGGCCGGGCACAGGCGCCGCACTCGGGCGAGGCGCGTAACAGCGTGTGGCTGGCGTTACCCGGCCTCGGTGGCGGCTATCACGCCAACCACCACGACGCTCCGGGGGCTTACACGACTCGGGTGCGCTGGTGGCAGATCGACCCCGCCGGCGCGGTGTTGCGTGTGCTGTCGGCGTGCGGGCTGGCCAGCGACCTCAAGCAGCCTGCGCTGAGCACGACCGAGCCTTAGATGAGCGAAACGTACTTAGGCGCCGGGTCTGCCGCGATTCGCCATCACTATGACGTCGGCAACGATTTCTGGCGGGTCTGGCTCGATTCGACGATGAGCTATTCGTGCGCGATGTGGGCGGACCCCGACGATGATCTCGAACGCGCACAACGTCGCAAGCTCGACTTCCATGTCGATCAGGCGTGCGCAGCCGGCGCAGCGCGCGTGCTCGATGTCGGCTGCGGTTGGGGCGCCATGCTGATGCATCTGGTGGGGTCGTACGGCGTGAAACATGCTGTCGGGCTGACGCTCTCCGAGGCACAGGCCGAATATCTGCGCGCAATCGCACCGGACAACGTCGAGGTCTGGGTCCGCAGTTGGAGTGACTACGAACCGACCGAGCCATTTGACGCCATCATTTCGGTCGGTGCGTTCGAGCACTTTGCGCGTCAGGGTTTATCACCAGAGGAGCAAATCGAGGCCTACCGCAGATTCTTCTCTTCATGCCGCAACTGGCTCAAGCCCGGCGGCCGCCTCTCGCTCCAGACAATCGCGTACGGAGACATCCCGCGTGATCGACAGCTGCGTGATCGCTTCATCGTCGACGACGTCTTCCCGGAGTCGGAGCTCCCGCGGCTCGCGGACATCGCGCGTGCCGCAGAAATGGAGCTCGAAATCGAAAAGGTCAGAAACGATCGCGATGACTACGTCAAAACGCTGCGCGCTTGGTTCGACCGCCTGCGCGCGCAGCGAGCGGACGCTGTCGCAGTGTCCAGCGAGGAAGTCGTCGCGCGCTGCGAGCGTTACCTGCGAACGTTCGCCTACTCGTTTGAGCTCGGGGCGTTCACACTGCTGCGCTTGACCATGCGCCGCATCGACCTACCGGGGCGATGGTAGTGATAAACACGGGGAGGGATCAGATTAAGAGCTACGACGAGATAGCAGCGGTGCTGTCCGCTTACGTCGCGCAGCGGACAAAAACTCCGGCCGCCGAGGTCGATCGCACACGCCGCTTCGATCACCTCGGACTCGATTCGGCGGACGCGGTCGCGCTGATGGGCGAGCTGGAGGATTTCGTCGGCCGCCCGCTCTCTGCCTTTCTCCCCTACACGTTTCCGACGATCGAGCAGCTGGCGCGTGAGGTGGCCGACGGCGCCGGCTGACTTTCGAGCCACGCTTCGCGGAACGGCGACCGACATCTGGGACGGTCTGTCCGGTTTGCTGGACACCCTGCCAGGTCCTCGGAAGGAAGTGCCCGGCGTTTCAAACATCGCTTAATGCGCTTGGCCAGCGAAGCTGAGTCATTTCTTAACCGCGACTGAGTAAGTGCGGGATTCCGTATCAGCAATCTACAACTGCTTACGTCGCCAAGGTACATTCCGTCTTATATGCGGCATCCTCGGCCCAAGCTGAAACGGCGTTTTGCCCAACGGCGCGCAGAAGTTGGTTTCGCCCTTCTGCCTGCGGGTTCGTGGCGGGGGACCGCTGACCTCCACGCGTGTTTCCTATTTAAAAGAAACCGGAAACGGGGTTATAATCTAATTCCGCACAGGAATTAAGTTGGTGATTACGCATAATGGAATGCGATCCGTATTTAAATCGGTAAATAACAAAACTGGAGTTCAATTCCATGCAAGAACGGATACCAACAAGCGTTGTTCCGATAGATTCCATGACCAGCGGTCGGTTCGACCTTCGTCACCGACTTAGCTGGCAAGACCCGGACATCGGTGCGACGTTGCTGTTATCGCAGCCAGCGTTGGATCCCGACTTGTGGGCTGAGTTTTCACTCGGTGCAGAGCGTAGCTACCGCAAACATGGTGTTGAGTGCGCCCTGGACTTGGACATGCTGCGCAGCGGAGCCGATACCGTCATGTTCTTCGCAATGATCGATGACGGCGGACGGATGGTCGGCGGACTGCGGGCCAAAGGACCGCTGCGGTCGGCTGACGACACGCACGCGGTCGGCGAATGGGCGGGACAGCCCAGCCAGCAGGTGGTCCGCGAAATGATCACCGACCGGATTCCCTTCGGCGTCTTGGAGATGAAGGCAGGCTGGGTAATCGATGACCCGGATCGGAATCGTTCTCTTATCGCCGCTCTAGCCCGCAGCGGTTGCCACATCACGGCTCTGCTCGAATGCCAATTCATGATGGCCACCGCCGCGTCACACGTGCTGAACCGCTGGCGGTCGGCGGGTGGGGTGGTGGCCCCCATCCCGGCTGCCCCATACCCTGATGAACGCTACAAAACCAAGATGATCTGGTGGAATCGGCGCGACTTCGTCAAGCACGCCGAACCGCAGCAGGCCGCCAAAATCCTGGTGGAGACACAGCAACTAACCCATGAGTTCTACAGCCGGCGTAGCACCGCGTTCGCGTCGCGGGATGTCGGGTAGTTAGCCGCGCGCCGGCGGCTGGTTATTCGAAAAGTCCATTTCTAGGCACCGCCGCGCGAGCAGCGATCCCATCGCCGCCGTGTCGAGGGGACGGGACAGCAGAAAGCCCTGTGCCCGAGGGCAACCCAATTCAAGCAGTGCTTTGGCCGCCGCGACGGTCTCCACGCCTTCGGCGATGACTTCGAGACCGAAGGCATCGGCCAAGGCCATGACCTGCCGCAAGATCGCCAGATCAGCCGCGTCTGTGCCGAGGTCGCGAACAAATTCTTTGTCGACCTTGAGTGCGTCGACAGGGAGTGATTTCAAATATGTCAACGCGCTGTAGCCGGTGCCGAAGTCGTCGATCGCGACTTGCACGCCGACTTCCTTCAAACCCGCCAGCGTTTTGTGAGTGGTGTCGATGTCTTTGACGACGACGTTTTCGGTGATCTCGAGGCATACCGTGCTGGCGTCGAGAACGAACTCGTCCAGGGTCGCGGCGACCATGGCGACAAAGCCGTCCGTGACAAGTTGCGCGGGCGACACATTGACGCGCAGCACAATATCGCGTCCCAAGCCGCGCTTGTGCCAATAACTGAATTGCGCGCAGGCAGAGCGCAGGACCAGACGGCCGAGTTTTCCGGCCAGGTTGATGGACTCGACCACGCCCATGAACGAATCCGGCATCAGGAGCCCTCGAGTGGGGTGTCGCCAACGGATGAGCGCCTCGGTCGCCAGGACCGCGCCGGTGCGCATGTCGAACTCCGGCAGGTAATGCAGGACCAACGCGCCGCTGTCGCTCTCGATGGTCCCTTCCAGGTGTAGCTCGATGTCGTTGCGGATCGCGTATTTTTCCGCCATATCCGGGTTGAAGGCTGCAACCGTGTTTCCGCCAACGCTCTTGGCTGATACGACGGCTTGATCACCCCGGCGTAGTAAGTCTGACGCGTCGTCACTTCCGGGTACGCCGACGGCGACGCCGATGCTGACGGTGCGGGTAATGGTTTCGCCGTCGACGGCTACTTGCCGGTGAACTCGCTGCTGCAGCTGTTCGGCCAACGCCTGGGCCGCTTCGGCATTCATGGCGGTGGCTGGCACGATCACAAACTCGTCACCGCCGAAGCGGGCGACGGTCGCCGAGCGGTCAGCGGCGTCGCGCAACAGCTGGGCGAAGACCTCGATGAACCGGTCGCCGGCCTTGTGACCGAGGTGGTCGTTGACCGCCTTGAGCCGGTCCAGGTTCAGGAATATTAATGCGACCGGACCCGGTTGCCCATCCGCGAGTCGGTCGTCGAGGTGGGCGATCAACGCCCTGCGGTTGAGCAGCCCGGTGAGGTCATCATGTTCAGCGAGGTGGCGGAGTCGTTCCTCGGCGACGATGCGCGCCTGCGCCTGAGCAAACAGCGTGGCGATCGCCTGCAACGCGTTCAGCTCCTTGGGTAACCAGTCACGGTCGCCGAACTTGACGAAGCCCAGGGTGCCGGTGGTGAGGTCTCCGGATAGCAGAGGTACGCACGACAGGGAGACCGCGGGGATCCCCGAGCTATCTTCGACATTGCGCTGATAGTCGGCGTTCGCGAGCTCGGGACGTAAAACGCCGGGCTCTTTGAGGTCTTCGGCCACCGCGAAGACCGGATCGGCGTCGGCGAAATAAATCACACCGATCGGGTCGGGGTCGGGGATGTCCGCGCGCGGAGGCCATTCAGCGACAAGAATTGTCGCGTGGATGCTGTGGTCATTGTGGCGCAGAAAACCGGTGTCGACGCCGAAGTGGCTCACCAAGTCGCCAACCACCTGCTGGCTGATTTGGGCGTGGTTGTCCGCCGTGGCGGCCATCAACTTGGCGGCCGCCGCCGTGACCAAGTGGTCCAGCGAGCCGGACATGCCATATACGTTAGCGTGTCTTAACGGCCCAGCAAACGAACGCGCTCGAGACTGCGACGGCTTCGCACCGAAGCCGGTTCGCTGACAGCTAACCGCAACACCAGGGCGGGCACCGCGCCGGCGGGTATGCAGGCCAGCTTTCGGAATTCTTGTTGGAGGTCGCCGAGCTCTTCGGCGAACGACACCGACAACTCGGTGAGGTCGTTCGCGTCTTGGGCGTAAAGAAAAACCGGTGAATAGGGTTGCACAGCCAGCCCTCGTTGCTGCGCAGCAATCCATACCGCCTCGACCGCGGCTCCGCCGCGTGCGTAATCGGCCAAGGCGCCGTCGGTCACCGAAATGACAGCCACCGCAGAGCTCGCCGAGACGCGATGACGAGTGTCCTCGCCCAAGGCGCTTCCACCTTTCCACTGGGCCAGGTGATTCATCACGTCTGGGCGGCGCAAGATGTCGAGCACGGCCAGCGCGCTGGCTTCGAGCTCGAGGCTGTTCACGTCGATTCCGGTGTCGGGATCATCGTCATCGGGCCAACGCAGCTCCGAAACGATCTGGGCGTGCAGCCCGGGAGTCAGGTAACGGATCCGGTCGGTGGCAGCGAAAATCGTTGCGGCCCGCTCGATATCGTCGCGCTGTGTGATGAGATGCAGTCGGCCTCCTTCTCGCCGGGCCGCCGAGGCAAGCACTTCGATCGTATTGGCGGCGATAGGCCGCGACACGCCGAGGCGGCGGTTGGTCTCCCGCGCCAGCATCGATTCGTACAGCCCGGCCAAAACGGGATCAGTCCCGGCGCGCAGATCCAGCGTCGCCTCTAGCGCAGTGTCGTCGGCACCCTCCCGCAGGCGTACCGGTCCCAGCATCTGCTGACGGGCAGCGGCCACTCTGGCGTTGAAGAGTGCCGCTCCGAGTGCGACTGCACTGGCGCGAAATCCGACATCCATCATCGAGGTGTGTTGGGGGGCAAGGCGAATGGTGACAGCATCAGGTGTGGTCTCAATATGCCAGGGCTGTGCATTGCCGCCGGACGGCGCGCGAATCGCGGCCGCAGTGACGATGCCCGACACGCCCGGCAGTGCAGGATCTGAATACTGTTCTGGAACAGAGTTATTCGCATTCATCGCTGGCTCGTCGAGCTGATCGAGCCGATCGCCGACGTCAATGCGCGCCCGGCCTGACCGCAGCGCCTCACCTAATCCGATCCTGCGCACGGCCTCGGCAACTGCCGTCGCTCCCAAGACCACATCACCGGCCAACTGTGGCCACGTCGAAAGCTCCCGGTCGAGTTCAACCGCCGACGCCGCCAAACGTGGCGACAACTGTTCAGCCTCGAGAAAACGCAGCAGGTACGGAACCTTTTCCCGGCTACTCATTTGCGGGAGGCGCGCGAAATCCAACTCCCCCAGCAGACCGTGCAGAATCGGACGTTCCGGCTCCAGGTCGAAACGTTCCACGTCCAACAGGCCGCGATCGCTGGATGCCATCAGCACCGGAATCCCACGCGCGCGGGCGCCTTCCCGCACAACGACCTTCATGTCCAGCGAATCGCATTCCTCAACAATGATGTCGAGGCCGTCGAGAAACTCGTCGACCGTGTCGACGGTCAGCCCCGCCGTCAGAACACGGACCGGCAAGTACGGATCGAGTTCGGCGATCCTGCGGGCTGCCACCTCGGCCTTGTTGGCCCCAAGGTCGAACAGCGTTGCCGGCACCCTGTTGAGATTGGAAAGCTCGAGGCCGTCGAAATCCGCCAACCTGAGCTCGCCGCAGATACCCTGCGCGGCCAGGGTGTGGGCGATGACATGCCCGACGCTCAGACCGGCGACGCCGATACGCAGCGCGCCGAGCCGGGCCTGTTCCTCGGCTGTGATCATGTTGCGGTTGCGGTCCAACCGCAGCGCGCGGAACGCCCGCGGAGGCAAGACCGCCACCACTGTCCGCCGCCAGGGGTAATACACCCAGCGGCAGGGTCCAGCGACGAGCTCCGGGTCGGGCGGTGGCAGCAGCTTGCGCACCTCCTCGAGTTGAGCGTCGCCGTGGTCGATGAACTCGATCGCGGGGTCGGCGCGCAACCGCTCCAACATCGCTTTGTCGGTGTGGTCTGCGGCGTCGAGCACTAACGCCGTGCAGGCTGCGATGGTCATCTCCTTGGTTTGTCGGCCACTCAGACCAGCGACGGACACCGTGACTTTGAAGTTGTGCCAAGCCTATGCCCACATGGCGGTGAGGTAGAGCGAGTGCGTTTCACCTCGGGCGGACGGTTCTAGCCGTTAATCCACTCGTCACATTGATACTGCCCGCGGGCACGGGCGATCTTATATACTTCTCAGCCTAAACTCAGATAACCGCCATAACTGCATCACTTGACGCGACGGTCGGGGTCCCGCGCGCCGGACCCATTCGGAGGACAGCGTGTCGAGCAATCTGGATGTCGTCACGTCGGTCGCGACCCAACTGATGGAAGCGACCGCGTCGACCGCCGCCCAGGTGAGCGAACAGGTGCTGGCGAAGCTCGTAGACCAGCTTGAAGTGGATGTCTGCTTTTTGCGCCATAACGACCATCGCGCCCGGGTGTCGAGGGTAGTCGCGGAATGGCCGCCGCGACCCCATCGTGCCGACCCCGATCCGCTGGCTGTTGCCCACTTCAGCAGCGCCAACCCCGTCTTCCGCATGTGCGAATCGCTCAAGCAACCGACCGTGATGGAAGCAAACCTTCCGTATTACGGTTACCTGGGGCCCACGCAGGAAGCCCGCGTGATCTCGTCACCGTCGGTGGCTGTCGCACCATTGCTTTCGGGCGGCGTGACCACCGGCCTGCTGGGCTTCGGCAAATTCCGCAGCAAGAAGTGGAATCCGGATGAGATCAGCATGCTCGAGGCGATCGCATCGCTGTTCGCACAGCTCCAGGCCCGTATCGCCGCCGAAGACAAGCTTCGCCATCTCGCCGACCACGACGATCTGACCGGTCTGCGCAATCGTCGCGCGCTGGTGGCCCACCTTTCCGACCGGCTGGCCGCAGGACGGACGGGACCGGTCGCGATTTTGTATATCGACCTCGACCGGCTGAAGGCGATCAACGATTGTCTCGGCCACAGCGCCGGCGACTGGTTCATCAAGCTGTTTGCCGATCGGCTTCGTGAGTGCTCCGGGAGCCGGAGCATGGTCGCTCGGCTCGGCGGAGACGAGTTTGTCGTCGTTCCGGATCACGCCATGGCGATCGACTCCGTGCTATCGCTCGCCAACCAGCTTCTGCCGATGGTGTGCGACCGGGTGGTGATCAGTGGCCACACCGTCACCCGGACGGTCAGCATTGGGGTGGCAGTCGGCGTGCCGGGACGTGACGACAGCGCCGACTTACTGCGTCGCGCCGATGAAGCCGTCCTGGCCGCCAAGCGCGGCGGCGGCAACCAGGTCGTAGTGTCCGATGACCTTTCGCTCAAAAGACTGTTCCGCAACGAGATTCAACTCCATCTGCAAGGCGACCTCAACAGCGAAGCGCTTTTACTGCACTACCTTCCCGAGGTCGACCTGCGGACCGGCGCCATCGTGGCCGCGGAGGCGCTCGTGCGCTGGCGGCACCCGACGAGAGGGCTGTTGCTACCGGATTCGTTCATCGGCGTAGCCGAATCGATAAACCTTGCCGATGAACTCGGCCGATGGGTACTACGGAACGCCTGTGCAGATTTCAGCGGGTGGCGATCGCGGGGCATCGGGCAGAATGCGGCGTTGCGGGTCAATGTGTCGCCGCTTCAGCTGGCTGGCCGAGGTTTCGTCGATACCGTCGCCGAGACCATCGAAGAGTTCGACATTGATGCCGGATCGCTGTGCCTCGAGATCACCGAGCGCGCAGTAGTTCACGACATGGAAAGCACTCGGCGAACCCTGGCGGAGTTGAAGGAGGTCGGGGTCCAGATCGCCATCGACGACTTCGGCACCGGCTACGCCGTCCTGTCTCATCTGAAGTCACTTCCCGTCGATATGCTCAAGATTGACGCGGGATTTGTGCGTGACCTCGGCACCAACGCCAACGATCTCGCGATCATCCGCGCCATCATCGGACTGGCCGGAGCATTCAACCTTCAACTGGTGGCCGAGGGTGTCGAAACCCGCGCTGCCGCAATGACTCTGTTACAACATGGCTGCCAACGTGCGCAGGGGTTTTTATTCTCGCGGCCCATCCCCAGCGGCGGCATGGAGTCTCTATTATCCGCACGGTGGATGTCGATGCCGTTCCTCGCGGACAAGGATGCATTGGCGGAAGTGGTGATATAACGTCCCGCCGGCGCAGGAGTCTCAGCAGTGGTCTCGAAGTGCGTGTGCCGCCCAGCGGCGAGATAAAGTCCGCCCCGGACGCCGCTGAACTGCACCTGATCTGTGGATGTTTAGAGTTCAAAGACTATGAGTCTAGCCTTAACCTGTTATCTTGTCTTATAGTATGGATATTGAGAGATAAGGTGCACTACCGGTATGGCCGCAGCGGTTAGTCGATGATCGGCCTTCCGACGGGCCGTTCGCCCGAATCAGCTGGCTTGAGAAGGGGAAGCGATCGACATGGTTCCTGTTGCAATTTTGGGAACAGGGCGCCGGCTTCCGAAGCAAGGTGGTGGGAGCGCTCTACACCCCCCGGGCTGCGACGTGCCCGCCGGCAGGCGAACCCCAGGCAACGTGCCCGATAAGGAAGGATGCACGTGAGTGTACGTAGCGCGCTGGTGATTCTTGTCGCGGCGCTCCCTGCCAGTCAGCTAAAGAATGCTCTGCTCCGTCACTTAGGGTGGACCATTGGCGATCGGGTGCGCATCGGCCCGTGCTTGGTCTTGAGGGTGGACAACGTCGACCTTGGCGACGGAGCATACATCGGCTCATTCAATGTCATAAGGGATCTGGCGGCGCTCACGCTAGGGGAACACGCAGAGATCTTTCATTGGAACTGGGTGACCGCCGCTCGACCGTTGGGCGAAGAGGGGGCCCCTTGTCTGCTGCATCTGGGACCCCACTCCAACATAACTTCTCGCCACTACCTCGACTGTAGCGGTGGCATACGTGTTGGGACACACAGCGCAATTGGTGGTGCGCGGTCGACGTTGTTCACCCACGGAATCTCCGCACCGACCTGGCCGGCCCGGACGCTACGGAAGAGCAACACTCACGCTTTCAGGCCCATCGAGATAGGCGATTACTGCCTCATTTCGTCGAACGTGCAAGTTGCCCCGGGGACGGTAGTCGGCAGCAGGATTGTCGTCGGAATGGGAGCAACCATTGCGGGCCGACTCTTAGATCCGGGATTGTACATGCAACCCCCCGCGACACTAGTGAAGTCGGACCTGGGCGGCGAGTACATCCGAAGAGAGGACGGGCACGTCGACACCGTTGAGGCACTGAAATGAAACTCGGGCCGGCCGTCGCGACCGCTAATATAGCATAATGAAGCAATTGCCCGTTCGCCGTCCGATCGAGAAAAGATAAGACCGCCTCGACCCGGAGGCGACAGGTCCCGAGGAGTCCGATGAGAAAGCCGGTGGCTGCGGCGTTCTTAATCACGTGCGTCATCGCCGCATTCGTTTCGAGTGGACAGCTCGCCAAGGGCGACCCGCCCGGCGATAGGACGGCAGAATTACAGGCCAAGTTCGATCAACTCAAACCCGGTGAGACGCTAACGCTGGAGCCAGTAACATACTTACACAGCGGAATTATCTACATCCGTGTCCCGGGCGTAGTAGTCAACGGGAATCGCGCGACGCTACAGTCGACAAACGATCCCACCTCCGGGGTTTGGATTACGGCCGACAATGTTTCAGTGAGCAATCTCAACCTCACCGCACCGCTAGGCGGGCCGCGCTACTACAATACGGATCAACACAAAATCGTAGTCGGTGCTAATGGAGTGAGGCTGAGCAACATAACTATTACCGGTTCAGCATCGGCTGGCATATATATAGCTGGTAGTAACTTCCGCGTGGACCGGGTGACTGTTCGGGACACCAGGGCCGACGGGATCGATATTACCGGTGGTGCGAGCAACGGGGAAGTTAACGATTCCACCACCGAGCGAACCGGTGACGACGCCTTCGCTGTTGTGTCGTTAATCCAAGAGCCTGAGCCGTGCCGAAACATCGTTATCAATTCTCCCGTCGTAAATGGGACGACAGCGGGGGGACGTGGCATAGTAGTGCAGGGCGGTGAGAATATCGTCGTCCGCCATATTAAGGTCTCGCAAACCAGCTTGGCGGGAGTTTATATTTCTTCCGTAGGCGATCCGTTCAACACCCGATCAACGAATGGGGTTGAAGTCTCGGGCGGCTCGGTGACTGGCGGTAACACGGCGGAGACCGTGCCGATGGGTGCGGTTAACGTGTCGAGCGACCATGCCGGCTATGGCGTAACTAACGCTACTGTTTCGAACCTCACCATTATTGATACTCCGCCGTCCGCACAAAGCAACATCACCGTCCAAGCCACCAATGGTGGAGCCCTGAGCAATGTCGCGTTTCAGAATATCCGGATTCAGCAAGGGACAGGTCTGCCCGCCATCTCTTCTTCCAATGCGCCTGCCGGCAGCTACACAGTCTCAGGCATCACAATGAATGGACGACCAATCTCTCCCTGAGCGCAACTCATGCTCGACATGGTGGCGGGTATGTAACTCTCAAGCTGCTAGTTTCGACGCCAAGTGATCCAGCTGTTCTACAACATCGCGGCAATGAATGCGCTCTTCTCGTCGATGGCGTGGTGCGCAGCCAAACCTAATCGGTGGTCGATCGGTGGTCGATACTGGCGCTCTTGAGGTTTGCGGTAATTCCCGGAAAATCCAGGTCAGCCCCAAGGCACCACCGGCGCTAAAGCTCCTTGAATGACCGGCAGAAGCCTGTCAGCTATGTAGGCGTGACCTGCGTCCGTCGGCGACCCGTCTTCCCGTATCAAGGTCTGATCGCGTACGAACCATTGGTCGGCGATCGGATCGACGAAGGCGGCGCCAATTTTGGCTGCGTCGTCCCTGATAATGTCGCGGACCCGGGTCACGTCCGGCGCTGGATCTGCTGCTGGGGAAGCCGGACCGACAGCGATCACCTTGGCATGCGGGGATGCCTTTTGCACAAGTAAGAAGGTGTCGTTGACCGCCGCTCCCACCGATTCAGGTTTCTCAGGCGCGTCGGCGCTTCCACCAAATATGATCACGAGATCATCGTCAGGCTCAAGCAGCCTGCGCGCCTCCTCGCCAAAACTTGTCCCTCTGATTCCACGTGCGACGTAGCCCGATCCCGCTTCGCCTGAGCTCTCGCAGTTGATGTCGACTCCCCTTTTCCGCATTTGGCGAAAGGCCATTTGGTTCCAGCTGTTTGCACCCACATCGCCGAAAGTTGTGCTCTCCGTGAAGGAATCACCGATTGCGACTACCTTCTTTGGCTTCTGATTGCCCAAGGGTGCTTGAGAAACGATAGGCATCGGCTGTTCGTGGCGCGCATGCGCCACGAACAGGGAGCCGAACAAGACGACAGCAGCGAGGGTCAGCGCACCGATGCCGGCAGCTTGCCAGCGTCTGTCGGTCGAAATGCCGCTCGGATCAGCCATACCGCTGTCCGACCGTCATCGCCGCACGGTTCCGGACCCCTACCGTGCTAGAAACACGGAACGCGGACTTCTCAAGATTGCCGATGGCATTGGGTGGCTGCTCATCTCGCGTTTCACGAAACATATCTCGACTTCTTCCCTTGTTGGTCCTTTCCCTGACCAAATACGACGCGATAAGAAGGATCACAGACAATGAAAGAATCCGCCAAACCGCGCGAGAGGAATACTCGATAGACAACACACCTACCATGGCGACAAAGCCTAATGGGAGAAACGACATGAGCCGGAATCGACTTCGTTGCAGATTGTGCATCGCAAGCCCAAAAATCCAGCCCATTGCACCGAATAAGAGGATCTGACCTACGCAGCCCATTGCGCCAAACCACTCTCCCGCAAACGACAGCGGTACCCAAGCGTATGGCCAGTATCGCTCGAGGTCGGCTGATCGGGCGGTCCCCGGCAATGGATTGGCATTACCTAGTAGCGTGCCGATGTCCACGTCCTCGTGCACGGACTCTTCAGCTATCGGGAAACCCACGACCACCGAGGCGACGAGCTGTTTGGCGGGCTCCAAGATGGAGTCTGTCGAATTTGTGATGTCCGACGCGGTTACCTGAACGACGTTAGGAACGTTAAGCAGCCCATGCGGCATCGCGCGGGCATTCCCTACCACGCTAAAAGCGAAAACGCCCGTGACAAACAATGCCACGGCCGCCGCAATCAGGGTTACGTGAAGCCGCCGTCGGCGAATCTCGTTAAAGAAGATCAACAGACTGCCCAGGATCGGTGCTGCGCACGCCATGCGGCTACCGCTAGACAGTGGTCCAATAAACCAGAGAGCCGATGTCGCGATCAACAAAATCCGAAGCCTCCGGTCCTTCTCCCATACGGTCAGCACAACCCCTAGCACGCCGGAAAGTATCCCCGGCCACGACGCCATCGCTAAGAACAAAATGCCGTCGCTATAGAGGTAGGAATCATTCTTGAAGAAGCTCGGCCCTTCGCCAATCACAAGGGTAACGAAGAGGACCGCCGAGACGATTGCTACCCCGATGCTCAGCTTTCTGGAGGGCGCCACCTCGCGAGTGGGTAGCGCCTGTGCCGGAATCGGCGGAATGACTAGCGCGGACAGCCCGGCACCAATAGATGCCCACAGGAATGCTGGCACCGCTTTGGATTCACTGAATGCGACCGCTGGCACGCTCGACGGCAATCCGGAGTATCCACTGTGCCTCGACCACTCCCAGAGAGGTCCGCCTAGCGCCAGCAAAAGCATAATGGCAGCCAGGACCGCGGGAGCCGCAGCCGCACTCGTTCGCTTCACGCTCAGCCAAACGGCTACCGTTAGGGATATCAGCGCTAGGGCAAAAAGTTGAACGTTGGTCAAGAGTGCGTCCCATCCCCGTTCTGGGAAGGCCTACCGCATTCGACTATCCCGATTACCCTCCCATTTCCGTTCTGGGAAGGCTTACCGCTTTTGACTACCCTGGTTACCGACCCATTCCCGTTCTGGGAAGGCTTACCGCATTCGACTACTCCGATTACCGTCCCATTCCCGTTCCCGTTCTGGGAAGGGCTACCGCTTTCGACTATCCCGATTACCGACCCATTCCCGTTCTGGGAAGGCTTGTTGCTTTCGGCTACCTCTATTACCACCTCAGGCTGGACGGCATCATCCAGCTGTTCGCGCGACGCAAAGCGTTGTTTCGCGCGTTTCCGCCATTGCCGACGGGCCACGAGAATGCCTTTCACGTCGACGCCATTAAAAGACAATAATTTGTCCAAATCAACGACGTCGTCCAAAAGCGTCTGGCCCTTCAGACACACAATGACGGACGCGGTCCCCGAGATCATGATCCCGGTGGACGAGCGTGCTGCCAACGCTGTCATTCGCTCGTGCTGGTCCAGAAGTGCGGGAGCGGCGAAAATCTCGACATCATTCAAGCGAAACCGAGGACCAGGTAACAGCGCGGTTCTGAACTCCGCAATCATTTCGCCCAAGCCATCGTCACTCCTAGCGCCGGCAAGAACCACTTTTCGTGCCGAATTTGGCGCGGAGAACAGCATCGCCTGTATTCGGGCCATTTCGTCGCGACTGCCATGAACTTCCACGATCCAGGGTGCCGACACTGCCTTCCGAAGTTGGCCGACACCGCGAATGGTGGGGTGCCGGCGGTGGTGAAGCACCGTATAGATAAGTGCCGCGCCACCAAACAACGCGGCGAACAGCAGGACCTTCAGCCACGGCCCGACACCTGCGCTACTCTCGCTGACCTCGATAGGTCGGGCGACCGTCACCAGGACAGGGCCTTCCCGAAGGCCGCTGTTCTGCTCTACGGACCGGGCGTAATTCGGCAACTGATCTAAATAGGCCTGTGCCAGCGAACGCGCGGCGTCGGCAGACTGTGCTGTCGCTTGGATGGTGAGGAGGGGAGCACCATATATCAAGGCGACACTGATCCGGCTGGCAAGCGCCGCAGGCGATTCGGGAGACCGGATTTCTGCCAGCACCCGCCGCGCGAGCTCGTCGTTCTTCGCGAGCTGCCAATACATCTGAGCGCGATCCTGGGCGTACTTGTCTCCCGATACGGCATCGGTCACGCTACTGCTGAGCGGCGGCGCGACGTACAGCGTGGCCTGCGCCGTATACGCGGGAGGGACCGCGAATGTCAGGAGGCAGCCGATGATCGCCCCGCATACGGCGGCGAAAGTCACGAGCCGCCACCTCTTACCCAAGAACCGGCGAGCAAACCGGATCAGGTCGACGGCCCCCTCGATCGAAGGGGCGTTGCTGATGTCGGTCACGAAACCCTCCATGGCTTACGCCTGTCCACTTATGAGACGGACAAATACGGAATACATATGTTGCGCGACTCGTAGATTGCCGAGATCTGTCAGATGCACACCATCGGATCCGATCAGTCCGACTTCTCCGTCTGTCAACCAGTTGTCCTGAATGGGATCGACGAAGTGCGCCTGGACTGCCTCTGCCGCACCGCGAATCGCGTCCCGCGTTTGTAGAATCTGATCGATTGGCTTGTTACTGCCCCACGTCGGACCGAGCACGATGAGCTGTGCGTGAGGCGCCAATTCGGAGACCGAGTGGTAGGTTTCCCGGGCCGCGGCCGCAACCTGGTTTGGCTCCGCGACGACGT